>Ga0082335_1001178_pt1 | contig 58472 bp, 59 predicted proteins | sample Subgrocontami58m_FD_72375 | JGI IMG/M metagenome (GOLD analysis project Ga0082335, IMG submission 72375) | Subsurface groundwater microbial communities from S. Glens Falls, New York, USA - GMW37 contaminated, 5.8 m (SPADES assembly) (version 2) ... | reverse complement strand
ATCCTCGTTGATCCAAAGAAAGAGCCTGACAAGGCGCCCCTGTTGTCGGCGACGCCCATCACGCCTGGATACACCGGGCTGAAGCTTGCGGTGGTGGATTTCGCGAACGATGGCAGCGGCGATTTCCGACTGCTCGGAATTTTGCCCCACGAGCGCGATGCGGTGATGCGCATGGTCATGACGGCCGCGAGCAAGGCAACGTCGACCTTCAATCAGGAATAGGCAGGACAGAAAGGAGATTCATCATGAATGATCTGATCATCCACCATTCGATCGAGGATGCTGAGCCCGCAGATTTTTCGCCAATCTACGGTGACGATGACGATTCAACCGAGATCCCCTGCTTCGACTTCTTCTTCGAATCGGGAGTCCTGGAACTCGTCCACGTCCCGATGCCGGACTCGTTCGTGATCATGCCCGATTTCGTGCGGTTTGACGCACGTGGACCGCTCGATCCCAACGCGCTGCGAGAGCGTCTGGCCGTTGGCGGCGTCTTGAGAAATGCGATCGTCGAGGTCCGCTGCGCCGCACTGATCGATCGCGCGCTCTTGGCTGCGTGCCGTGCATTTAGCGCGGAGCTCGAGAGCCTGATCGAAGACGGAGGCGATGTCGCGCGTCGCACCGCCGATAAAACTTAGCCCGACAATTTCAGGTGAGCATCACAATGAGCGATCCGGTATTAGAGCCCTACGATTGCTGGTTTTACGCAATCGAGCACGGCGGAGACAGCGACAAGACTGAAATCGGGGGAGCGCCGTTGCTGGCTTTTCCAACCCCAGCGCATTTCGGCTGGGCCCGGCAACGCAATCCGAATCTCGTCGCGTATGTCATGGATGATCTGTTGGAAATTGGCCGTACTCCGATAATGGCGGCTATCGGTCTTCCGAAAGATAACGATGATTATCAGGCAGTGCGACGGGGGGGGATTTGGGTCGCCACGCCCCCCGCGATGCCCGGGGAGCCGTTAATCAGCAGGTTGGGGATTTTGGACGGCAAAATCAGCGGCTCGTGCTCCGAGCCGTCGTAATTGGGGCCGAAATCGACGGTTTCCTTGTCGAGGTCATCGAGCAACTCGTGCGCGATGCGCGCCATGCGGATTTCGGTGTAGCGCATCGCCGCCGCGTTGTCGCCGTCGACCGAGCCGAAGTTGCCCTGGCCGTCGATCAGCGGATAGCGCAGCGAGAAATTCTGCGCCATGCGCACGATGGTGTCGTAGACCGCCGTATCGCCGTGCGGGTGATACTTGCCGATCACATCGCCGACGATGCGCGCCGACTTCTTGTAGGCGCGGTTCCAGTCGTTCGACAACTCGTGCATCGCGAACAGCACGCGCCGGTGCACCGGCTTGAGACCATCCCGGACGTCTGGCAGGGCGCGCCCCACGATCACGCTCATTGCGTAATCCAGGTAAGAGCGACGCATCTCTTCTTCGAGGCTTACGGGGATGGTTTCTTTGGCGAATTGATCCATGAAAACTCAGGTGGGCGGGCTGCAGCGGGCGGCGCAAAAAAGCGGCCGCGTAAAATTTATCAATTTTAGCATGCGCGCGAGCGCCCGGTCACCGCTTAACGACGCCGGAACCAGCGCCGCAGCACCCGTTACGCACTGGTTTGCGCTTTTGAATTCGGCCCCAGGTTATGTTATGATCTATTTGATTTATTTGTGGTCTTGGGCGCCAGGGACGAGGAGTAAAAAGAATATGATCTCCCCTTTGAGAATCACGCTTGCGGCAATAGTCGCCCTGGCATCTGCGCTGGCGCTCGCGCAGGACGCGAAAAATCAGGGTTACCTGCTCGACCAGAACATGAATATCGTGACCAGCGCGACCACCGGGCTTTGCGTGCGGACCAGCGACTGGACGCCGGCGCGCGCCGTTGCGCAGTGCGACCCGGACCTGGTCAAGAAACCGGCTCCACCCGCGCCCAAGCCGGCCGCAGGGCCGAAGCCGGCGCCGAAGAAAGCAGCGCCGAAGCCCGCCCTCCCACCGAAAAAAGCAGCCCCGCCCAAGCTGCTGCCGCAGAAAATCAACTTCTCGGCTGACGCGTTGTTTGACTTCGACAAGTCGGCGCTGAAGTCAGAGGGCAAGGCCATGCTCGACGACCTCACGCGTCTGCTGCAGGGCGCCAAATACGAAGTGATCCTGGCGATTGGCCACACCGACCGCATCGGTAGTGCAGCCTACAACCAGAAGCTGTCGGTACGCCGTGCCGCGGCGGTTAAGAAATATCTGACCGAAAAAGGCATCCCGCCGAGCCGCGTTCACGCCGATGGCAAGGGCAAAACCCAGCCGATGACCAAGCTGTCCGACTGCCAGAGCAAGCTAAGCCGCAAGCAGTTGATCGCGTGCCTGCAGCCTGACCGCCGGGTGGACGTCGAGGTCACCGGAACCAAGTAAATTACCGGTCGGGGGCAAGAATCCGGTGCTCCGGGCAGTTTTTTAGGGTTTTTTAAGGTGTTGCTGGAATGCAACACAGCTAGTGCAAATCTGTTATGATTAAGGCATAATTTGCCTTATGGGGATGCATGTGATATTAGTTGGGGGTGTTGATTCGGCAGATTAAGTTAGGCTGGTAAGCAGGTAACCCGAGTGACGTTTTAAATTTTGCAGATCAGGAGGAGCAAAAATCATGATTTCAGCGTTCCGCAACACCCTCGCAGGGCTCGTAGTAGTAGCGGCATTCGCGCCCGCGCTTGCAATGGCGCAGTTCAAGAATGAGGGTTACCTGACCGACAAAGACGGCAACGTCGTCAAAGCGGTGGGCAACTCTGTTTGCGTGCGTACCAGTGCATGGACCCCAGCGCTAGCCGCGAAAGCAGAAGCGTGCCAGGACTGCACGCCTGACCTGTGCCCGAAACCGAAACCGGCAGCCAAGCCGAAACCGGCGCCGAAAAAACCCGAGGCCAAGCCTGCGGCGAAAAAACCCGAAGCGAAGCCGAAGCCGAAACCCAAGCCTCAATTCATGAACGTCGAGCTCAAGATCGAACTGCAAGGCATCGCGTTCAACAAGACCGAGTTGACTGCCGCCAATAAGCAAGAACTCGACGCGTTCCTGGCCAAGCAAGTGAAGCCATTGGCCAAGATTGGCGCCTTCATCATCACCGGCCACACCGACCGCATCGGCAGCGAGAAATACAACAAGAAACTTTCCGAGCAGCGCGCGCTGGGCGTGAAGGACTACGTGGTATCCAAAGGCATCGACCAGAAACTGATCTTCTGGGAAGGCAAAGGCTTCAAACAGCCGATCCCCGTGACCAAGTTCTGCGAGAACAAGATGAAGCGCGCGCAGTTGATCGAATGTCTGGCGCCGAACCGCCGGGTTACAGTTGAAGTTGTCGGCACCAAACTGAAGCCAGCGCCGAAGGCGAAACCCGAAACGAAGCCGGAAGCGAAAAAGCCTGAGGCAAAACCCAAGCCCAAGCGGTAAGTTGCCCGCTCTTGATCAAAAGCCCTGCTCCGGCAGGGCTTTTTTTTGTATGCTGCATGCATGACTCCGCATCCCCAAGCCGTCGATACCGTAATCGAGGCCCGCTGGGTGCTGCCGGTCGAGCCGGCGCGCAGCGTGCTACCCGATCATGCGGTCGTCATCAACGGCGGCCGCATAGTCGCGCTGCTGCCGGCCTCCGAAGCGCACGTCAGTTACAGCCCCGAACGTCACGTCGTGCTGGACGAACACGTGCTGATTCCGGGATTGATCAACCTGCACACCCACGCTGCGATGACGCTGCTGCGAGGGCTGGCCGACGACATGGCGCTGATGGACTGGCTCAACCGTCACATGTGGCCGGTCGAGATGCGCCACGTGTCGGAAGAGTTCGTCTACGACGGCGCGCGGCTCGCCTGCGCCGAAATGCTGCGCGGCGGCGTGACGTGCTTCAGCGATATGTATTTTTTCCCAAAGGCTACAGCGCGCGCAGTGCTCGCGGCCCGCATGCGAGCCGCGCTGGGCATGATCGTGTTCGAATTCCCTTCGCCCTACGCCGCCGACGCGCAGGACTATCTCAACAAGGGGCTCGCGCTGCGCGACGAGCTGAAAGACGAGCCGCTGCTCAGTTATTGCTTCGCGCCGCATGCGCCCTACACGGTCAGTAACAAGACCCTGCGCCAGATCGCGACCTACGCGGGCGAACTCGATGTGCCTGTGCACATGCACATCCACGAGACGCGCCGCGAAATCGAACAAAGCCTCGAGCAACACAGGATGCGCCCGCTGGCCCGGCTCGCGGAGTTCGGATTGCTCGGCCCGGGACTGATCGCGGTGCACGCCGTGCATCTGGAGCGCGGCGAAATCGAGCGGCTCGCCGGGCACGGTTGCCACGTCGCCCACTGCCCGTCGTCCAACCTCAAGCTCGCGAGCGGCTTTGCTCCGATCTCCGCGTTGCTTGCGGCAGGCGTCAACATCGGCCTCGGCAGCGACGGCGCGGCTTCCAATAACCGGCTGGACCTGTTTGCCGAAATGCGGCTCGCGGCGCTGCTCGCCAAAGGCGTGAGTGACGATGCGACTGCATTGCCGGCATGGCAGGCGCTTGAGATGGCCACGATCCGGCCTGCGCGCGCGCTCGGGCTGGATCAGGCGGTCGGCACGCTGCAGCCCGGGAAATGCGCCGACATCACTGCGGTGCGGATTGCCGGACCTGAGCTTGCGCCGTGCTACGATCCGCAATCGCATCTCGTTTACGCCGCCGGACGCGAGCATGTGAGCCACGTCTGGGTCAACGGGGAACTCGTGGTGGACGACGGCAATCTGACCACCATAGACATCAACGAAGTGCTGGCCAGGGCGGCGTTCTGGCACGACCGCATCAGGGGTTAGTGTGATCAACGTAGATCCGGCCGAAATCGCCAAATTCAGCGAGCTCGCGCACCGCTGGTGGGATCCCGGCAGCGAATTCAAGCCGCTGCACGACATCAACCCGCTGCGGCTTGATTACATCGACGGCCGCACCAGCCTGAGCGGCAAGGCGGTGCTCGACGTCGGCTGCGGCGGCGGCATCCTCGCCGAAAGCATGGCGCGGCGCGGCGCGCGGGTTACCGGCATCGATCTCGCCGACGCGCCGCTCAAGGTCGCCCAATTGCATTTGCTGGAAAGCGGCAACCAGGTGGAATACCGCAACGTCGCGGCCGAAGATCTGGCGCGTGAACTACCTCACCACTTCGACGTCGTCACCTGCATGGAACTGCTCGAACACGTACCCGACCCGGCGAGCACGGTGCGCGCGTGCGCCGCGCTGGTCAAGCCTCGCGGCCAGGTATTCTTTTCGACCATCAACCGCAATCCGAAGTCGTATTTGTTCGCCGTCATCGGTGCCGAGTACTTGCTGCGGTTGCTGCCGCGTGGCACCCACAGCTACGCCAAGTTCATCAAGCCGTCCGAACTCGGCGCGCTCGCCCGCCAGGCCGGCCTCGATATCAATGCGGTTATCGGCATGACTTACAATCCGCTCACCAACGTCTACGCGCTGGGGCCGGATGCCGATGTCAACTACATCATGCATTGCGTAAGGACGTGATTCAAGCTGTCCTCTTCGACCTCGACGGCACGCTGGCCGATACGGCCCCCGATCTCAGCTATGCATTGAACCGCATGCGCGCGGCGCGCGGCCTGCCCGAGCTGCCGGTCGCGGCAACACGTCCTTACACCTCGCATGGCGCACGCGGCCTGCTCGATATCGGGCTCGACGTGGCGCCTGGTCATCCCGAATACGTCACGCTGCGCAAGGAGTTTCTTGACATCTACGCCGGCAACCTGTGCCGCGAGACGCGGCTCTTCCCCGGCATGGCCGAGTTGCTCGTTGAGCTCGAGCGCCGTGCCGTGCTGTGGGGCGTGGTGACCAACAAGGCCGAACGTTACACCTATCCGCTGCTGGAACTGCTCGCCGTGCGCAGCCGCGCCGCCTGTATCATCGGCGGCGACACCACCGGCAAACTCAAGCCTGACCCCGCCCCGCTGCTCGCCGCCAGCGCACGCATCGGCATCGCCCCGCGTGATTGCATTTATCTCGGCGACGATAGTCGCGATATGGAAGCGGGGCGTGCCGCCGGCATGACGGTGGTGGCGGCCAGATTCGGCTACCTGAACGGCAGCGAACCTGAAACCTGGGCGGCCGACGGGATAATCGATAAGCCGCTCGAACTGCTGCAATACCTGTAAACAGACCCCGACGCTGCTTGCAATCCAGGCCGGCAGCCAAATATGAGATAATGATCGTGTTGTCTGGTTTTAAATCCTGAATTCAGGGGGCGACCAGGTTTCGACGTGGGTAGCGAAGCAGTGCAGGGCATACCGAGGGCCAGTCACCTCGTAAATACAACTGGAACACTATAAACGCAAACGACTCGCGTTACGCTCTAGCCGCTTAATCCCGGCTGGACTCTGCACCGGTTTTCTCATGGGCCGGGCGCGCATTTGGCAACAGGTGCCGCAGCAGAGTCATACACATGAGATCGTGCTGTGCAGGGTCGCTTTGCACCGCATTAAATCCAAGGCGACTCGCCGCGTGCCAGCCCGCCGGTTGGCGTGCCCGCGGTTAAATCAAATAACCAGGCTAAGTATGTAGAACTGGCTGTAGAGGACTTGCGGACGCGGGTTCGATTCCCGCCGCCTCCACCATAAATACCCCCAGCAGCATCCAACGCCGTCCAAGTTACGGCGTTTTTCTTTGTTATTCAGCTACTTGAATGTCCAATACAAGCCCGTAATATCCAGTGCCATCCGGCGTCAATGGGGGTATACTTGGGGGTATTAGACGATACTGAACCGGAGAAAAAACATGGTTGGGGGTATTTTAGGAAAGCTCTCGGATAAGGCCGTGAAAGCCTTCGTGGCAAAAGCCGCACCCGGCAAGAAGCTCGCAGACGGCGGCGGGCTGTATCTATTCATTCCCCCGGCTGGCACCGCCAACTGGCGTGTCAAATACCGCATCGAGGGCAAAGAGAAAATCTACTCGATCGGCCCCTACCCCCTCGTCAGCCTCGCCGCGGCGCGAGTTGAGCGGGAAGAGGTCAAAGCCTTGCTGCTCGAAAACAAGGACCCGGTGACCGAGCGGCGGGTAAACCGGGCAGCGACCGTGGCCGGATCGGATAACACCTTCAGGGTTATCGCCCAGCAATGGCTGGCGATGAAACAAAAGGAATGGAGCGCCGGGCATTTCACCAAATCCGAGCGTGCCTTCGAGCGCGACATTTACCCCGCGCTCGGCAAACTTCCGATTGCCAGTATCACCCCAGCCGGCGTTTCTAAAGCCATCGAGGACATCCACAAGCGCGACGTGCTGGAAACAGCCACGCGCATCCTCCAGCATCTGAACGGCGTTTTCCGCTATGCCCAGGCCAAGGGACTTTGCCGCGACAACCCGGCAGGCCCGGCGCGCGAGATCCTACCCCGCAAAAAGGACAGCGGACGCATGCCCGCGCTGCTGAATTGGACCGCGCTAGGGGACGTGCTGCGGCGGGCGGAAATGGCCCGGCTGTCGCCTTCCGTGCGTATGGCGCATCGCCTGTGCGCCTTCACGGCCGCCCGCATCGGCAACATCGTGACCGCCGAATGGCGCGAGTTCCACCTCGATGATGATCAACCCGTCTGGATAATCCCGCGTGCGAAAATGAAAGTCGCCAGCCGCGACATCGACCACCGCGTCCCCCTGGGTCCGGAAATCGCGGCCGAGTTGCGCGAGTGGAAGGGAGTATTCGGCGCGCGTGGCTTTGTGTTCCCCTCCCCCGCCGGCGGCAAGCACATCGGCCGCGAATCAATCGAAAAGGTGTATCGCGTGACTTTGGGTCTGGAAGGCAAGCACTCGCCCCACGGCTGGCGCAGCGCCTTTTCCACGCTGGCCCGCGACCAAGGCTTCGCCCGCGACGTGGTGGAATTGGCCCTCGATCACGCGCACGACAATGAGGTGGCCCGCGCCTATGACCGCGGCGAGCGATTTACCCAGCGGGTGCAACTGTTCAATTGGTGGGGCAAGCAGCTTGCCGCCGCGCAGCGCGGTGCGAAAATAATTCCGCTGCCGGGAACTGCGGACATCGCAGCGTAACGCCTTGCTTTGTCCCCCCAAAAAAGCGGATATTGCGCTGTACCCGTCCTCATCGCCAGGCGGGTAAATGTCTAATTCAGCTACGCCGCCTCGTCGCCTCCCCAAAGGTTATGCATGGCTCGCTTCATGGCCGCTATGTCCTTGTGGTTTTTCGTAGCCGGTATATCTCCACCAAAACTAGCCGCTATAAAAGCGTCGCACCCACGAGCTTCAAGGAGTCGCCTTTCCTTGATAGGCAAATCTACGTCTTGTCGAATCAAATCGTAGTTGTGCTCACAGAAAAACTTTTCTCCATCTACGATTTTTGCACGTGCTGCTGCCAAGTCACCCCCGAACGAATCCACACTTAGTTCAATGGCCGAAAGCCTCTCATAGCGAACAGCCCCTAAGTTCTGGCAACTCTCCAGTTCGACAGCAAATCTAGAAAGATCAGCAAGCTGTGCGCCAACTGGCGCATTGAAAACGGTCAGGCCGATCAATTGACCTAGAACTGTAGTCTTGTACTCCAGCTCCTCTCTTTTTCTCCACGGCTCCATAGCTTTCGCTTCTTCTAATTCGGCCTCGCTTCGCCTCACGGCCATCCTTACGACGAGATCATGTTTAGAAAAACGCCTATAAAGTGCCGCACGAATATTTGGAAAGCGTTCACCAAATGATCGAATGTTTGAAGTGAGTGCCGTGCTCATTTTTATTAGGTCGCTTATCTGCCTGCTTTCTTTGATAACGCGCTCTCTTTCATTTCCAATACGTTGAAGCATTTCCGACCGACGCTTTGTCCGCTTCCATACTTCCAATTTTTCATCGTAGTTCTTTAGTTTCTTGCCGCAACAATGCCCAACATTCGTTACGGTGCCATCAAGTAAGCGGATTAAATGCCCATTGCCGTGTGGCTGATGGCAACCAGCAATACCGCAGGGCTGAAGTTGCGGGTTGAAGTCGTAGTGAAAAAGGAACTCAGCAACTCCGACGGACTTCGGGTTCACGTCCGCCTTGTAGTTCTCATAGTTCCAAATGTCCTGCCAGGACTTGATTTTCTGCATTTTGAGGTGCCTTTGCCCACCGAGTACCATACACTGTATCTTGATTTGTGGATTAGTGCAAACACAACCAGTAGTGGTTTACGACGCCCTGCTCTTTACCGCCTCTCAAGCGCACCCCTCTTGCCAATCGCGTTGACAGCGTCAACCATTTCTACCCTTAGCGGCTATTGGAATGTGCCGGATAAACTCCGCTGCGCGAAATTGAATGGCATATTTTATAAAATCTACACCTACGAACGCCCAGGGGCTTCGCCCGCCTCCTAAAAACAGAAACTTGCGGCCGGAGAGAAACGGCCCTGGGCTTCGCCAAAATCATGCCAAGGATAAAGCCCGTGTCATGCTTTTAGCACTTCGTCTTTCAGCAGTGAGGTCATCCCATATCGGCGGTGACTAAACTGGAGACGCTAACATGGACGCAAAGGTTATGGATTCAAATACAGGCCGCGAACTGAGCGACAACGAAGTGATCCGGCTTGCGCTGCACGTAATAGAGCACCGATTTTCCTTGAAAAGACAGTCTCTAAACTCCCCGGCTGCTGTTCGGGAATACCTGCGGCTTTCGCTGCCCGATCTGCCGCACGAAGTGTTTTGCTGTGCGTTTCTCGATGCACAAAACCGCGTGATAGCTTTTGAGGAGCTTTTCCGTGGCACGTTGACGCAAACGAGCGTATACCCGCGCGAAGTAGTAAAGCGCGCACTGCATCACAACTGCGGCGCTATCATTCTCGCGCACAATCACCCCTCAGGAGTTTGCGAGCCGAGCCACGCCGACGAGACCTTGACGCAGGCGTTGAAACAGGCGCTTGCCTTGGTTGACGTGCGAGTACTGGACCATTTCATCATCGCCGGCGCCGGAGTGTTGAGCTTCGCCGAAAGGGGGCTGCTCTAACATGTGGCCTAGTGGCGCGCGGCACTTGTTCGCCGCACGCCGCTAGGGACCACTGCGTTTGACCCTGCACCCCTCCCACGGCCGCACGACTTCCTGCGCGTACTGTCCCCCAACACCGCCGCACCATCAGGGACCGGCAAAGCCGACAAATCGCCCACCGCGATCCGACCGGCACACTTTCCGCCGATCCACCAGCCGGGTCGAAGTCCATAAAATACCCACGAGCCACGATAGACGGTCCTTCCACCTGGTGCACCAATCAATCGGTCCCAGGTGATATAGCCCCCACCAAGTTTCACCGACTATTGCGAAGATACCACCAGTTTGTTCGTGGTTACGCAACGCGTCAGAAGTTTAAGGAAGTCTCACGAAGTTACGTTTTCGTTACGCTCACAGCTGGTAGTTCTACGCGGTAATTGGCTCGCCGTCCGCAAAGGTGAATTGGCTCGGAGCAGATTTGAATATCGTTACAATCAAGAACTCGGGAGATCGCATTTCTTGAGAGCGTCAATGTAACTCTCAATCCCAGTAGCGAACCATGAATCACTTGCAAATCGCTCAGATTCAAGCCTAGGTGCTGGAACAATAACTTCTTCGTTCCTTACAAACACGCCCGAGCGAGCCGCCTCAAAATATCCACAGTGCGTGGCTTCGAACCTCTCAACCGAGGCTTGCTCAAGCACTCGAGCGAGATCCTTGGGATGCACGGCACAGACGACATTCCAGTCTCCCCAACCCAGCCACAAACGTGCGGCAGGGCGTATCCCTAGGGACTTGGCGGCATCCGCGGTTGCGCGATGCATGTTAAGCACACCAAGATCGAGCACGGCAGCAAGGTTATTCGCTTTTCCTAGCAGACTGAGAGAGGGGAGCAAGCCATCGCTGTTATCCATCGCGGCTGCTATTAGGCCCGCTTCTCGCAGTCGCTTCATGGGCGCAAGTTGAGACGTCGGACGGAATAGCGGAGACGTTTCCCGAGTGACTTGACCTCCCTGACGAATCGCAATTGCATCGGCCCAAAATCGCCCGCCAGACCCAATTATTACCAGTTGATCTCCATCTGACGCGCCAACGCGCCGTAACCCTGGCATCGAATTTGTAGTGCCGATCGCAGTGCCAACAGCCGCCAGTTGTTTAGCCTCCCGCACATTTCCTCCAATATAGAGTAGGCCCTCGTGTCTGCATGCATCCCTAATTCCAGATAGTAGCCGTTCAAGTTCGGAAAGCGGCATTTCACGCTCGAGGTCTAGCGCAGCAAGAAACCCGAGCGGCGTTGCCCCAGCGGCTGCAAGATCGGATGCGTTTATGGTAACCAATAGCCAGCCCATCCAATACAGGTCTGGATCGCCACCGATAACGAACGCCGCTGGTCGTGGCACGGGGTCAGTCGTAACTACGATGTGCGCTCCACCAACAATCAGTTCCGAACAATCGTCACCAAAATTGCCATCCACATACTTGCTGAGGATGAGATCCGTCAGCTTTCGTTCACCAATATCAATTAGTCGTTGCACAAGTTACCCCTTTTGGCCCACAAAGACCCACTCTTCGGCGAGCGACGGATGCTGTCTCCGTTGCGGCGGGACAACACGGCGCGTTTCGAAGATGATCTGATAGCGGTTGGCTATTCGACCCTTAAAATCCGCCAAAACAGAAGTCCGCGAATTCGATTCACCGAAAACAAACGCAGCATATCCACCCTTACGCAATACTCGGTAGATCATTTCTAGCACATCATCTAATTCCTTGAGATAGTCGTCGGATGCAGTCAGTCTATGACGTTTGCTTCTTGCCCCGATTTCCTGCTTCCGATTGTCTTCTATTGCCCACCCAAACCACTCCATTGACAATCGCTGAGCTTTTACGTAGTCACAGACACCAAAATAGGGTGGGGAAGTAACTACTAGGTCGACAGAACCTGGTTGCTGTTCGATCAAGAATCGGCGCGCGTCAGCTTGAACAAGCGACACTCGCTGAATCTTGGGCGCCTTTGTCCGCAAACTAAGATAGATATCCCTCAATTCATAAGCCTGCTTATAGTGATCTAGCGCTCGTCGATAAATGCCGAGCGAGTCGACCGCGCGTGAGGCTATTGGGCGAGTGTTATCGCAGACGTAGCCCCAATGCCTTGTTTCGTTACAGGCTTGCAACAGAATGCTGCTAAACGCGCCACGAAGGATGCGCGCAACTGGTCCACGCCGATGAGCAATAAATCGCCAGATTAGGGCGAGGCCTTCAAGTGTCTGCGGGTGATACCACTTTTGGCTCTGAACCGCCGGCGGCACAAAATCGTGAATCTCTTTCCTCGAAAGGCCCGTAGCAGTCTGCTTAATTAGATCACTCCAATAACGTTCTAATGCGGCCCCAATTCGGTCGGCGCCCAGTGGCACGGATTTCGATTCTGCAATCATAATCGAAACCGGGTTGATGTCCGCTCCTATAGCCTTCCGGCCCAGCCGCTGCGCTTCCACAATGGTGGTTCCAGACCCACAGAATGGATCAAGCACAACATCGCCCTCATTGCTCAGGTGACCAATCAAAGCCGTTGGAATCTGCGAAACGAATCTACACGGGTGCCAATGAGTAGTTGAGAATGCCGAGGAGCACTTATCTCCGGGAAAGTCCCAATCGATACTCGCCAGCCTAGACTGCAAGTTCGATTTGCGCATCATCATGGGTGGCAGGGAATCGAATATTCCATACCCCTCCGAATCGCTTTTCAATGGCACCGTGCAGCGTTCCAATTAGTTGCCGTAACACCAATGCTTGTGGTCGCGAACGAAGCCTTGAAAAGAAATAAACTACTAGGCTATCGGATCGCGTGCCCGAATACCATGGGCCATACGAAGGATCCAAGAGCTCAAGCTCCTTCTCAAATGAGCCGCTATCCCAGAAAAGATAAATAAGTGGTCGTTGCACACCAGCCCGCAACGCAATTTCAGTTGCCGCTGCTTTTATTTCATCGCCGCTCATCCGAATATCTTTGATAGGACCTGTCCATTGAGCAATACAGTAGCAACTCGGAAGTCGGCCAAGATATTGGTCTGCAGCAAGATCGCGAAGAGCCCTATCCACCATCAAGCGATCTAGTAGACCCTCATCGGTTAGATCCCAATCCTCGACCCCGATGAGACCTTTGTCCAAAGCGCTGCGGAGCGCTTCGGTGAGAACAGCTTGGGCGGCTGATGTCTCTGGATCAAACACAATTATGTCGTAGCACTTTCGCCGCATCATGGCCCATGCTTCAACTCGAGCCCGTTCGCCGCGTGGCAGTTCGACATCGCCAGAAGCTGACACACCAATTGAACGCGCCAATGCCAGAGTGTCGTCTGCGTTAGCGCTTCCAAGTGCCCATGACATTCGCGTAACATTATCCAAATTGTCGAGATCCAGCGTCCCAAATATTAGCTTACTTAGTGGATGGTGCTTTTTCAAAATGGCAATTACGACGGCGTGATCCAGCTTTGCGCGGCGAAACTCATTGAGTAAGCTAAGACTCTTATGAGCAAAGATCTGGTGCGCCGTATTGCCCACCGCGTACGCCCCACCTAAAACATCAACAATGACAGCCTCATGGTCCCAGCCGTACCGTTCTCGAAGAAGGTACTCAAAAATATGACCGAACGGAGGGGTCGCAACGTCATGCAACAGTACAGCGGCAAGAAATTCATTCGCTATGCTTCGCCAAGGAGTCGACTTCGGAGATTGTAGCCATTCCATCGCTAGACGAATAACCCCAAGTGTGTGAGAGTAACGCCGAAGTTCACCTAACGTCGCTAGGCTCGGTGTGATGCAGTTCAGCAGTCGGATTTGAGATAGGCGTCTAAATTCTGGAGACGAAATGAGTCCGGACATCGGCGATGGAACAACAAAATTCCCATAGATGGGGTCATAGATTTTCATCGCGCTCGCCCCACCATCCCGCGTATCAGTCGAATTAGCCTAGTCAAGCTGTTCATCGCTATGAATGTGGCGACGATCACGAATCGCTGCGTTTGTTCGACAGGAAGAAATACGAAGAGTGCCGTGCCGACGATGTACACAATCCAGACGAGGCCCGTACCCCAAAGTTCAAATGATTGCGCTCGATCGCGAAGCAAGTGGTAATATATCTTGTAGATCCAACGGCGCCACCCAGCTATATCCTTCAAAGCACCGCCCGCAGTATCGACCGAAACGACCGCCAGGCCGGCAAGCGCTTGCTCAAACGAAGAAGGGCGTTTTCCTTCGGCACCGATAAACTTTCCGCCGTTTTGCTTCAGATTCTGTTCCAGCCGCGAAAATGTGGCAAGGCCGCGAAGCTGATACACAAAAGAAGGCGACTCTCCGCGAAGCGTTAATGGCACCAAGAGGTCAATCGGCAATACGATGTAGTCGCGTCCCCATTCGCCATCTGGTTGCTCAAAGTCGTAAAAATAGATGAACAACCGAGAAAATGAAACCACCTTCCAGGCGAAATCCTTCATCCCTTTTGCGACACGACGATCCGCCAATCGTCCCAAGGTCAGGGAAATTGCCGCGAATACAAGCGGCTCAAATCCTTCGCAAGCCGCCGGGTTGTCTAGGTAGCTTTCTTGAATTTTTAGTCCGAGACTTTTTAGAGTGCTATCTATGCAGTCCGGTGTGGCCAAGACTAAGCAAACCAGGACAAAGGAGCTTACGAAAATCGAAGGCTGATGGTCCCGTGTTTTGTCGGAAACCCAGTATGCCCCCCAGAGATCATCCGCCTCCTTTTGTGCGAGGATTCTATTCCTAACCCGAATAATTCCGTCCTTAATGTCTGCCGACAATCGCGGCTGAGAGGATGCGAGGCCCAAATACGACCATGCGAGCCTGATATTTTGACATTGCTTTGACGGCGCATCGCTCAGTTCGAGCAGCCGTTTGCCAACGGCTTCAATCATTCCCGGAGAGCCGGTCTTCGAAAGTGCGCAAAGTAAAGCGCCCGACGCAGTGCCAAACCCACCGCGCTGAGGATGGTGTGGTCGGTCAATAAATTGCCCCCACCCAGGATTCAAATTAGAGTAGGAATCGAGAAATCCTTGAGCGAGTCCGCCTATCGATGGAGTATTCATTTGTCGGCTGTGCCCGCGTCGGACAGATTCTCGGCAAGCAGTGCGCGCAGGTTTTTAGCTATTGATTCGGCGCCATCCTGATTTGGGTGTTTCCGCCAATCCGCTATGCCGGGTTTTCCAAGCACCTCTGCCACTAGCGCTCGGGCTACTTGCCTAGGTAGCACGGAGACGTCATAAAAAACCTCGCAGATTGAAGATGATGGAGAGACAAGAAGATATTGAGGTTTTGACATCCCAAATTCCACGGCCGCACTTAGTTCATTGAAGACCTGACTACTGTCGAAGAAATTGTGGGCTTCTAACTGTATATTTGGCGCACTTGGAAACGCAAGAAAATGTGGATGAAAACAATGCTGGTCTGGAGTTTCGTCAGCGAAACAAACGGGCAACTTGCCGTGCTCCGTAATTAAGCAACTGCCAAACTTACGGGAAAGCAATTTGCGCACCTCTTCCACGTAGCCGCAGTACGCTGTCCTTTGAGCTAACGTCAAATCACTTGACTGGACATGTTTGCGAGACGATATGACACAGTACCCGTCAACTACAGGACCAAGACCCGCCAATACTTGCCCATCGTTTGACGCATGGACCAAAAGAAGTCGGTTCGGGTAGCAAAGAAAGCAGTCCGTGCGAACCGCTTCAGCGAAGTCGCGTGTGGGTATGTGCTGATTTTCCATTTTGCAAAAACGATAGGGAAATCAATCTTGGCGCAATTCTAGTTCACCGCCCCGCCGCGGCCGGAAAATGGCGACGATCCGCCACAAGTCCTGAGCGGGATTGTCGGTCAATTATGGGCCAATTTATTCTAAACACCAACGCGAAGCAAGCTTTGGCCCGCACCCAGGCTGCTCCGAAGCGTTTTCGTTGTGCGTCATATCAGGCGATGTCCGGAATCGGTTTATCGAGTAATGGGCGGAAGTGGCAGGTTACGGGACGCTGGACCACCAGTAATGGTAGGGTCTCCCATACCCAGGTCACAGCCTTTTTACGTCGAGAATCAACAACACCTCGACCCGATCCGTGGTCCCGGTTTTCGATCCGAGAAAATCCGGCAGCCAGGAGAACCCCGAGCGCGCAGTACTGGCGCGCTCATCCTGCAAGCCACCAATGACGACGAGCGCGCCATCGACTACGCCAACCGTCGTACTGATTTCCCGCTTTGCCAGCGTAGGCGAACTGTTCACCCCTGTACTCGTAGGCGCGAAACTCGACAATTGCTGAAACACCGTAAGCTCTATGCCCTCATCGCGCACTTGCGGCTTGAGATCGAGAATCACACCGCTCGACCGATAGTCAACCGACTGCACCGAGGTGCCGCCCTGTTGAAACGCGACCGCGCCCAGGACCGGCGTTTCGTTTCCCACGGTCAACCGCGCCGAGCTGCCCGACTTCACCCGCAGCGACGGCGCGGACAAGGTTTTGAAACGGTTATCCGTCGATAATGCCGACGCGATCACATTCAGACCAAAGGCCGAAATGTTGAAGGCGTTAGGCAGCGCCGAAGGCCCGAAGGTCACGCCCAGGCGACCACCCAGGACGGTGGCAGCAATCGACACCGCAGAAGCATCCTGCGAGCCTACCGTGACCTCGTAGACCAGCCCCTTGACGAGAACCTCCCCGCTCGCAACGTCGATCTGCGCCAGGAGGGAGCGCAGCGCCACGACATCCCGAGCTGGACCCGTAAAGAAAAAGGCATCCGATACCGGGTCTACGCCACCGACCGCCGAACCCATCCCCGACCCGCCGCCAGCGCTGGCAGCGACTCCCGGCGAGTATCCAAGTTGAACCGGACCCCCTGACCCCTGCCCCGCGCCCGCGACAGCGCCAGGACGGTTTAACGCGGCTCCCCCAGGCTGTTGCGGCACACCGGCCACCCCGGACACCAAACCCCGAGCGAAACTGAATCGACCCCGCGGAAACAACGCCCCGACCAGCTCCGCGATATACGACACATGCCGGAACTTGACCCGATAGAAGAAAACCTCGCGATCCTGATCTTCGGGAATCTTGGCTTTCGTTACCAGGTAGACTCCCCCGGCCCGGCCCAGAGCGAACCCGCGAACAGTCAACACACCCTCAAACCACTCGACCGCCTGCGCTTTCGTCAATTGATGCAGCGTTACCGTAATCTCATCCTGGACCGCCAGAAAATCAGACTCCAACGCGAAGCTAAACCCGGCAACCTCGCCCAAGATCAAACGCGCAAGCTCCGTTACTTTCACTTCATTGAACGCAAAATCGAACTTTTCCACCGGCACCGCTGCCGACACCAGCCCCGACACCAGCAACAAGAAAATCGCGATCGCTTTTTTCATTTGAATAGCCCCGGCATTTTTCCCGCAGGCGCACCCGAGCGCGACCCGCTATACATCGTGATGCCCTTACCATCGAGCACCGCTGAAACGTCCAATTCACTGCGCAGGCGCAAGTTAGGAACGTCATGCACATACCGATACCCGCCGCCGTCGCCCCGCAGCACCATGACCAACTGTTCCCGGTTTTGAAACGTGCCGACGATGCGCCAGCTATCCAGCTCCGGCGCTTTCGACTCGACCGCAGGCGCACCAGGTTTTCCGCTTGGCGGCGTAGATCCTAAAACCGACCCGGACGGCAGCGGACCCCCCGCCACCGGACCCGCCGCAGCATCAGCGGCTTTCACTTCACCTTCCGGGTGCATCAGTTTCTTACCGATGTGATAAAGATAGGCAGGACCCGCAAGCAGCATGACCACCGCCGCAACCGCTTTGACCCACACCCACTTGTTGTTAAGCAAATTCTGCCGCTTGTCTACCGGGACCTCCTGACCAGGCGCAGCCCCCTCTGTCACCTGGTAGGACTTATAGCACTCGAAAATTTCCGGGTTGTAACGCTTAACTGTAGTGAGCGTGAGCTTGCGCTTCAGCAGACGACCGCCCGTATATTGGTCCACAACATAGGTGCTCGTCATGCCCAACTCTTTCACCTTGTGGATGTGATACAGGGATTCGAGAACGCGCCGCACCTTCAGATGCAGGTCCATCACATCCTGCGTGATGTAAACAATATCGCAAGACGTTCCCCGCTCAGCATCAGTCTGGTGTCGATGCTTCCGAATAAACCGCATTACTTCCGGGGTGATTTCCTCATCCTCCCCGAAGAACTCATACGCTTCATCCAGGATCACCAAATCACCCGGACCGCAGACAGTCTCAACGGTCGAACCCTCGCGCGGGAAGAAATACGCACCCCGGATAGTATCGTCATCAACTACGACAATGCGCGGCTCAATGCGCAGCTTGAAATTGCGCTCGATGTACGCTGCAATCTTATCCGCGTGCAAGCCTTCAATATTGGTTACGATGCGCCGCCCCGCCTGGACCGCAGGAATGATGATGCCCTCGACAACCTCATACGTTTTGCCGCTCCCCGGTATCCCGGTATACGCACTTCCAGACATGACGCACCCCCGGCAAAAGCAAAATCAACCGATAAACGGTATTCGCCGGATGATGAACCGCGTAACCCAGGCCGCGAGCAGCGCAGGCACGCCAATATCCAACCGGCAAAAATCAAGAAACCACCACACCCCCGCAGGAATCGAAGAAAACGCAGATGTAAGACCAGACGTGCCGATAAACGGCGCAATCAACCCCGCCACCACCGGCACCAGCTCCACCAGCAACGCCACCACCGCCGCCATGACAATGAACTTGATGACGACCGCACGCAGCAACCATGTAACCATCAGACCGAGAAAGGCAGGCATGACAATGACCCCTATGCAGACAGCACGATAAACAGCGCCAGCAACAACCACACCAGTGCGAAACTTGTCGCTAATTCGGTTCCCAATGACGCCGCAATCGTGCAGTGCGTATCAAACGTCCACGAAGTCTCAAACGCCGTGACCGTAGGCGCGGGACAGATTGACGTGTGCGACGGCAACGACCAGGCCAACAACGAGGTGAAGGTAGAAACAAACAACAAAGGCGAAACGTCGCTTTGCGTTGCTGGCGTAGGGTCACTCACAGAGCTAGACGTGACCATGCTATGAATGTCCGTCTTGATATTCTGTTGCGTTGACTCCCGGTTGTAATCGTTCGGGAACGTGATCGACGCAGGAGGAACGACCGAACCCGTAGGCCCGGACGTGATCGATACCGTCTGATCCGTCAACGAAGGAACCACCGTCCCAGGCCGCTGCGTCTGCTGATTGCTGATCGGGACACCCGTAGAATCAAGCTGTACCGTCTTCTCCGTAATCACATCATTACCGTTCACCTTGGTTGCCATCGTTTGCTTGATTTCAGTGCCGCCACCTGACAACGCCTTGACCTTGAACTCAACGGGATTGCCGTACTGATCCACCCCGCCCATCGTCCACGTATCGCCGGAAATAGAACCCTTCACATAACCGGAAATCGCGCAATCAAGATCATCCGTCGCAAATGAGTAAGACGTGCCCGACCTGGTAACGTCGCACTTTGCATCCGGTGTCACCGCCCGAGCGTTCGAGAGATTGCACGTTGTTCCGCTCGCCGTGTAACCCGCAGGACACCCCGAGAACGACGTACCCGTAGGTGTAGCGGTTTGCGCAACCTGGCAGGTAGGCGAATACGTCGCCGAACTATACTTGCAGCGCCCCGCCCCGTTAGCAAAAAAACTCCCGCAATAGACGTAATCTCCGCCCAGGAAAATCACATTCATGCTGCAAACCGTTTCCAGGGTCTGACCCGGCACGCCGTTGTAATCCGTATAGGTGTAATCCGTGGTGCCCGTTGCCGTAGCCGGTGCGCTAGGTGCTGGCGGTGCACTATGCGCACTGTGAACCGGGAATTGAACCTGATTATCTGCCGCCTTGAATCCGGCGTAGATCACCGCTGCGCCTAGCGAGGCAATCACGCCCGACCAGAGCGCAGACGCCCCGCCACTTGTCGCCGTGGCCAACGTCGCGACACTCGACCCCGCGACGCCGGACGACGCCGCGCCCAGTATCAGCTCGATACCTTCAGCCAGGACGATGACCGGCGCCACCGCCTTCACCACCACCGCAGAGCACAACCCCGCCGCCAGCGCGCAAATCAGAACTTTCTTCCTGACATTCATTTTGCAGACCATCCTTTGACGAACGCCGCACCGCACAACAACCCCGCCCAAAAGAAGGTCAGATACCAGAGTGAAATAATCATGACGGACCCTTATAAAAAACGGGACGTAACCCGGATTGGCGTTACGCCCCGCTTCACTGCATTGCCCCCCCGCGACTAGCGGAGCTTGCCCAGGAAGGTCAGGATCACGATGGCGCCCTGTTTCACCAGCTTGAAGCCGGCGAACGAGATGCCCAACGCGACCACCGCCGCGATCAGCGTGCCCATGACCACAACCGCCGTGATATCCGCGATTGTCGGGTCAACCGCGAACGCGGCGCCCGTGACCAGCATCACAGTACCGACCCGCGCCGAGAGCTGCGCGGCATAGAGGGATTGCAAACGCACTTTTTTCCAGAGTTTCATAACTGCACTTCCTTCACTGAAACGCCGGGCAAGCGACCCGGCAACGCACCCGAGCGAAAGCTCGAATCCTATTTCAGCCCCTTGTCCATGAACCGCAACAATTCCCCCACTGCATACGAAATGATGTAACCACCGCAGACCAACACGAACGCCGCCGCGAAAAACGCTCCCGCCAGCGCACCGTTAAAGGCTGAAGTCACCGCGAGAACGTCCAAGAAAATCACCTCCTTGATTGAAGAATCAGCCGGAAAATTGCGCGTATCGTCATAGACCACCGTTACCGGACGCGACGCACTCACCGCGAGCTGTAGCCCCTCGCTAAAGCCTTTTGCATTGTCAGACTTGAAGTAGACGACCGGCGCACCTGGCACTACGCCCGATAACGTCACCAACCACATCGCGTCATAATCCTTATTGCCGTAGGCACCCGAGAACATCCGAACCGACAACGCCGAAGCATCAGGAATCGAAACCGAGTGCTGCGCAGCTCGCACCAACGCCGGCAACAGGACCAGCGCAAAAACGAATAGGAGAAACACCCCCGCGCCCCGGAGTGAATCAGGCCACCATGCGGTAAAACGAGCGCGCCGCATTTTCCTACCCTACCTTTTTCGCTTGCAGAGGCGTAACCGCCGCAGGCGTCGCCATCGAGATCACCTTCGCCAACCCGATGCAAACGGTTTTCCACTCGTTACGAACCGCGCGGGATTCAGTTTTCAGTTCCAGCTCGGCCGGAAAATGAACCGAGCTGAACTCCCCCACACATGCCGGGTCCACTTCCATATCAATGGACTCCTTACCGCCGCCGTCAATCGTCGCCGCACCAAAATTACCGGTCTGGATTTTCGACGTGACACCGAGCACCGCAAAGTCATATGGACCTTTTGCACCTACACCTGAAACGCGCTTAATTCCGATCACTTCCATTTTCTTTACCTCACGTTGAAACGTTAAGCCGCCTGGTCATCGCCCCACTCATACCAGCTCGGAGCCGACAGCGGCACAAGATCGACCACCCGAACTTTTACGGGAAAACTACAAATATCCCGCCGATACCGTAAATCAATCCCGTAATGCTTCAGAATCTTCGCGTGCCGGTAGAGCGTGCGCTCGCTGCAGATCTGCCGCAGGTCTTGCCCCTTCAACCAGGCCGCCGCGTACACTCGCGACCCCGCCGGCAACGCCATAAGGATGTCCGGCTCATCCGACCTGTCCGCTTTCAGAAGGAACGAAATTTCCTCATCGAAGATCGCCCGCAATTTGTCATCCGTGACATTGCCCGGAAAATTCAAACCCAACGATTCAAGCTCTCGTCGTTTCACTTCGACCTCCAATCGCACCATGCCTATGTCCTGACACCAGGCCACCAGCTTTTCGTTAATAAATTGCTCAAAATCCTTTCCGTGTTTCTCCTTCGCGTGTTCGATCATTTCCGGCGCTTTCAAATACGCCTTCACCATGCGCCGCGTGTTGACCCAGTACACGCCCCACTCCCCTTTGTAACCCCGCGTCATGCGCGGCACGCTCAACCCCTGCGCCCAACGAATCAACGACCGTGCTTGCGCATCGCTTCCCGCGGAAAATGAACAGGTGATATCCACACGCAATAATCTCGCGCCGTGCCATGTGCTCTCATTGGAAACTGGTCCAGCAACATCGACAAATCCCGAGGATGAATCACAGCTCCGAACTGCCCGACTATCTCCGGATCGAACATCGGAAAAAGCCGGGAGTCCATTACGCGCAAGCACTCGCTGACTTTTCTCAAAGGTGGCCTGCCATCCCAAATTGAACACATTGTCTGGACGAGACAGGCGCCCGACGTTTCCTGACAGGAAAACACTCGAACCGTCACATCCGAGCTGAACAGTTGTTGAATGTGAGCCGCATAGACTCGAGGCGCTAATGCGCTCACTGCGGCAGACGCCGCTTGCGTCAGCCCAGCTATGCACCCCCTTGCAGACGATCGGGAGGCTCCCCGCCGGATGGCGTTCAACAACGGTGATCCAATCGAGGAAGACCGGAAACGGGAGCCGCTCACCCAATTTGCCCCCCTTCCCGCCGTAGGGCCTTTCCGTCAGTTTCTGCGCTGCCAACCGCCAACTTGGCAGTGAATGGCGTAGTGATACTAGCCATTGCGCCTTGTGCCGAAATTTCGACAGACGACCCGGAAGCGCGCCGGGTCCGGGTGTGCTCGCTGCGCTGCGCGCACGCGGCCCGGCGCACCTGGTCCAGAAATAGGCGAGTAAAAAGCCGGTCCACTGTGGGAGGGGACAGCAACCGGCCAAAAACGCCGCAGTGTGTCAACCCGCACACGTACGCCCGTTTTTGATCTGGTGAGAAATCACGATAAGGAAAAAACACGTCCGGGTGCATCATCATGACCGCACGCCGTAACGCAGAACCAACTTATGCAACCCGCATGCGCTCACTTCCGGATGTCGGTTCTCGCCACGCTCCGGGAGAGCAGGCGGAAGCGCCTCAAGGAATGAAAACCTCATCGCCCGGCCCCGATCAGCCGGCTGCATGCTGGATCAGTGCGCGGATGTCCTCAACACGCCAGGCTGTGATGCGCAGCCCCAACGTTCTTACCGGTTGAGGGTAGCGGCCGGATTTGACACCCGCCCACCACGTACTTTTCGAGACCGGGATTAGTTGCAGAAGGGTCGAAAGCCGGACGAAGCCGGTTTCCGGAAGTTCGCTGTGCGCCATGTCTCACCTCGCTGGGTGTGTTGAACATGGTGCGGATTGTTATGCTACGACTTGCCGCCGCGAATACCCTATGCCTAGCAGCGGTTAGCCGATGCTTAGCATCGGCTAGGAGACTATGGTTTGGGTATGTTTACGAGAGCTTTCCGCGCAGCAGCGTAGGACATTCCGAGTGCTGCGCATTCCTCCTCAGCACAGCGATCGCGGGATGAATATTTGCCCGTTGCCCAAGTCTCACGTATTTGTCTTTGCTTGTCTCGGCTACCGCCCGGCTGGTTGTGCCTAGCGTTCGCAGCAGTTCGGGCGGTTTGTTTACGCCACTCAGGAGAGCCCATTTCCGAGCCTGTTTGCTGAATCCGACTTTCGGTAGGTTTGTTGCCCCGCTTGCGGGCACGGCCCGACGACTCCGATGCCGGAGGCAGGTCCACCAGGGCCAGGATTGCCGCCCGGTCGATGCTCGGCCGTCCTCTTTGGAAATTTACAACGTCACCCAATGGGAGCGAATGCCCGGATGTCTTGAGACAAACCAATCCGGCAGTTGCAAATTCCAGGGAACCCACACGTTGCTTGCCTTGCAAGCTCCCGAGCCTGAACACTCCGCTTACCTTGTCCCGCTCCGGTTTGCCATTCAGGCCAAGCGCACGCGATGCCCATTGCGCAATTTGGCCCTCCGTGATCTGCCATTGTTGCAATCGCGACATTGCAATCTTCACCTGCCCCATATCGTCGCGCCGGTCACAGGCCACATAGGCCCGTGCCGGTTGCCCGTTCCGAGCGAGAATTACATGCACGGGCATGAAACAGTTTCGCTCACAACCGGGGCATTCCACCGTTAAAGCCGCAGCAGTCGGCTCGATCCATCCAGCTTTTTGTAAAGTCTCAACCGCCCCGTTCGGCCAATGCCGCACTTGGTCCCAAGCAAGAACGGTATCGCCCTCAGAACCGACAAGCTCAACAAGCTCTTGCAGCACTTCCGGGAGCGTCATGCGTTTCTACCCTCCTCTTCAGTTTCCTGCTCCATCAGTTCGATGCCGGAATCGGCAAGCATCTTGCGAATAAGCAAGTCCCGTTTATCGTGACGCAAAGCACACGAGTTGGGGTAACTGATCTTGAAGTTGCGTAGGCGTGCCCGCGTGCCGGGTGTGGGGGCAAAGGTGACTTTAATATCCGCCGCCGTCACATGAAATGGCGGCAGGGTGAGCTTATCCATCAAGTCATAGACTGCCTTCGTGTCTTGTTTCGGCTCTGCCTCCACGGTGACACGGCGCTTTTTACCAGCCTTCAGGCTCAAGCGAAGTGTATGCACCGCCACCGATTCGATGCCGCAGTCCGGCGGATACTTAAACACAAAGTCTCGATTCGCCAGCGCATCCAGGGCATACACCCGGCTATCCTCGGCAGATTCGTCCAGATCATCGAACTTTAGAATACTCTTAGCGAAAACCTGTTGCAGCTCGGGTACAGACTTCGTATTGCGCGGTGCGTAGATGTCCAGCGAGCCTTCAGCTTGGCAATAGACGAAAATGATCTCGAAAGCGGGATGGCGGGCGCGGGGCGCAAGGGAATTGCGCACCCATTCCAAACCAGACTGAGCGTAGTCCTCCGGGTACGCAAAGAAATACTCCTTATCGTAGCGGCGAAAGACTTCCACCTTGCAGTTGCGGCCCCGGCCTTCTTTCGTGTGGAAATGGTCGCTGATAGCCTTTGCCAACCGCTGGGTATCTTCTTCTTCCACATGCGGCTGTAAATGAGGCAGGTCGTTACGCTTTTTCCAAAACCACTCGGATATGTTGTCCGAGTGCAAGAACAGCATGGCACCTATCCAGTAACCGGGTTGCTCCAAGAACGCCCACATGACTGTACCGTGGAATCCGTCGATCTTAGAGATAGCGACCGGAAATGCCTTGTCCTGGTGAAAGTCCGCCTCGTCCGTAAGCGCCGTTACTCCGCCCTGGCAGGCCATGCCATCAATGTCCTGGCATTCTGCCTCAATCTGCGCCTGCTTGTCGTCTGGCAAGGCCATAAGCGCCTGAAAGATGGGTTCCACCTCCTTTTCCGCCAGCTTGTCGAACGCAATCTCCTGCAAAACGCCATGCCTTTCCTGGAAATAGCGCGCCAGCAGTGCATTGGGCGTGCGCCGAAAGAACTGTAAATGCGAATATTGACCGGCCATCCCTTCACTCCTTGCTAAAGGTGGTAGCAATCACTAGGATTATGCTGACCACTACGATACATTACAGTATATCCGCAGTACAAACGATGCTTAGCTTGAGAGACAACTGTGGCTGCCGCCAACACCACAACGCTGACCTTTCGCATCGAACCGGCCCTGAAGGGAGCGCTGCGCACAGTCCCTAAGCGCGAGCACCGTTTCATCGCCAACATGATCGAAGTCCTGATCCGGGACTATTGCCGGCGCAACAGGATTGCGATTTCCGAGCAGGACGACCTAGATAGTCGGAAACCGGACAAGGGTAAGAAATAGACCGTTGAGCAGCAATACAAATACAGAATGAAAAAAAATCATATATGGCCAATAACGACACAACCAACACCGACCTCGCCTACGCCGACACACTCTGGAAATCGGCCGATGCCCTGCGCGGCCAAGTGGACGCCGCCGAGTACAAGCACGTCGTCCTTGGCCTGCTGTTCCTGAAGTACATTTCCGATTCCTTCGAAGCCCGCCGCGAAGAACTCAAGGCCGAACTGCAAGCCGACGGCATCGCGGGGGCTCAGCTCGAAAAGCTGCTCGAAAACCGCGACGAGTACACCGCCGAGCGGGTCTTCTGGGTGCCACCAGAGTCCCGCTGGACCAACCTGCAAAATCAAGCCATGCGGCCCGATATAGCCACTCTCATCGACGATGCAATCCTCGCCGTCGAGCGCGACAACCCGAACCTCAAGAACAAGTTGCCACGCGACTACGCTCGCCGCGGCATCGAGCCGGTAAAGCTCAAGGGTCTCATTGATTTGATCGCCGACATCGGCTTCAAGGGCGACCGTGCTAAGGCGCGCGACTCCCTCGGTCGGGTCTATGAATACTTCCTCGGCAAATTCGCGCAAGCTGAGGGCAAACTTGGCGGTGAGTTTTACACGCCGCGCTGCGTCGTGCGAGTGTTGGTTGAGATGCTCGAACCCTACAACGGTCGCGTCTACGATCCGTGCTGCGGCTCCGGGGGCATGTTCGTGCAGTCCGAACGTTTCGTCGAAGCGCACGGCGGCAACACCACCGATATCTCTATCTTCGGCCAGGAGTCCAACCCCACCACGTGGCGGCTGGCGCACATGAACCTCGCCATCCGCTCCATCGAGGCCAACTTAGGCAGCCAGCCCGCCGACGCCTTCCTGCGCAACTTGCACCCGGACCTGAAGGCCGACTTCATCCTCGCCAACCCGCCATTCAACGTCTCCGACTGGTCCGGCAAGCTGCTGCAAGAAGACGTGCGCTGGCGCTATGGCACGCCACCTGTCGGGAATGCCAACTACGCTTGGATTCAGCACTTCATACACCACATCGCCCCGCCCAACGGTCGCGGTGGTGGTGTCGCCGGCTTCGTTATGGCCAATGGCTCACTCTCCAGCAACACCGGCGGCGAGGGCGAAATCCGACAGCGAATTGTCGAGGCCGATCTGGTCGATTGCATCGTCGCCATGCCGGCGCAGCTTTTTTTCACCACCGGCATTCCTGTCTGCCTCTGGTTCCTCACGCGTGACAAGACCGGAAAGAACCTCAAGAACGGCTGCCCCAATCGCCCCAACGGTCGCGAGGGCGAAACGCTCTTTATCGACGCCCGCAAGCTCGGCATCCTGCAAACACGTACGCTGCGCGTGCTCACTGGCGGCGATGACGGCGAGACCCTGCTCGCCGACGGCATGGGCGATCCCAAGCCCGACTCCGACATCGGCCGCATCGTGTATGCCTTCCGCCAGTGGCGTGGCGAACCGAAGCCCGAGTGGTGGGACGATAACAAGCACGGCGCGTGGGTCTATCGTGACATCCCCGGTTTCTGCAAAGCTGCCGCGGTCGAGGAGATACGAAAGCACGGCTTTGTGCTTACCCCCGGCCGTTACGTCGGCGCCAAGGAGCAGGAGGACGATGGCGAGTTATTCGCGGAAAAGTACCCGCTGTTGCTGGAAGAGTTGGAGGCGTGCTTCGCCGAGGGGGAGCGATTGACCGGGATTGTCCGTGCCAAGCTCTCAGAATTGCCTATGGGGGAAATCGAGCAGTGAGCGGTGCGAGCACCTTGCAATCAATACCACTCGAAGATTGCATGTCCGCGATCATTGATTATCGCGGCAAGACGCCGCGCAAGACGGCGTCAGGAGTACCCCTTATCACTGCGAAGATCGTTAAGGGCGGCCGAATCGATGAGCCCGACGAGTTTATCGATCCGCTCGAATACGACGATTGGATGCGTCGTGGTCTACCTGAAATCGGCGATGTGGTGATGACCACGGAAGCGCCGTTAGGCGAGATTGCTCAACTCACAGATAAGCGCATTGCGCTTGCGCAACGACTTATCTTGCTGCGTGGCAAGCCAGGAATGCTCGACAACACATACCTCAAGTACTTAATGATGTCCGCAGACGTGCAGTCACAGCTTCAGGGCAGAGCGTCGGGCACAACAGTCATGGGGATAAAGCAGAGCGAACTCCGTAAGGTTGTTCTGTCTCTGCCTCCAATTGCTGAACAATGCGCAATCGCCGGCGTGCTCGGCTCATTAGACGACAAAATCGAGCAAAATCGGCGCACGGCGCGAGTGCTGGAGCGGCTGGCGCGGGCGATCTACCGCGCGTGGTTCGTGGACTTCGGGCCCGTCATGGCCAAGATCGCCGGTGCCACATCATTTTCCTCCATGCCCCAACCCGTCTTCGACGAGCTGCCCACCCGCCTCGTTGACTCCGAGATCGGACCAATGCCGGAAGCGTGGGGGGTGAAGCCGATCGGCGATGTCGTGTCAATCAAGGGTGGGGCGACGCCGAGCACGAAGAACGCGGCGTACTGGGAGAATGGCATGCATTGCTGGGCGACGCCAAGAGATATGTCGCGCCTGTCCCATCCGGTACTACTTGATACCGAACGACGCATCACGGACGCTGGCGTCGAATGCATCAGCTCGGGATTGCTCCCAGCAGGCACGGTGCTGATGTCATCACGGGCACCGGTAGGGTACTTGGCCATCGCCGGTGTTCCCACCGCAATCAACCAAGGCTTTATCGCGATGGCTTGTGACGGGCCGTTGCCGCCGACATATGTTTTGCAGTGGGCGCATGCATCAATGGATGCAATCCACGGACGGGCGAGCGGTACAACATTCCCCGAGATCAGCAAGACGAACTTCCGGCCGTTGCCGGTGGTTGTCCCGCCCCCAGATGTCGTGGCTGCATTCCGGAGCCTGGCCGATCCGCTTTTCGATTTACTGACAGCCACCGTTAAGGAGGATGGATCGTTGGCAGCAACGCGCGACTACCTACTGCCTCGTCTGCTGAGTGGAAGTGTACGTGTGGAGACCCATAATGGCTGAATCCACCACGGCCCAGTTCCGCTTTCAGATGGTCGGTGCTCGCGCTGCCCTTACGTCTGGGCCCCTTGCGGAAACGATTGAGCAACAGATCAATGCGATCGAAAGCGCGCTGGAGAGCGTACCGGACTTCGCATTTGATCTCTCCAAGACGCTGGTCGAATCAGTGTGCAAGACTGTGCTTGCCGACATCGGACAGCCGGCGGACCCCAACTGGGACGCACTGAAGCTCCTGCGCGAGACAACAAACCGGCTATCCCTTCTCCCCCGCAACCACCCAAACCCGGCAAGGGCGCGAGAGTCCGTGGAGAAAACCATCCGTGGACTTTTGCAGACGATCCAGGGGCTGTGCGAACTTCGGAACAACTATGGGATGGCGTCACACGGCCGGGACAGCTTCACCGCGCGTCTCGACCTGCGACAGGCCATGCTAGCCGCACAGGCTGCCGACACCATCGTCTCTTTTCTGTACCGCATCCATCGTGATGCCTTGACGCAGACGCCCGGTACGCGGGTGTATTACGAGGATCACGCGGACTTCAACGAGGCTTTCGATCGCGATTATGAGGTCATCAAACTCGGCGAGCTGGAGTTACTTCCAAGTCGTGTGCTGTTCCACGCCGACAGGGAGGCATACAAGGCGGCGCTGACTGACTTCATCGCCGAGCGCGACGGTACAAACGGAGGCGACAACGCGAATGCACAAGGTGAAGCCGAATGACGATGACATCGCCAACCGAACATCTTGTTGAAGATGTCGCCACGGCCTACTTCGGTACACTTGGCATCGCGACCAAGCGTGGAACTGACCTCGACGATGGCGGCGAGCGAAGCGGCGCCACACAATGCATTCTGCAAGGGCGTGTTAGCGCGGCCCTTCATCGGCTGAACCCAGCACTACCGCATGAGGTATGCGAAGAGGTCGTCCGTACTCTGTCGCGCCCCCCGCATCCAACGCTGATCCAGAACAACCGCTGGTTCCACACGCTGTATACCGATGGCGTCGAGGTGGTGTACCGCGACCCCGCGAGCGGCGAGACCCGCGGCGGGCGGGCCCGGCTGATCGACTTTGACAACTCCCGGAAGAACGATCTGCTGGTGGTACGGCAATTGACCATTGCTGGGCCTGCCGGAAAATTCATCCGCCCCGATCTGACGGTGTTCCTCAACGGCTTGCCGATCGCGGTGATTGAACTGAAGGACCCGACCGACACAACCGCCGACCTCAACGCGGCGATTGGCCAACTCAGGCGTTACATGGAGACCGCGCCCGATCTCTTTGTACCGAATCTCCTGCTGGTTGCGTCCGATGGATTACTGACCCGCGTCGGTTCCATCACTAGCGGCCCAAGCCGATTCATGCCTTGGCGTCCGGCTGAGGGCGGCCAGCCAACTCTCGAAGCAATGATTCGCGGACTGTTCGAGCCAATGCTTTTCCTGGATTACCTTCACACCTGCGTAGCCTTCGAGGAAGACGAGCGCGGCGAGATTGCGAAAAAGATCGCCGGCTACCACCAGTTCCGCGCGGTGCGTAAGACTCGCGCCAGTGTACTTGCACATCTGAAGCCACCCATCGGCAATGGCGACGGGCGCGGCGGCGTAGTTTGGCACACGCAGGGCTCGGGCAAGTCGCTCACAATGCTGATGCTCTCCGGTGCCTTGGTGCGCGAGCCGCTGATGGCGAACCCGACTATCGTCATGGTCACCGATCGCAACGACCTCGATGACCAGCTATTCGGCACATTTGCTGCCGGCCGCGCGCTGCTGCGGCAGGAGCCGATACAAGCCGAGAGCCGCGAACACCTCACAGAACTGCTCGATCGCGCCGCCGGCGGGGTGGTGTTTACCACCATCCATAAGTTCACCGAGGCACGCGGCATGATCTCCGATCGGGCGAATGTGGTGGTGATGGCCGATGAGGCGCACCGCAGCCAATACGGATTCGTCGAGGGCGGCGCACGCTGGATGCGCGAGGCACTGCCGAACGCGACCTTCGTCGGCTTCACCGGCACACCGCTGGAGCGCGACGACAAGAACACCATCCATGTCTTTGGCGAGTATTCAGATGTGTACGACATCCGCCAGGCGGTGGAGGACGGGGCGACCAAGCCGCTGTATTACGAATCGCGCATCGTGAAGCTGACGGTGGATGACGCTGGGGCGGCAGCGGCCGAAGCGGAACTGGAACAGGCAGCAAAAGCCGATGTCTCCGGCGAGGAGGTCGCCGATAAAATCCGCATCCCACTGGAAGCGTTGGTCGGGGCACCGGAGAGGGTTGAGCGCCTGGCCGCGTTCATCGTTGAGCATTGGGAAAAGCGTCGTGCCGCGATGGAAGGCAAGGCGATGATTGTGACAATGGGCCGCGACATCGCCGCGCGCCTTTACGAGGCAATCAAGGATCTGCAGCCGGACTGGCACGACCCCGACGACGAGCGTGGTGTGATGAAGGTCATCGTTACTGGCAGCGGCGACGACCCAGAGCCGTTGCGCAGCCATGTGCGCACCAAAGCCGCGCGCAAGCGGCTGGCCGAGCGGTACAAGAATCCGGATGACGACTTCCGCGTGGTGATCGTGTGCGATATGTGGCTGACGGGGTTTGATTGCCCGCCGGCGCATACGATGTACCTGGACAAGCCGCTGGCCGGCCACAACCTGATGCAAGCCATCGCCCGCGTGAACCGAGTATATGGTGAAAAGCCTGGTGGCTTAATTGTCGACATGCTTGGACTTGCGGATCAGTTGGCAGATGCGCTCGCTACCTACACTCAAGCGGGCGGCACTGGCGATGCGGTAAAGAATGTTCAAGACGAAGCCGTACCGGCCATGCAAACGGCATTCGAGAAGCTGCGGTCGTTTTTCCACGGTTGTGATTATGAAGCCGCGATTGTTGCCGAACCTCACGCGGTACTACCCGTGTATCTCGCGGCGATTGATCATGTGTTCGCGCAGCCGGACGGGTGGAAGCGCCTGCGCGCGCTGGTAAAAGAACTATCGGCGGCCTTTGCGCTGGCGGTCCCGCGCCCCGAGACCGAGGCGGTGGTCGAGCATCTGGCATTTTTCCAACGTATCGCCGCCATGATTCGAAAGCGGCTGGCGGATGACTCCGGCGGCGCCGCGAAGACACGACAGCGCGACGTCGACGCCGCCGTGCGGCAGGTTATCGGCGGGGCGGTGGACGCTGATCAAGTTATCGATCTGTTCGCAGCCGCGGGGCTAGATGAAGCGCGTCTCGACCTCCTAAGCGACGAGTTCCTGCAACGCGTCGCCGCGCTAGAGCAGAAGAACCTGGCGTTAGAAACGCTGCGTAAACTGCTGACTGATCAGATCCGCACCACCGAGCGGATCAATCTTGTCCAGAGTAAGAAGTTCCGTGAAGCGCTCGAAGACGCCATGCTGCGCTACACCAACAAGGCAATCACCACAGCGGAAATGATTTCACGATTGGTCGACTTAGCCAAGGACCTGCGTGACGCACAACGACATGGCGAAAAACTCGGACTGAACCAACAGGAGACAGCGTTCTACGACGCTTTGGCGGAAAACGACTCTGCTAGGGAGGCCATGAAAAGAGATGACCTTCGGCTTATGGCACGTGAGCTGACGGAGATGGTAAAGAAAATGCCCAAGCTCGACTGGACCCAGCGCGAGTCGGTGCGGGCGGGTCTACGACGCAGTGTCCGCCGTCTACTGGCCAAGTACGGTTACCCGCCCGATCTTGCCGAAGACGCCACCCAGCTCGTGCTTCGGCAGGCCGAGCTGTCAACTGAGAATGGGGAGTAGTAACCCTGCACCTCGGACGCCTGACGTTGCGTCTGGCCAGCCACTCACGCCGCTTGCAGCCTCAAAGGCGCAAGCCGCGCGCCGGGCTACGTCGTCGCAGATTCGACCGCCGCTAGGGAGCGGGTTCATGCGCGCCGGCGCAGTGAAGCACGCGCAGGCGGTCCAAGTCCAACACCATCCAATCGCGCTGGGGGTATTGTTGGGGGTATTTCTAAGAAATTGGGGTGAGCATTTATTAACTAAGATCGAGCATTGACGCGGCCTGTCCGGACGCGGGTTCGATTCCCGCCGCCCCACCATTTAATGGCATCAGCAGCATTTAACGCCGTCCCAGTGACGGCGTTTTTCAACGTCTACCGCTGGGCGGGACGCATGCTGCCCGACGCGTCGAGCATGCGCAAGCGCGGACGCCTGCCCGAAAGGTCGCCGGCTCGGGAACGACAAGGCTGATACTGCTCTCGGCGGGCGCTACGTCGGAGCGGATAAAAGTCTTGATTTCGTGCACGTTCCACCACCGCAGTACGTGGAATTGCGTACGAATGCCAACGGATTTTTTTCGCGGCATGACTTGGTCATACTCCCCCCGGTGATCTAGGTTCCGGGGCCTCGGAGGAATACGACCGGCATGCCATTAATCCTCGAAGTCGAGAATCTTCGCACGCGGTAATTGATCGCTGTCTCATGGACAATACTCCAGGAGGACAAATCGATGAAAAATGGGAGGAGCCCATGTTTTCGAGACTGAGCCGTCGTGCACTGCTTGCATTCATCGCGGTTCTGTTGCCGGCAGCCGTGCTGGCGCAGGCGTATCCCACCAAGCCAATTCGCCTGATTGTTCCGTTCGCGCCAGGGGGCACCAACGACATCCTGGGGCGTATGGTGGCGACGCACTTGAGCGAGACGCTGGGCCAGACGATGATCGTGGACAATCGTCTTGGCTACCAAGGGATTATCGGCACGGACCTCGCCGTAAAATCGACGCCCGACGGTTATACCCTGGTCGTAATATCCTCGGCTTACACGATGAACCCCGTGACGCTGAAAATGCCCTACGATACGCTCACGGCGCTGGAGTTTGTCGCCAAGATCGGGGCGAGCTTTCTGGTATTGGCCGTCGGACCATCGTTGCCCGACGTCAACTCGGTCAAAGATCTGGTGGCCACCGCGGAGCGCAGGCCCGGCGAGATCGTGTTGTCGAGTTCAGGGGGCTTCATGCACTTCGCCTCGGCGCTCTTCCAGAGTCTCTCGAAACAAAAATTCAACATCGTTCTCTACAAGGGCGGATTCCCTGCCATGATCGACGTCATCGGGGGGCAGGCCCACGCACACCTTGCCGTGAGCGTGCCTGCGCTCCCGTTCCTGCGATCGGGCCAGCTCAAGAGCCTTGCGGTCGGCACCCTGAAGCGTGCCGATTTGCTGCCCGATCTGCCGACGCTCGATGAAGTGGGGATCAAGGGGTACGATGCGGCGAACTGGTATGCCATCGCGGCTCCGTCCCGCACGCCGCGGGCGATCGTGATGAAGCTGCACCACGAGATTGCCCGGTTCTTCACATCGCCCGAGATGCTGAAAAAGTTGACTGCCATGGGCGCCGTGATCGATATCAAGACGCCTGATGAGATGCGCAAGATCATTCCGGCCGAGATCGCCAAGTGGACCAAGGTCGCCATCGACGCGGGTATGCCACGGGCCGTAAAGTAGGTCAAAGCGAGGAGCAGAATATGCGAACAAGCCGATGGCTGTTGGGGATACTTGTTGCCACTGTCCAAATCGCGGTGGCGCAGGAATACCCCTCCAAGCCGGTACATTTGTTGGCGCCCTATCCGCCCGGAGGCCCCGTTGACGCGATCGCGCGCATACTCGCGCAGCACCTCGCCCTCGGGCAGAACGTCATTGTAGACAACCGTTCTGGCGCGGGCGGCAGCATCGGCGCCGAGGTCGTCGCCCGCGCTGCGCCTGACGGCTATATGCTGCTAATCGGCAATTCCGGCCCGATGACCATCAATCCCGTGCTGCGGCGCAATCTGGGCTATGACTCCCAAAAGGATTTTGCGCCGGTTACCTGGATATCGTCCACACAGATGGTTCTCGTTGTGCACCCGTCGCTGCCGGTCCGCTCGGTGCAAGACCTCGTCGCGCTGGCACGCTCCCGTCCTGGCGAGCTCAACTACGGATCGGCCGGCGTGGGCAACCTGACGCATCTCGGGATGGAACTTTTCCAGTCGATGGCAAAGGTGAAGCTCAACCATGTGCCATACAAGGGCGTTGCACCGGCCTACATCGACCTGATGTCGGGCGAGGTCGTGGTCATGTTCGGGAATATTTCCGGCCCCCTGGAGCACATCCGGGCGGGCCGGCTGCGTGCGATTGCGGCGACCTCGTCGAAGCCTTTGCCCGTCCTGCCGAACCTGCCCAGAGTTGCGGATTCCTATCCGGGCTTCGACCTTGTAACATGGATGGGCATCTTCCTCCCTGCGGGCACGCCGGAGAACATACGCGCAAAACTGCAAGGCGAATTCCAGAAAACCCTCCACATTCCGCAAGCTCGGGATCTGCTCGTCGCGCTAGGCAACGAGGTGGTCGCCGGCAGCGGCAAGGATCTTGCCGCTCTGATCGACCGGGAACTGAAGCTGTACGCCGAGATCATCAAGTCGGCCGGGATCCAGCCCCAATGATCACCCGCACGTGAAATCGGGACGGCTGCGCGCCACGAATATCCCGGTCAGGCCGGGCTTGCTGCACGCACGAGGGTAGATTGGACCGGACAGTGCTATATTGGCGGCAATACTGCAAGCACGGGAGAAGCAAATGACGATGAGCGCGCGTGCCGTCAGCGGGGCGGCTGAATTGGACAATTTCTACGCAGCGGTAAAGCGCATACACGGCCGCGCCTTGTGGCAGACCGAAGGAACCGCCAAGAAGTCGCCGACCGTGCCGTATCTCTGGAAGTACCTCGACTTCCGCCCGCTGCTCATCAAGGCGGCGGAAATCGTTCCCATCGAGCTCGCCGAGCGGCGCGTGCTGGTGATGGCGAATCCCGGAATCACGAGCGACTGGCAGGCCTCCAACACGCTGCTTGCAAATCTCCAGATCATCAACCCCGGCGAGGTCGCGCGCTCGCACCGGCACACGGCCTCGGCGCTGCGGCTGGTCATCGAGGGCCGCGGCGCGTACACCGCGGTGGACGGCGAGAAGTCGTACATGGAGCCGGGTGACTTCGTGACGACGCCCAACTGGACGTGGCACGATCACGGCAACGAGGGTGACGGCGCGATGATCTGGCTCGATGGTCTCGACGTGCCGCTCGTACAGGTGCTGGAAGCAAACTTGTACGAAGCCTACAGCGCAAACAAATTTCCGTTGACGAATCCAGCCGATCTGTCGCTGCGGCTCTACGGCGCGGGTGGCTTGAGGCCGACGTGGGTGAAGCACCACGCGATTCATTCACCGCTCATCAATTACAAGTTCGCGCAAACCTACGCGGCGCTGAAGGCAATGGCCGGGCAGGCCGACGGCAGTCCCTACGACGGCGTCTCGGTGGAGTACACGAATCCGCTCAGCGGCGGCCCGGCGCTTCCCACTATGGCCTGCTTCGCGTCACTGCTGCGCGCCGGCCGGCACACGCAGGCCCACCGGCACACGGGGGGCACGATCTATCACGTCATCCAAGGCAGCGGGCGCTCGATCATCGGTGGCAAGGCGTTCCACTGGAACGAGAAGGACACGTTCGTCGTGCCGAGTTGGGCCTGGCACGAGCACCACGCAACAACGGAATCCGTGCTCTTCTCCTACAGCGATTCGGCACTACTGCAGCCGTTCGGTCTGTATCACGAAGAGGCGCTCCAGGAAAATGGCGGACACCAGAAGATCGGGGGCGAATTCATATCTCTGCCCGTCCCCGAGCGCAGGTCTGCAGCAGGATAGCCCTGATCCGCGCGGCGTGATGCCTCATGGATTCTTTTTCCGTTCCCCGCTGGCAGCCGGTTCGAGCCTGCCGGGCACCCACCACTTGAGCATCCGGGTCAGGTTCGGTCGCATCCCCACCAACAGCAGCGTGAGCGCTACCAGCAGCATGACGGCCGTTATGGGGCGGGTAGCGAAGATGGTGTAGTCTCCCGCCGACATCGCCAGCGATTGCCGGAAGCTCAACTCCAGCATCGGGGCCAGCACCAGGCCGAGGATGATCGGAGCAAGGTCGAAGTTGAGCTTCCGCAGCACGTAACCCGCAAGCCCAGCGCCGGCCATGATCCACACGTCCACCACGCTGTTGTTTACCGAGTAGACCCCGATCGTGGCGAAGACGAGGATGGCCGGGTACAGGTAGCCGTACGGGATGCGCAGGACGTTCACGAACAAGCCGACGAAGGGCAGATTCAGGATCAGCAGCACGACATTTCCCACGTACATGCTGGCGATGACGCCCCAGAAAAGCTCGGGGTGCTCGTGAATGAGCATCGGGCCCGGAGCGATGCCGTGTATCATCAACGCCGCCAGCATGATCGCAGGGACGGCGCCCGAGGGCAGGCCGAGAGCCAGCATGGGCACGAAGGCGCCGGTGGTGGCTGAGTTATTGGCCGACTCCGGACCGGCGACGCCCTCGATGGCGCCGTGGCCGAACCGCTCGGGATGTTTGGAGAGGCGCCGCTCTACCGAGTACGACACGAACGACGAGATGACGTGGCCCGGCCCGGGGATGATCCCGATCAGGAATCCCAGTACGGTTCCCCGGCCGATGGGAGCTGCGCTCTGCCGCCATTCCGTCCGGTTGGGCAGCAATTCCCGCAGACGGGGCGTGCGGATCACGGCCTTGTTGTCCTGCCCGGCCGAGAGCAGGATCTCCGAAATCCCGAACAGCCCCACCGCCACCGGCACGACGCCGATACCGTCGCCCAGCTCGACGACCCCGTAGTGAAAGCGGAAAAAAGCCGACATGGTATCGATGCCGACCATTCCCAGCAGCAGGCCCAGCGCCGCCATAGTGAGCGACTTCGCCATGGATCCGCTGCTCATGTACGCGAGCACCAGCAAACCCAGAACCAGGAGGGCGAACATTTCGGGAGGACCGAAGCGCAGGGCGAATTCGGCGAGCGGCGGCGCGAGGAACATGAGCGCCACGATGCTCAACGTACCGGCCACAAACGAGCCCACGGCGGCGATCGCCAGCGCCGGCCCCGCCCGCCCCTTCAGCGTCATTTCGTAGCCGTCTATGCACGTCATCACCGACGCCGCCTCGCCGGGGATGCGCATGAGGATGGAGGTGGTGGATCCACCATACATGGCGCCGTAGTAGATTCCACCCAGGAGCACTATGGCGCTGGTGGGATCCAATCCAAAGGTGACGGGCAGGAGCAAGCTGATCCCCGCCAGCGGTCCCACGCCGGGCAGGACGCCCACCAAAGTACCCACCAGGCAGCCCACGAATGCATACATCAGCACGGATGGCGAAAGCGCCAATCCGAAGCCGAACATGAGGTTCTGCAGCGTCTCGACCATCAGGCCCGCTCCTGACCGGGGCCCGTTCCTCCCACGGGACCCGACAAAACTTCACACTGGGCCGGGGAGACGGCCTAGATGCCGAACGGGCCCTGTGGCAGATGCACCCGCAGAACCGTGTTGAAAAGGTAGTGTGTGCCCAAGGAGAAGCTGGTTGCGAAAACGACGCCGGCGAGCCACCCCTTCCTCTCCACGATACTCACCAGCACCAAGAGCGCGATGAGAATCGTAAGCCGGTAGCCGAGGCGCTCGAGCGCCAGCGCCATGAAAGAGCACGTCCCAAGAATGGCCACCGCGTGCCGCCATTCAGTCCACCGGACATCGGCCAGGCGTTCCCCGACGCGCCCGCCGCGGAACACGGCAACGCTGCACGCCAGCAGGATGAGGGAGAGGAGCACCGGTAGCGCGCCGGGCCCGGGTTCCGCCATCGTCCCGAACGGGATCTTGCGGCTCTCCCAGAAGACGAGGACGGAAAACGCGGCGAAAAGAATTCCCGCCGCGCGGTCGACGGTCAGCGCCCGCACTCGCCTGACCTCGGCATCCCGTACGCCCGGGCCGTCACTTCTTGGCTTCCGGCTTCGGCATGCGCCGGATCGCCGCGACGAGCATCTCGGTGTCCTTGTCCCACCAGGCCTTGAACTCGTCCGCGTCCAGGTAGGCGGGCGGCATCTGCATCTTTTCGGATGATTTTACGAACTCGCCATCGCTCACCGCCTGCCGCACGGCGCTCCGCAGCGTCTTCAGAACGGGGGCCGGCACGCCATTGCGCACGAAGAGCCCGGTCCATAGGTACACTTCCGCGTTGTAGCCGAGTTCCTTCAGCGTCGGAGCTTCGGGGAAGGCAGCCAGCCTTTTCGCTCCCGAGTTGGCCAGGACGCGGAGCTTGCCCGCTTTCGCGTGCGGGGTGACCGCTCCCGTGGATAGCGCCGACACGAACGCATGCCCGCCCAGCAGCGCGGCCATCGCAGGCCCGCCCCCAGTGGTGGGCAGGTGGCGCATCTGGATCCCGGCCGCCTGCTGGAATACCTCAATCGCCATGTGGGCTACCGTGAAGTTCCCGGCGGACACGTAGAGGATCTCGTTCGGGCGCTTCTTGGCGTCATTTACGAGATCCTTCACACTTTTCCAGGGGGTGCTCGGGTGCACGATCACAAGCGTGGGATCGGCGTTGAGACGGGCGATGGGCACGAACTGGTCCCGGGTGAACGTGGGCGTGCGGCCCGCGACCCGGTCCGCCTCCGGGATGGTGGAGATGGAGAACACGGTGAGCAGCAACGTGTAGCCGTCGGCGGGGGCTACCGCCACCGCTTGCGTGCCCACGGCGCCACCGGCGCCCACCCTGTTGACCACCACCACGGGCTGCTTCAAGACGCGCTCCAGGGCGGGAGCCAAAGGCCGTGCGGTGAGGTCTGCCGCGCCACCCGGCGGATACGGCGATACGATGGTAACCGTGCGTGCGGGATATGTTTCCTGAGCGGCAACATCGCCCGCCATGGGCAAAAGGACCAGCAAACCTGCAATCAGTGTGCGTAGCATAGACACCTCCTCGATAAATGTTTACGCCTTGTGCCCGATCCAGCGCCGGGCAGCGGGCGCGTTGGTCTTGCTTGGCTCCGGCTCAACATCCGCCATCCCGCAGACCGGTTCGTGCCCACCGCGCGCCGGTATTGCATCACAGTTTCATGTCGCGGATGAGCTGGGCCCACTCCGCGAGCTCGGCGCGCACGAACTCCCCGAACTCCTTGGGTGTATTGCCGACGAGGGTAGAGCCTTGGGCCGCGAGCGTTTTCGCGGTTTCGGGATCTTTCAGGACCTTGGCCACCGCCTGGTACACGTAGTCGATGATGGGATCCGGCACCGCCGCTGGCGCGTACAACCCGGTCCAGCCGCTCTTGTCGTAGCCGGGTACCCCCGCTTCATCGATCGTCGGCGTATCCGGCAAGATCGGAGTTCGTTGCTTGGTGGTGACCGCAAGCCCGCGCAGACGGCCCGATTTCATGAAGGGGATTGCGGTTAGAAGGCCCAAAAAAGCCACCTGTACTTCGCCGCTCATGAGGCCGATCGCGGCACCACCGGCTCCTTTGTACGGTATCTGCTTCAGGTCGATCTTCGCCTTGTACTTGAACAGCTCGGTAGTAAGGTGCAGGTTGCTGCCGACCCCGGCGGAGCCGTAAAGGATGTCGCCGGGGCGTTTGCGGGCAAGAGCGAGAAGGTCCTTGAGGCTCAAGACCGGCAGCGAGGGATGCACGCACAGAATCAGCGGCGTCTCCGCGACATTCGTGATGGGTTTGAAATCCTTGACCGCATCGTAGGGCAGATCCTTGTAGAGGCTTGGGGCGAAGGTGAAGCTCGCGGACGTCAATAGCAATGTGTAGCCGTCCGGCGCCGCCTGCGCAGCCAGCGTCACGCCGACGATGCCGCCCGCGCTGGGGCGATTGTCGATGATTACGGGGGTACCGAGAGCCTCTTCGAGCTTGCCCTGCAAGGAGCGGCCCACAAGGTCCGTGCCGCCTCCCGGAGAAAATGGAACGATGAACCGGATTGGTCTTTCAGGATAGCGGTTGGCGGCGGCGGCCGACGGCGCGGGCAGCGCGGGCAGGACGGCCAGCAGCAAAACACAGACGCTGCGGAACATAATCCCCTCCTCTTCCAAAAGTCGAATTGATCGATAAATTATCAATTCGCCACTCACACGACAAATTAGCCTAAGGCGGGCCAAAGCGAGGCTGTGATTGGTAATTGTCAACTTCTCACGCGTCAATTTAAATAACGGAAATTAACTACGTGAAATTGCGGATCGCGGCACGTCGCTCAATTGGTCGTGAGACCCGACACGCGGATCGCGTCGCCAAACGCGTTCCAGTCGCGTTTGATCACGGCGGCGAACTCTGCCGGCGTCGTAGCCATCGGCTCCGCGCCCAGCTTGCTCATCGTGGCACGAGTGTCGCGGTCCCTCATTGTCTTGACCACCGTATCGTAGAGCTTGGCCTGGATCGCCCTGGAGGTTTTGCTCGGCGCCGCCAGCCCGGCCCAACCGGTCGACACATAGCCCGGCACGCCGGATTCGATGATGGTGGGTATCTCAGGCGCCATTGGCGAACGCTTGTCTCCACCGGTCGCCAACGCGCGCAGCAATCCCGCCCGCACATGTCCCATCACCGATGGCGCCGGGACAATCGTAACCAGGGACTCGCCGGCAATCGCGGCGGTGAGGGACGCGCCGGCTCCCCGGTAGGGTACATGCAGTACCTCGATGCCCGCCTTGTGCGTGAAGAGCACGCCCGCAAGATGACTTTGAAAGCCCGCGCCGGCATTCGACCAGTTGAGCTTTCCCGGGTTCGACTTCGCGTACGCAATCAGGTCCTTGACGGTCTTGAACGGCGTCGCGGGATTCACCACCAGCACGTTATCCGTAACTGCAAACATCGAGATCGGCGCAAAATCCGTGAACGGATCGTAGGTCACGAGCTTTCTGTAGAGCTGCGGCCCGATCACCTGGGACGCCGTCGCAACGCCAAACAGCGTGTAGCCGTCCGGTTCTGAGTGCGCGACGATGGCTGCGCCTATCGTGCCGCCCGCGCCGGTGCGGTTGTCCACCACCAATTGCTCGCCCAGCAGTTCGCTCATCTTGGTGGCGACTACGCGGCCCATCGCATCGATCGAGGATCCCGGCGATTGCGCGACGACGAGGCGGATGGGCCGGTTGGGATAGCCATTGCCGGTTGCCTGCGCCAGCGCTTCCACGCCCGGCACCAGGACGGCGGCAAGCAGAGTTGCCGCCAGAAACCGCTGAGACTTCATCAAATTTCCTCCTGTGTTTGGTTGAATCAGTACCGCGGCCGCGTTGCGATCAGTTCGCCTTGGCACCGGCAAGCTTGATGATCTTTCCGTATTTATCGTAATCGGACTTCAGGCGCAGCGCGAACTCGTCCGGTGTCATGTACATCGGCTCGAGCGTCAGATCGTTGAGTTTGGCCGCGACACCGGGATTGGCAAGCAACTTCTTGAGCTCGCTGTTGAGCCTGTCGACCATACTCCTGGGTGTGCCGGCCGGGACAAAACAGCCCACCCATGCCGTGATTTCGAAGCCGGGAACGCTCTCCCCGATCGCCGGAATATCCGGGAACTGTTTGACGCGCTGTTCCGAGGTCACCCCAAGCGCCCGTATCTGTTTTGCTTTGATAAACGAGATGACCGAGCCCAGGGTTGCAATTTCGGACTGGGTTTCGCCGGCGATCAGCGCTATCGCGGCGGGACCGCCGCCCCGGTAAGGCACGTGCACCATGTTTGTTTCCGTTGCGTGAGCGAACAGAGCCATCGCCACGTGCAGCAAACTGCCGACGCCGCCGGATCCATAGTTGATCTCGCCGGGGCGCTTTTTCGCCAGCGCGATGAATTGCTTCACCGACCTCACCGGCAACGACGGATGAACGACCAGCACGCCCACCTGTTTTGCCAGCGTCGTTACGCCGATAAAATCATTGAGCGTGTCGTAGGGAAGCTTCTGGTACAGGAACGCATTGGCAATGTGGGTGGCGGAATGCGTCATGACGGTGTAGCCATCCGGCGCACTTCTTGCGAAATACGCGGCAGCAATGGTGCCAGCCGCTCCCCCGCGGTTGTCGAGCACGAATTCCTGCTTGAGCTGTGCCGTCATCCCGTCAAACACTATGCGGGCCGTGACATCGATGGAGCCGCCCGGAGGAAACGCGACCACCACGTGCACCGGTTTGTTGGGATTAGCCTGCGCCAGAACGGCCATCGGCAAGAGCAGCAACGCGATCCCGGACCACTTGAGCCATCTCACGAGTATCCTCCTCGCTGTAATTGCGTTCCAGCCGCCTTGGATTACTGCGGCACGAGTCCGATCTGCTTGACCAATTTCGCGTACTGCAACGATTCTGCCTTGATCAGCGCGCTCATCTGCTCCGGCGTCGAGCCGACCGGGGTGAGGCCCTGCCCCAGAAAACGCTCTTTCACGTCGGGCAGGTTCACGATTTTGACCAATTCGGCGTGCAGCCGCTTCACGATCGGTTTGGGCGTCCCGGCTGGCACCAGAACACTATGCCATGTGATGTTCTCGAAGCCGGGCACTCCTGATTCGGCGACGGTCGGCGTGCCGGGCAGGGCCGGGTTGCGCGTGGTGGAGGTCACGGCCAGCGCGCGCAGCCTGCCCGAATTGACGTTCGTTACGGCGATCAGCGGGTTCATGAAAAAAAATTGCACGTGCCCGGCGACCAGGTCGATTACCGCCTGTCCCGTTCCCTTGTACGGGATGGCGACCATATCGATACCGGCCATCAACTTGAAATTCGCGATGCCGAGCAGATTGCCGGTGCCGGTCGTCGCGTAATTGATCTTTCCCGGTTTGGACTTGGCCAGCGCGATGAATTCCTTGATCGACGTGGCCGCGACCGAAGGATGCACCACCACGACATTGCCGCCGGAGGTGAGCTGCGTGAGCGGCTGCAAGTCGCGCTGCGGGTCATACGGCAGCTTCTTGTAGACGTGCGGGTTGATCGTGAGCAAGCTGTTGGCGGCCAACAGCAGGGTGTAGCCGTCCGGCGGCGCTTTCGCGCCGATTTCGAAGCCGACCACGCCACCCACGCTGCCGCGGTTATCGATGACGATCGTCTCCCCCAGGCTTTCACCGAGTTTCTGGCCCACCATGCGCGACAGGAAGTCGCTGGGCCCACCGGGTGCGAACGGCACAATGAATCTGATCGGCCTGTTGGGATAACTTGCCTCTGCTGCCTCGACGCCGGACACCGTGAAAGTCAGAAGCAAACCCGCTACCGCAATATTGACATGGTTCATCGCATCCTCCGTTTGCCTAGTTGATCTGCAGATTGATCTCGCGCACGACCTTGCCCCATTTGTCGAACTCGACCCTGAGCAGCGCGGCGAACTCCCTCGGACCCTTGACAACGACATCCGTCCCCGTGGCAATCAACGCCGTCTTCACGTCGGGCCGCTGGACCAGTTTCGCCACCTCGTCATAAACGCGGTTGATCACGGCGGGCGGTGTGCCGGCGGGCGCGAGCAGCCCGCTCCACAGCGTCGCTTCGTAACCCGGCACCGTTTCGGCGATACTCGGAATGTTGGGCAACTGCTCCGCGCGTTGGCCGCTCGTCACCGCGAGGATCCGCAGCTGTCCCGCCCGGTGATGGTCGATCACGCTCGAAATGCCCAGACAGCCGACCTTGACCTGGCCGCCCAGCAGATCGGCGCGCGCCATTCCGCTGCCCTTGTACGGAATATGCAACATGTCGATTTTGGCCATCGACACGAACATCGCCGCGAACAGATGCTGCGCGCCACCGTTTCCGGACGACGCATAGTTGATCCTGCCAGGCTGCCGCTTCGCCAACTCGATGAGTTGCCCGACCGAGCTGACCCCAAGCGACGGGTGGATGGTCAGGGCGTAGGGCTGACTGCCGAATTGCATGATCGGCGCGAAATCCTTCAGCGGATCGTACGGCAGCTTCTTGTAGAGATTCGGCACGATGACGTGAGGTGTCCCCGTGGCCATCAGCGTGTAGCCGTCGGCCGGGGCCCTGGCCGCGAGTTCCGTGCCGATCAAGCCGCCGGCGCCCGTCCGGTTATCTATCACGACCTGTTGGCCCAGCACGTCCGGGAGCTTGAGGGCGATGATGCGCGCCAACACATCAGTGGCTCCGCCCGCGGCAAACGGAATGATCAGGCGCACCGGCTTGGTCGGGTACGATTGCCCGAACGCAACGCCGGTCCCGCCCTGCAGTGCGGCTGCGACTATCAATAGCGAACTCCACAATTGCACGCTGAGTTTCACGACGTCCGCCCTCCTTGCATCCAATCGCGCGTAGTGATCGAACCTAGCCAATTTTTGCTCCCGAAAGCTTGATCACCTTTTCATACTTGTCGTAGTCCGACTTCAGGCGTGCCGCGAATTGCTCGGGGGTCATATGCACGGGGTCGAGCGTCTGCACGGTCAGTTTCGACGCTACACCGGGATCGGCAAGCGCCTTCTGCAATGCGGCATTGAGCCGGTCGACGATCGGCTTGGGCGTGCCCGCCGGCGCAAAGCAACCGACCCACGCCGTGAACTCATAGCCCGGTACGGTTTCCGCGATCGCGGGGACATCGGGGAACTGCGCGGTGCGCTGGTCCGAAGTCACGCCCAGCGGCCGCACCCGGTTTGACTTGATGTGCGGAAACAGCGAACCTATCGTGGCGATCATCGCCTGGGTCTCCCCGGCGATCAGGGCGGTCCCGGCCGGTCCGCCGCCCCGGTACGGCACGTGTACCATCTTGGTGTTGGTGATCGAAGCGAACAGCGCCATCGTCAGATGCACGAAGCTGCCATTGCCGGCCGAAGCATAGTTGATCTGACCGGGACGCGTCCTGGCCAGCGCGATGAACTCTTTCACCGACTTCGTCGGCAAGGAGGGATGAACGACCAGCATTCCCACCTGTCGCGCGAGCGTGGTTACGCCGACGAAGTCCTTCAGAGCGTCGTAGGGAAGCTTCTTGTAGAGGTGCGGGTTGGCCACGTGCGTCGCCGATTGCACCATGATCGTATAGCCGTCCGCTGCACTGCTCGCCACCACTTCGGAACCGATGGTGCCGGCCGCTCCGCCGCGATTCTCGATGACAAACTGCTGGCCCACTATTTCCGACATCTTCTGAAACACGATGCGGGCTACCACGTCGTTGGAGCCCCCGGGCGGGAAGACGACGATGACGCGTACGGGTTTGTCGGGATAGGCTTGCGCGATGGCGGTTGACGGGAAATGAAGCAAAAAAGCGAAAATCGAAACAGCGATACGGTAGAGCAGTTTCATGGCTTCCTTCCTCGTCGTCCTATGGATTATCGGCGGTCAGCAGCCGCCCTGGTTGTTCGCTCCACCGCCGGTGGTGCCATTCAAGATCCCGATCAGTCATACTTCGATTCCCTGGGTTTGTCTGATCTGAGGCCTCTGCTCCACAACCGGACGACCACGATTACGAACGCCAGAATGGGCACAAACAGCCACGCGGCGTCCAGCGAGCGGATCCACTCGGCCCATGCACTGAAATCAAAAAGTGCCGTCATCGTGCTACTCTGCACACCGGGCAAAACCCGCGGTTGCGTTGTGAAGTCATGTCTATGGCAAAATAGCGTTGGGGCTGTGTTTTGGCTATTAGAGAATTTAAGTAGGGACATTTACGTACCCGCCACCAGCCATAGCGACGATCGGACCCGTCGGATCGGGCATTGTGGAGCGCGTTCACGTTGGCTGAATTGCGGGTAATCGGTGCGCGCCGTTCGCTCGCTGCTCACGCAGGAGACGCGGTGTTGTTCGTCGCGTGCTACGTTGCCCTGGACTGGACGAGCTCCATTTACCCGCTCGGCCCTTTCAACATTACGCCCTGGAATCCGCCGCCGGCATTGAGCATCGTCTGGATGCTGCTCGGCGGACTGCGTTATGCCCCGGTGGTATTCGCGGCGATCCTCGCCGCCGAATTGCTGATACACGATGCGGCGGGCGGTTTGCCGCTTTCGATCGTGACCTCGCTGGTGCTTGCCGCAGGCTACACCGGAATCGCCGCGGCGCTCAGGTTACGCTTCCAGTTCTACGGCAGACTGCACGATACGCGGCAACTGTGGACCTTTATCGCGGTCACCGGAGCCGGCGCTGCGATCATTGGCGTTTGCTACGTGGGAATACTGTGGGCCGCGGGCTTTCGTGTTGGAGGTTCGTTTATCGCCGGAGCATTTCAGTTCTGGCTGGGAGACACGGTTGGGGTGCTCGTCACTGCGCCGCTGCTCATGGTTGCAGCGGATCCCGCGGGGCGCCGGCATCTGATCCAGTCCTGGCGCAAACCGGAAACCACGCTGCAGTTCGTCATCCTGGGCGGACTGGTTTTCTTCATGTTCCAAAGCGGCGACGAACCGCGGCGCTATTTCTATCTCCTGTTCCTGCCCCTGATCTGGATCGCCTTGCGCAGCGGCCTGAGCGGCGCCGTAGCGGCCTCGGGCGTGGTTCAGATTGGCGTGGTGCTGGGCGCGGAGGTCGGCGCCCTGCAATCCCTTGCCGTCCTGGAACTGCAGGTGCGGGTATCCGCGCTGACGCTCACGGGTCTGGCGCTGGGAATCATCGTTGACGAGCGGGCGCGGGCGGTCGAAGACCTCAAGCGTTCGCTGCGTCTGGCGGCCGCCGGCGAAATGGCGGGCGCGATCGCCCATGAAATCAACCAGCCGCTTGCCGCGATGCACAACTACGGCAGCGCCTGCCGGCTCGTCCTTGCCCGGGAAAAGGACGCGGCCCCCCGTTCCGAGCTGAACGCCACGGTCGAAAAAATGCTGGGGGAATCGAAGCGAGTGGCCGAAATCGTGGGACGGCTGCGGGAGTTTTTTCGCGCGGGGAGCACGCGGCTCGAACCGGTAAAAGTCGATACCCTATTGGATAGCGCACACGCCGTCGGCGCGAATCTCAACGGGTCCGGGGACGTGACGTTCCGGATAAATAGCAGCGATGGCGCGCGCACGCTGCTGGTGGACCGGGTGCAGATCGAACTGGTACTGCGCAATTTGATTGCCAACGCTTTCGACGCCGTGGCGGGCTTGCCGCCCGGGAAGAAGACAATCACGGTATCGACCCGCATGCTGAAAGGGGGGCGGATACGGTTTCGAGTTTCCGATAGCGGGGCAGGTATGTCGCCTTTGAGGCGGCAACGCCTGTTCGAGCGTCTTGCAACCAATAAAGCGACCGGTATGGGGATCGGCCTGTCCATCTGTCGCGCCATTGCTGACGCGCACGGCGGCTCCCTGGAGCCAACCGCCAGCGAGCATGGCGAATTTGACCTGATGTTACCAATGGAGGCGGCAAATGAGTGACGCGACCGATCGCGGCTGCACCGTCTACGTCGTGGATGACGATGCGTCGATGCGCGACTCGCTATCGTTGCTGCTGGGGCTGCTGGGTTACCACGCAGCTTGCTTCGCCAGCGCGGAGGCGTTGCTTGCGGCGTATCAGGATGATTGGACCGGCTGCGTCGTGGCTGACCTCAAGCTCCCCGGCAAGAGCGGCCTGGGGTTGCAGGCGGAGCTGCGCGCGCGGGGCAGCCGCCTGCCGTTCGTGATCATTACCGGGCACGGCGACGTGTCGTCGGCGCGCGCGGCGTTTCAGGCGGAGGCGGTGGATTTTCTTGAGAAGCCCTTTGATGAGACGGACCTGCAGGCCGCGATCGAAAAAGGTCTGGCAAAAGAGTTGGGACGACTCCGGCGCGCGTCCGCCGAATACGACGACGCCTCGAAGCTTGCCAAGCTCACGCGCCGCGAGCGGGAAGTTCTGGCCCTGGTAGGGCAAGGTCTGCATGCCAAGGAAATCGGCCGCGCTCTCGCAATCAGCCCGCGCACGGTCGAGGTTCACAAGGCGGGCATAATGGCGAAGCTCGGCGCGCGCAATGTCGCCGAACTGGTGCGGTTTGCGCTCACTACGGACAAGAACCTATGAACGGGCCTTTGTGAGACTCGAGCTTAGTGTAGTGCATATCACCCGGGTTCGGTTTGCCGATGTAACCGCCGTCGAACGTAGTGTTCTCTCCATCAATCGGCAGGAGCTTGAAGCGCAGCTCAAACAAGACACGCGCCTTGCGGACGTCGCTATCGAACTGGCAAATCCCGGTGACAAGTGCCGCATCGTCAACGTCGCGGATATCATAGAGCCCAGGGCGCGGACCGCAAACAGCGGTCCTGATTTCCCGGGTGCGGTCGGCAGGCAAGGCACGGCAGGTCACGGCAGCACGTGCGTGCTGCGCGGCGCCGCGGTTCTCATCAATGATTACAATACCGGCGGACGCCGCTATCAGCGTCCCGACGAAGGCATCATCGACATGTGGGGCCCCGGCGCTGAAGTCGGCCCTTACGGCAAAACCTGCAACGTGGTCGTGCTGGCCTCGCCCGCAAAGGGTACCGACATCGATGAATATTGTGTCGCCCTGAAGATTGCCGGGCTGAAAACGGCAGTCTATCTCGCCAAAGCAGGTGCTGAGTTGACGCCGGATGACGTGGAGATTTATGACATACCGCCGATCCGGCACACTGCCGGAGAGCTGCCGGATCTGCCGAGAGTCGCCTATATCTTCCAGGTGTTCAGCAACCAGCGCGTGCCATTGCCCGGCGATCCGGTCCTATACGGTCTGCATATCGACAAAATAGTTCCCACCATTCTTCATCCCAATGAGGTCTTCGATGGTGCAGTGACCGACCCTTACCGGGGATACGCTGCGACCTACCTGATTCAAAACCACCCGATGATCAATGAGCTTTACCGCAACCATGGCAAGACCCTGTATTTCGCGGGGGTTATTATCAGCAATGCTCCGGATAACGCTCCGGAGTATGAAAGAACGGCCAACGTCGCCGCGAACCTGGCGAAATGGGTGCTCGGCGCTGATGGCGCCGTGCTGACCAAGATCGGAGGAGGCGCTCCGGAGTTGACCATGGCGCAGACGGCACTAAGGTGCGAAGAGCTCGGGGTCAGGACGACCCTCGCCCTTGCGCATCAGGGCATCGATGCGAGTGAGACCACCCTGAAAGCCAGCACGGTTTTCAGCAACATTGCGCAAGTCGACGCCATGGTGAGCATGGGCGCGACCACCGCGAGCCCGATGCTCACCCTGCCCGCTGCGGAAAAGATCATCGGCGCGCTGGAGGATTCCCAGACCGGGGCGGAGATACGCAGACCAGCCAGTGACATCAAAGGCTCGTTTAGCCAGTTGGGCGATTCGGACCTGATGGCGGTACGATATTAGAATCTGGAATCGGGGAGGCATCATGGCATCCAAAAAGTTGCGGGTCGTGCACTACCTGAACCAGTTTTTTGGTGGTTGGGGGGGCGAGGAACAGGCGCACCGGGGACCTCAGATTGTTGACGGACCCACGGGTCCGGGCAAGGCCATTCAAAGCCTGCTCGCGGCAAATGGCGAGATTGTAGCCACCGCAATTTGTGGCGACGATTATGTCGGAGAGAAAATGAACGAGGCTGCCGCTGAAATCGTGCAGTTAATCCGCCGCTACGAACCGGACGTCGTGATCGCGGGGCCGGCATTCGAGGCGGGGCGCTACGGGGTCGCCTGTGGCGCCATCTGCAAGAAGATCCAGGAGACGCTCAACATTCCAGCCGTGACCGGCATGTATGGCGAGAACCCCGGCGTCAACCTGTTTCACAAGGACGTATACATTGTGCAAACGGGAGATTCAGTCAGAACCATGAACGAGGCAATCACCAGAATGGTGAACCTCGCTTTGAAGCTGGTTGCCGGGCACAAAATAGGCAAACCGGCGGAAGACGGTTACTTCCCGCGCGGCATCCTGGTCAACGAGCAGTCCGAGCGCAGCGGCGCCGCGAGGGCCGTTGCCATGCTGCTCGACAAGCTGAAAGGACAACCTTTCGAGCCGGAGGTGCTGCAACCCACGCACTACCCGGTGTCGCCGGCGCCTCGGATAAAAGACCTCAGCACGGCCACCATCGCCTTGGTCACCGATGGGGGTCTGGTACCTGCCGGCAATCCGGACGGAATCGAGTCGAGGAACGCCACCCGCTTCGGCGGCTACGGATTCAAAGGCAGCGACTCATTGACCGCGGCTGACTATGACGTCAATCACAGCGGCTATGCGACCGTCTTCGCGTGCCAGAATCCGAACCGCCTGATTCCTGTCGATGCAATGCGGGAACTCGAGCGGGACAAGACCATCGGCAAGCTGCACGAGCGTTTTTACAGCACCACGGGCGTGGCGACGCGGTTGGAGATGGCCCGCCAGATGGGACAGGCAATCGCCGCGGAACTCAAGTCCGAAGGTGTGTCCGGCGCCATCCTGACGTCCACCTGAGGGACGAGCACGCGCTGCGGTGCAGCGCTGGCCAAGGAAATAGAGCGCGCCGGAATACCGACGGTCCAGATAACCGCCATGACGCCGATTTCAATGATGGTGGGTGTGCCGCGAGTGGTGCAAGGCGTGAAAATCGTCAATCCCATGGGCAACGAGGAGATGGATCCCGAGGCGGAGCAACGGCTGCGCCGCGATATCGCAACCGGCGCCCTGCATGCGTTGCAGACCGACGTCAAAGTGCCGACGCTGTTCGATCGCCACAAGGCATAGTGCGGACCGGGCAGCCGCGAACTGCTAGTGTATGAAATTCTTCGCCAGCCTGGCGAAATTGGCGTAGACCTCGGGATCGATGGCCAGCCCGGACCCGCTCGGCACGCTCGCTTCCCCAACCGCAAATACCTCGAGCGTCTTCTCGATCTGGCTTTTGGCGATGTTGCGCGTGATAAACACGATGCGAGACTGACGGTCATCGCTCGGCCATTGGTCAAGAACGGTGGGTTCATGAACGATGGTCTGCACGATGTGGATGACGACGGGTTCGCCTTCGACGTTCAAAATTCCTTTTACCCTCAATAGATCCGCGCCCAGAAAATTCGCGAGCATATTGAGCCAAAGCGTGACGGCGGAACGCCGGATCTGGCCTTCATAGGACAGACTGAAGGTCAACAGCCGAGGGTCATGCCGGTCGTCCGCGCGGGCATCCAGATGTCCATGCAGCGTGTGACCTTGCGGCAGCGGTTTGTAGCCTTCGCTTCGCGCCTCGGAAGCCAGCCACCGCCCTATTTCTTCGACCTTGCGCGCCGCGTCGCGCGCCTCGCCGCCGAGGAGACTATCGAGTGGTATCTGTCCCTGATGCACATCGAAGATATTGGCGCCGGGATTTACCCTCCTCAGCCTCTCACGCAGGCCCGCAAGACCTGCCGCCGATGCAAGATCGGTTTTGGAAATCAGTAAAGTGTCGGCAACAGCCACCTGCTTGACCGATTCGGCACTTTGCACGAGTTGGGCTTCGCCGTGTACGCCGTCGACCAACGTTGCAACCAGTTCGAGGCGGAAGTCGCCGCAAATATCCTCGTCGGTGACGATAGTCTGTATCACCGGCACCGGATCCGCGAGGCCGGTCGTTTCGACGATGACCCGGTCGAACCAGGGTATCTCTCCGCGGGAACGCTTGGCATGGATTTCGGCAAACGTATCGACCAGATCGCCTTTCAGGACACAGCAAAGACAGCCGTTGTTGAGCAGCATCATGTTCTCGCTCGGCACTGAGACGAGCAGATGATCGATGCCGATCTCGCCGAATTCGTTGATGATCACGAGGCACTTCGCCATCGCCGGATCCTGCAACAGGTGATTCAGCAAGGTCGTCTTGCCGCTGCCGAGGAAGCCCGTAAGGATGGCAACTGGAATGCGCTTAATAGGCCACCCCGGGGAGTGGCCTGTTTCTGCGCGGCCGGGGCCAATCAGACTCTACGCCGGTATTCACCATCGCGGGTATCGATCTCGATTTTATCGCCGGTGGCGCAAAACAGCGGCACCTGCACCATGTATCCCGTTTTGAGTTTGGCTGGCTTCAGGACCTTGCCCGAAGTGTCGCCGCGGATTGCCGGCTCGGTATAGACGATTTCACGCTCGACCGATTGCGGTATCACGACCGAAATCGCGCGCTCCTGGTACAACACGACCTCGCATGGCATGCCTTCCTCGAGGTAGTTGAGCGCCTCCCCCATGTTTTCTTTTTCGACCTCGTGCTGATTGAACTCGGCATCCATGAACACATACATGGGGTCCGAGTAATACGAATAGGTGACTTCCTTGCGCTCGAGCACCACCATTTCGAATTTGTCGTCGGCGCGGTATATGCTCTCGCTCGGGGCTCCCGTGAGCAGGTTGCGCATTTTCATCTTGACGACCGATGCGTTGCGCCCCGACTTCGAAAACTCGGCTTTCTGCACCACCATTGGATCCTTGCCGAGCATGATGACGTTGCCGGCCCTGACTTCCTGCGCGATTTTCATGATCTATCCTGCCAAAATGGCTACAAAACCGGGGATTTTAGCCTATCTTCACAGAATTCCGCCAGTTTGATTGCCAGGCTCCCGCCGGCCGCAAGGCTTTCGGCCCAATTCCGTGCGTGTGTTGCGAGTGCTTCGCGATGGCAACGCAGCGCCGCCCAGTCCTTGCCAACGTCGGGGGATTCGCGGTTCCAGGCCTCGGCAAACGCGCAATAAACGGTACCGGCAGCGGCATCCAGTGCGCTCGCGTAACGCGCCACAAACGCCGCTGATTTGATCAGATGCGCGCTGTTGTCCTGAGGATACGCCTGCCACATCAAGGGGCGGGCGGCAAATTGCGCGCGCACGAACGAATCTTCGCCACGGACGAAATTGACATCGCACGCCCAGAGCAATCGATCGTATTGGTCCATGTCGAGGAACGGAACTACCGCGATCGACAGGCTACCCATTTCGATGCGCGCCCCGGGCTCGATGCGCCGGCCCGCGATCTGCGACATTTGCGCCAGCGCCGCGCCCTCGGGCACGACGCAGACGACCGGCAATCGGTCTGACGACCACGCTTCCATCAGCGCCGGCAGCGCCGCATTGCCATAACAAAAAAGCGATACCCGCAGCGCCCCGCTCTCCGGAAGCTCGAGCGAGCGCCAGAACACCGCTATTGCCGCGGGATCGCTCTGGAATGCACCGCGCACTTGGGTCAAACCGCTCTCCCTGAGCAGTCCGCCGGTCGCGAACGTGAAGCCGGGAAAGAAAAAATGCTTGACGAGTGAAAGGCCCGGATGCGGTGAGGGCAATCCGTGACAGCCCTCGACCCAGTTCTCGGCGCTCAGATATTCGAGATTGATCCATACCGGGTGCGGCAAGCGCGCCGCCATTGCTTCGATGTAAGTGTCAGGAAGCCGCACGCCGAATCCCTCGATGACGATGTCCGCCGGCGCGACCTGCGGGAATGGTACGCACCAGTGCCTGACCTCGACCGCATCGATGATCTGCGACGCCCGTGCGGGATCCACTCTATGGCAGAGGAGGTGGAAGCTGGCGAGGTCGTCCACCCACAGCCGGACCGATTGTCCCAGTTCCGACGCCAATTGCCGCGCCAGACGCCAACACACGCCGACGTCGCCGAAATTATCGACGACCGAGCAGAAAATGTCCCAGGTGCGCCGCGCTTTCAATTCATGCTCCTGGCAGGGCCGTAGCGAAGCCTGTTACGGCCGCTTCAGCCCGGCGCCCCTACTCCGGGACGGTTGCGCCGCCGGTCGAGCCACCAGGCAAGCGCCGGCAGCATCAGAAAAGACCCCGGCATGGCGAGCACGATCAGATAAGGACTGATGTTCGACAACCGCCGCAGGTGCACCCCGAGCTCGGCACGTTCCTCCGGCGTCCAGCGCTGCTTGTTGCGCGGCTTCATCAGGAGCGGCATCAGCCCTTTGACCTGGAGTATCTCGCTCAACACGTATTTTTTTTCGCGTTCGGTGAGATCACTGATCGAGCGATAGGCGATCCTGCCGGCGCTGTACAGCTTGGTGACGCGGGAGCGTTTGACCGCCATTTAGCCGAACCCGTTGAACCCGGCGATCAAGCGCCGCGCATGAACCCGGAATCGCGGAAAGCGCGATAAGCCCGCCACAACACGAACCCGCGTTGCGCCCAGCCCCACCAGCCGCGGCGTTTAAAGATTGCCAGCAACGCCACCAGCACGCCGAGGACAACGGGGTGCTCATGCAGATACTTGATGCCCGCAATCACGCGGTCTGCAATCGCAAGCGGAGCTTCGAATTGCCGTGCCAGCGCCGCGATTTCGCCGCGCTGCACGTTGCAGCGCGCGAGCAGCCGCTCGCGCCGGCGCATGACTTCGATCATCTCGCGATGATAGTTCACCGCGACAACCACTCCCGATCTTTCGCAAGTTCTTGCAGACTGTCCTCGAACAGGCGGCTGCGCTCGGTTGCGCGCCTGATCACTGTTACGCCGAACACGATGCCCGCCAGCAGATAGATCGCGGCGAAACCGCCGATCGCCAGCAACCGGTGGGTATCCCAGAACACGACGATCACCAGCAGCGTCATCATGATGATGCCGAGAACGAGAAAGAAAACGGCCGCGATCGCGAGCAGCCCCAGTTGCGCGAGCCGCAATTTTTCCGCGTGGAGCTCGTTGCCGAGGAGCAGCAGCCGCGTTTCGACGACTGCGAGCAGCGTTGACGCCAGACTCTTGAGCGAACCCAGCAATCCGGCGGCACGCCTCGCGCCGGCCGCGAAATCCTCGCCGGCCATGGCGCCTACCGGCGGCCGATCAGCAATCCGACGATGAGCCCGACGCCGGCCGCAATGCCGACCGCGCGCCACGGATTCTCCTGCACATATTCATCGGTGATACGCGCCGCCTGTTTGGTCTTGAGAACGACGATATCCTCGGCTTCGGCAAGTTTGACCTTGGCCGCATGCAGGCTGTCCTGAACGCGTTCGCGCGCGGCGGATACTTTTTCGCCCGCCTGGCTCGCGGTCGCCTTAAGCAGTTCTTCGGCGTCAGCGACAACTATCCTGAAATCCTGAACCAGTTTGTCCTTGGTGATGGCAGCTTCGGTGTCCATTGAAACCTCGGTAATGATGGGGTAGAAAACGCCGGCCGAATAACGGCCTGCGGTGAATCAGATTACCGATTTTGTCCACCTATATCAAGCATTTTTGCGATGTTCCGTGGCTAATGCGTCCAATACACCCGGTGACCGCCACAGGCGTTGCGGATTCATGTCGATGTTATACTGCGCCTCGCTTCCATACTGCATCCACGGGGAGGATAGTCATGGACATCGTCTCGAGCCTAGTGCTGGCTGTGATTGTGGTCGCCGGCGGCTACCTGATCATGCTCTACAACAGCCTGGTCCAGGTGAAGCACAATGTATCGAAGGCGTGGGCCAACATCGACGTGCTGCTCAAGCAGCGTCACGACGAAATCCCGAAGCTCGTCGAGACCTGCAAGCAGTACATGAAGTTCGAACAAGAGACGCTCCAGAAAGTGATGGAAGCGCGCTCCAGGGTATTCAGCGCGCGCGAATCGCAGAACGTCCAGGCGCTGGGACCGGCCGAAGCTGGACTGCGCGCCAGCATCGGCAGCCTGTTTGCGGTCGCCGAGGCCTACCCGGATCTCAAGACCAACCAGACTTTCCTGCAGCTCCAAAGCCGCATCTCGGGGCTCGAGAACGCAATCGCCGATCGCCGCGAGTTTTATAACGAATCCGTCAACATCAACAACGTGCGCATCGAGCAGTTCCCCGACACCCTCATCGCCGGCATGTTCAACTTCAAGCCCGCGCAACTGCTCGAATTCGATGGCGCGGAAAAGACCGACGTCGACGTCAAGGAACTCTTCAAGTAATCCCGCGCGCAGGATGCCTTCCGCATGCGCGCATGGCTACGCATCCACTCAGCCAACTGGCTGACGGGCGGCGCCCATCTTGTCATCGTGGCAGTCGCCGCGCAGACCGATTCGGCTGCAGTCTGGCCCTACGCGCTCGCCGCAATGTCGGTGGTCAGCTTCGCGGCGTGGGTCGCCAACTATCGCCGCTACCGCTACATCGTCGATACGCCGACCTCGCGCGTTGCGTCCGCGGCGCAGGGTTATGTCGAGTTGTCCGGGCGCGCGGCGCAGTTGCCGGATGCTGCCCTCCTCACCCGGTTCAGGCAATTGCCGTGCGTGTGGTATCGCTACCAGGTCGAGGAAAAGGACTCCGATAACAAATGGTCGGTCAAGGATGCAGGCGAAAGCGACGACCCGTTTCTGCTGATCGAAGCCACCGGGCAGTGCGTGATCGACCCGGAGCACGCCGAGGTGGTTACTTCGCACGTGGAAACCTGGACGGACGGCGATTACCGCTATAACGAATGGCTGCTGTTGCCACAGGACAGGATTTACGCGCTGGGCGAGTTTTCGACCATCGGCGGCACGGGCGCAACGCTCGATTTCGATGGCGATGTCGGCGCGCTGCTCGCTGAATGGAAAAAGAATCACCCGCGGTTGCGAGAGCGCTTCGATCTCAACCGGGATAATTCGATCGACGCCATGGAATGGGAACTCGCGCGGCGCCAGGCGCAGCGCGAAGTCGAACGCCAGCATCAGGAAATGCGCGCCGGCAGCGACGTCAACGTGATGCGCAAGCCCGCCGACGGCCGCCTGTTTCTGCTGTCGAACCAGGTGCCCGAAAAGCTGATCCTGCGCTACCATCTGTGGAGCTGGGTGCATATCGTGATATTTCTCGGCGCGGGCGGATGTTCGGTCGCGCTGTTTTCCTGACTGCGCTGCGGAGCCATCGACCCTGATGCGGACCGACCACGTACTGTGCCTGGACACCCACGGTTTTCACCGCATGCACTACACCGATAGTGGCGATCCGGCGAGCCCACGCGTGGTGATTTGTGTTCACGGCCTCACCCGCAACTGCCGCGACTTCGATTTCCTCGCGCAGGCGCTCGCCGGCGAATGCCGCGTGGTGTGCCCCGACCTCGCCGGCCGCGGCAAAAGTGATTGGCTCGCGCGCAAGGACGATTACGGCTACCCGCAGTACATGCGCGATGTCACCGCGCTGCTCGCACGCGTTACCGCGTGGCCGGTCGCAACCCGCTGGCTCGGCAAGCTCGCCAACTTTCTGCGCCGGCGCTACGGCGCGCGTTCGGTTTACTGGGTCGGCACCTCGATGGGCGGCATGCTCGGCATGCTGCTCGCCGCCTACCCGAATTCGCCGATACGCAAGCTGGTTCTGAACGACATCGGCGCGCTGATACCCAAGGCGGCGCTCGAGCGCATCGCGACTTATGTTGGCAGCGACCCGCGTTTCACGACGTTCGAGGAGCTTGAAAAATACGTGCGCCAGGTTTCGGCGACTTTCGGACCGCTGACCGACGCACAATGGCATCACCTGACACTGCACGGCGCCCGGCAATACGAGGACGGCTCTTGGGGCATGAGTTACGACCCTGGCATCGCGCTGCCGATGCGCAAGAATCCGCTGCAGGATATCGATTTGTGGCAATGCTGGGATGCCATCACGTGCCCGACGCTGGTGTTGCGCGGCGCGCAATCGGACCTGCTGCTCCGGGAGACCGCGGAGCAAATGCGCACCCGCGGCCCGCGCCCAGAGGTGATCGAGTTTGCCGGCGTCGGCCACGCACCGATGTTGATGGCTGAGGACCAGATCGCCGCGGTGCGCGACTTCCTGCTGGCGGAGTAAAGCGGCGAAAACTTGATATAGATCAGGGACCCCGCCCGGCAGGTCTTCTACTCTGAGCGCCTGGCCGCCAGCCGGCGCATCACACCAGGGAGAATCTGCAATGTCCGACTCGATCAAATATGTGCTGGACGAATCGCGTATACCGAAAGTCTGGTACAACCTCGCCGCCGATTTGCCGAAACCGCTGCCGCCGGTGCTGCATCCCGGCACGCAGCAGCCGCTCGGCCCCGCCGATCTCGCGCCGCTGTTTCCGATGGCGCTGATCATGCAGGAAGTCTCGACCGAGCGCGAAATCGAGATTCCGGAACCGGTGCGCGACGTCTACCGCCAATGGCGG
>Ga0082335_1001177_pt1 | contig 58484 bp, 49 predicted proteins | sample Subgrocontami58m_FD_72375 | JGI IMG/M metagenome (GOLD analysis project Ga0082335, IMG submission 72375) | Subsurface groundwater microbial communities from S. Glens Falls, New York, USA - GMW37 contaminated, 5.8 m (SPADES assembly) (version 2) ... | reverse complement strand
GCGCCGGGATGGGTGGGAAGGGTCTGCAAGTAGGCAACCGCTTGCTCGAACGCTTCGCCCTTCGGCGCGAATTCCCGGCCCTTCACATAGTCGAACGTGGTCTGGTCGGGAGCGATCAGGCCGGCGCGGGCGCCCGCCTCGATCGACATGTTGGACACGGTCATGCGTCCGGCCATGTCCAGCGCGCGGATCGCGTCGCCGGTGTATTCGATAACGTGGCCAGTCCCACCCGCCGTGGTGATCTTGCCAATGATCGCCAGCACGATGTCCTTGGCCGAACATCCGAACCCCAATGTGCCAGTGACGTCGATGCGCATGTTCTTGGCCGGGTTCTGCAGCAGTGTCTGAGTGGCGAGCACATGTTCCACTTCCGACGTGCCTATGCCAAATGCCAGTGCGCCCAGCGCACCGTGGGTCGACGTATGGCTGTCGCCGCACACCAGCGTGGTGCCGGGCAACGAGATCCCCAGTTCCGGCCCGATGATGTGCACGATGCCCTGGCGCACATCCAGGATGGGGATGTATGGGATCCCGAATTCCTTGACGTTCTTTTCCAGGGTTTCGACCTGGATGCGGCTGTCCTCTTCCTTGATGTCGGACGGAATGCGGGATCCGACCGTCGGGATGTTGTGGTCGGCCACCGCCAGGGTGCAATCCGGGCGGCGGACCGGCCGTCCGGCCATGCGCAGCCCCTCGAAGGCCTGCGGGCTGGTCACCTCATGCACCAAGTGGCGGTCGATATAGAGGATACAGGTCCCGTCCGGCAGACGCTCAACGACGTGGCTGTCCCATATTTTGTCGAAAAGGGTGCGTGGCCTGCTGGCGGACATGTGGGCTCCCCGTATCGGTTCTGCGGCATTGACGGATTGGACAGGCTTGCGGACAAGGCCGTCCCGGGTCGGGTATGTCCGGCCCCGGGCATGATTTGGACGAATGGGGCTGGTTGTGCAACCCAGTCCGCCAATCGGGTATGCCCCACCACCGGGGAAGGCGCGCAAGCTTTCCAGCGGCGGGACAAAACAAGCAGGTTCGGGTAGTCTGGATAGGAGCAGCATCTGCACGATTCGAACGACCGACCTTGATGGCACAAAGCGTCAAGCAGCAAGGCCTGGATCCGGTGTTCCTGTTCGTCGGATTTCCCGTCCGACCGATCATGGAATCTGTTCAGAATTTCGGATCAAGTTCGGTTGCATGCGAAACGAGCCGCCCGCTTCGTGCACTGGGCAAGCCATGGATACTCTGGCCGTCTGTCGTCGCGGCGGTCGGCGGGTGCGCCCAACAGGTCTGGCCGCGTCGGTGGCCTGGCAGACATGTCCGTCGCACCGTCAGCGCACAGCAGGCGAAGCCGGAAGCTTCTGTGAAGTCACGCGACCCGGACACGGTTAAGCGCTCCGCGCTCGGCCTCACAGAAGCTGCCAGCGTCAGCCGGTAAGTGTCCGTCCGGGAACATAGTGCGCCTTTTCAGAGGGATACCGTGCGGGCGACTGGCAGGCGCGGCCCCGAAAGCGATGCGGGGCCATCGATGAGGGGCCGCAACGCACCAGACGGCCACGATATCCCCCTGAAAAGGTGCATTATGTTTCCGGGCGGACACTAACGCCTGACAATGAATTCACGCCCAAAGAACTCAACGACCGCAAGTCACTGCGCTCAAAGCGCCGACTCAGGCGGCCTACCTAGCCACAACCGTGGCCGCAACTAAGCCATTATCCGCCTTCAAAGTTGCTCGGATCGGGGTGAGCAACTCATCAACCTTCTGGAGTAGTTTCCGGCCCGCCTCGCCTCCGTCACCGCTCAGGCGGTTGTGGGCAACCCGTTTCATGGCCATGGCCAGGGACAATATCACACGCCCCAGATCGGCATGGCAGCGAGCGGCTGCCACCGGGGACAGTTCGGCCGACCGCATCAAGGCGATGCCACGGCCGGCCAGTACCACCACCAACTCATAGCCGAGTACGCTTGCCGGCTCGGACACGGTCTCAAGTCCCCTCAGAACCGATTTGATCAACGAGGCCTGCTCACGGAAGGGGAAGCTTCCCATCAATTCCTCCAACGCGGTGATCCCGGACATCAGGCGCGCATGGCTGCGCTCCATTGTCTTCCGCGTGCCAGCATCAACCGATCCCGAGTTCGCGGGTGATCGCAGCCCAAGCGCCGAACCCACACGCTCGATGAGCTTGATCGCCGAAATCGGCTTGCTGACCCAGGCGTGGATGCCAAGCTCCTGCGCTTCGGCAATCGTGTCGGGATTGGTCTCCGCGCTCAGCATGATGACGGGCCAGCCACTCGCAAGACCTGATTGGCTCAAGGTCCGCAGAAATTCCAGCCCGTTCATGGGCGCCATTTGGTAATCGCAGACCACGAGGTCGAAGCCTCGCCCGGCGCAGATATCCAAGGCTTCCTGCCCGCCTTGGGTCTGGACGATGTCCCGGCAGCCGCAATTCTTCAAAGCCGCGCGAACCACGGCGCGCATGACAGGATCATCGTCAATGCACAGGACGCCTGCGGACGACAAATCGATCAACGGGGACGACGGCATGCAATATCCTGGAGGATGCGTGACATAAGGCCAATGTCCGCAGAAAACCTGAACATCAGGTTAATCAGTCAATCACCCACCGAAATCAGACGCACGCGACGGCCATCGACACCCAATGCGATCTCGCCGCGTTTCAATGCCATCGCATCGTTACCGAATATGTCGCGGCGCCAGCCATGCAAGGCCGGAACGTCCGGCTCCTCTTCCACTGCCAGCCGATCGATATCGTCGGAGCCCGCGACCAGCCGGGGCGCAACATGGAAGCTCTCACACTTCGCGGCCAGCAGGACTTTCAGCAGCGACACCAAGGCGGCCGAGGGGCGGACCGTGTCTCGCTGGGACGCCGCCGCGGGGAGCATTTCATCGGGTACCAGCTTGGAACTGGCCACTACCTCCAGCAGGGCAAGCCCGACCCGACCTTCGGCGAACCCCTTTGTGATGCCGCGAGCCCGGGTCAGCGCTGCCACGTCCGCGGGCGCCGTGGCGGCGATTTCCATCAGCGCCTCGTCCTTCAACAGGCGTTGGCGTGGGATATTCACCCGCTGTGCCTCCCGCTCCCGCCAAGCCGCGAGGGCCTTCACCAGGCCGAGGAAACGCCGATTGTTGCTACGGGGACGCAGTTTTTCCCACACCGTGTCCGGATCGGGCCGATAGGTCGCGGGATTACACAGCACGTTCATTTCTTCCGCTACCCAATCCAATCGTCCGTCCGCCTCCAAGCGCACGCATAGTCGCTTGTAGACTTCCCGGAGATGGGTGACATCGGCGGCAGCATAGGTGATCTGCGCCGGCGACAAGGGCCGCGCGGACCAGTCGCTGAACCGATGAGCCTTATCGATGGACCCACCGGTCAGGCCGGAGACCAGGGAATCGTAGCCCACCTGATCGCCGAACCCGGCTACCATCGCGGCAACCTGCGTATCGAATATCGGTTTTGGCACATCGCCAAAGCGCAGAACGAAGATCTCGATGTCCTGACGCGCGGCGTGAAAGACTTTCATCACCGACGGATCAGCGAGCAATTCGCCCAGCGCGGTAAGATCGAGCCCCTCCGCCAGCGCGTCCACCACGCCGACTTCGTGTTCACCGCCCAACTGGACGACACAGAGTTCGGGCCAGTAGGTACGCTCCCGCATGAACTCCGTATCGACGGTCACGAAGTCGCCCATGCGCAGGCGCTGACAGGTGTCTACCAGTTCCGCCGTGGTGGTTATCAGGGTCGGCATGGGGAAATCTGAGCGGGGCGATCGGGGCATGGCGTACTTCTACACCGGTCGGCGTCGAAGCCAAGGCGGAACCGACAAGGTGCCGGAGAAGAAAGCGGCATGGCCATTTTGGTAGCGTGTGGTCTGCCCCGATCTCCAACCTGGGTGTCACCCTGCTCCCTCACCAGATCGGCGAAATCATCCTGCCGCTCCCGCACAGCATCGAGAGTCCCGCGATACTATGCTGGACCCGGACGCAGGTTTGTCGCAGGGTGCGTCTTCCCGGCGCGACCGGAGGTGGCGCGCCCATCGCGGGGAGTGCGAAAATGACCCATCGCCCGACCGTCTACGGCACCCGGCATGCCGTGTCCGCTGGCCATTATCTGGCGGCCGCGGCTGCGTTTTCCATCCTGGAATCGGGCGGCAATGCCATTGACGCCGGCTGCGCGGCCGGTATCGCCCTGGGCGTGCTGCAACCTGACCTGGTGAATTTCGCCGGCGTAGCCCCTATCATGATCAGGCTGGCTGATGGCACGGTGGAAAGTATCGCCGGCCTCGGCTGGTGGCCGAAATCCCTGCCCGCCGACCTTTTCATGCGGGAGCATGGCGGCAAGATCCCGGACGGCGTACTCCGTACCGTTGTCCCGGCGGCACCGGATGCCTGGATCACGGCATTGCGCCGCCACGGCACGATGCGTTTCGCCGATGTCGCCGCCCCGGCGATCCGGTTCGCTGGCGAAGGATTCTCGGTTTATCCCCTGTTGGTTACCTCCATCGCATCGCATGAACAAGAATACCGCCGTTGGGCATCGAATACCGCGGTCTTCCTCCCCAATGGGCGCGTGCCACGTGCCGGCGAGAAACTGGTGCAGGCTGACCTGGCATGCACCATGCAATTCATGGCCGACCAGGATCGCGCCGCTGGTCCGGACCGATCCGCCGGCTTGGACGCCGCGCACCACGCCTTCTATCGCGGCGACATCGCCCGGGAGATCGTGAAGTATCAACGCCAGGAGGGGGGCTATCTCTCCATGGACGATCTCGCGGAATACCGCTCGCCCATCGAACCCGTCGTCCGGCGCAGCTGGCGTGGCCATGAGTTGATCACCTGCGGTCCTTGGTGCCAGGGACCAGCCCTGCAACAGGCCCTGGCGTTGGTCGAGCGGGTCGGCATCGACGGATTGGCGCACAACTCCGCCGACTACCTGCATCGCATTGTCGAGTGTCTCAATCTGGCTTTGGCCGACCGGGAGCATTTCTTCGGCGACCCACGCTTTGTGGACGTGCCGATCGACCACCTGCTCGACCCGGCCACGATTGCCAGGCGAGCGGCGGCCGTGCGGGATGACCGGGCTTTCGGGCAGATGCCGGCACCTCTCGATATGCCCAACCGGTCGTATCTGGCCAGTGAGCGCGAACTGCCGAAAGTCGAAGCCGATACGTCCTATTGCTGCGTCGTCGATCGCTGGGGCAACGCGTTCAGTGCCACGCCGTCGGATGGGTCGGGGAATGTCCCAGTGGTTCCCGGCCTGGGTATCACGCCGTCGGGCCGCGGTAGCCAAAGCCGGCCGGACCCGCGCCACCCCGCCGGTGTCGCGCCCGGCAAGCGGCCCCGGTTGACGCCCAATCCTGCCATGCTGGTCACTGACAAGGGCGGGGTCATGCCGTTCGGCACACCGGGCGGCGACGTCCAAACCCAGGCGATGCTGCAGGTGCTGTTGAATATCATGCATTTCGGCATGGACCCGCAAACCGCGATCGAGGCGCCGCGGATCGCATCCTACTCCTTCCCGTCCTCGTTCGCGCCGTTCGAGTATTTCCCCGGACGGCTGGCCGTTGAGGGCCGCATCCCGAAGGCAACCCGTGACGCGCTCTCCGAACGGGGACATGAGATCCAGACTTGGCCTGACTGGACATGGCTGGCGGGGTCGGTGGAAGCCATCTTGACCGACCCGGAAACCGGGATGATGGGCGCGGGTGCGGACCCAAGGCGGCCGGCTTACGCGATCGCGATCTGAGGCGCCATAATCCGGCCAGAGTTGACCGGCGGATGCGGCACAACCAAACCGTGTCATGCCGGCCATGGATATGGCCGGGAGCGCATTTTCCAGCCACGCTCCGCAGTGTGATGGCGTATAGAACCTAATGCGTCCTGACCTTGCTATTGCTGCCCTCCGCTTCGACCCGCTGCTCCCGGTATGGGCGATCGCGGCGCTATCCGGTCTGGCCATCGTGGTACTCGCCCTTGGTTTCTGGCGGCGGGCGCGGGGGACCACGGCACGACTGGCGGCGTTTGCCGTTTTGTTGGTGTGGCTGACCGGCCCGAGACTGGTGCGCGAAACGCGGGAGGCGTTGTCGGACATCGGTTTGTTGGTGATCGACCAGTCGGCCTCGATGCTGGTGGCGGACAGGGCTCGACTGGCGGAAACCGCCCGCACCACCATCGTCGAGCAAGCCGGCCGGCACAGGGATCTGGAACTGCGCGTCCTCACCGTTCCGGAAAGCGGCAATGCCGGGACGCGGCTGTTCACGGAAATCGAGCGAGCGCTGGCCGATATCCCGCGCTCTCGACTGGCCGGAACAATCGCCATCACCGATGGACAGACGCACGACGTCCCCGAAACAGCACCCGGCGGCATGCCTCTGCATGTGCTGGTCCCTGCCCGAGCGGAGGAGACCGACCGCCGTCTGCGGGTCATCGAGGCTCCGGGCTACGGCATCGTCGGAAAATCCGTGACCTTGCGGGTTGCCATCGACGATCTGGGAGGCCCCGCGCGCAACGCCTCTGCCACCTTGACCGTGCGTCGGGATGGCGACCCACCACGGATCGAAAGTGTCCCGGTCGGGCGGGAGCAGCGGATCGAGGTCCCGATCACCCGCGCCGGACCGACCGTGGTGGAGATGTCCGCGAGCCCCTTGCCCGGCGAGGTGTCCGGCCTGAACAATCGGGCTGTCATCGAGATCAACGGTGTGCGCGAACGCCTTCGCGTTCTGCTGGTCTCCGGTGAGCCGCATCCGGGCGAGCGCACCTGGCGCCGCCTGCTGAAGGCGGATCCATCCGTGGACCTGGTGCATTTCACCATCCTGCGCCCGCCCGAAAAGGACGACCTGACGCCGCTGAACGAGCTGGCCCTGATTGCCTTTCCGGTGCGCGAGCTGTTCCAGGACAAGATCGGCGAGTTTGACCTGATCATCCTGGATCGGTTCCAGAATCGCGGCTTGTTGCCGCAACCCTATCTGCTGAATATCGCCAATCGGGTGCGACAAGGTGGTGCTCTGCTGCTGAGCGTCGGGCCGGAGTATTCTGGCAGCACCAGTCTGGCGGCGACGCCTCTGGGTCAGGTGTTGCCCGGTGCGCCGGTGCGCTTCAATGCAGTGATCGACGGGAAGTTCCGGCCCGCGGTCAGCGAATTGGGTCTGCGTCATCCTGTCACCGAGGCTCTGTCCGGCGCCAATACCGACTCCGCTCGGGCTGCAACCTGGGGCGCCTGGTATCGTCGCATCCAGACCGGGCAGGTCCGTGGCGACGTCCTGATGGAAAGCGCGGATGGGCAACCGCTTCTTGCCTTGGATCGTGTGGGCCAAGGTCGAACGGCGCTGCTGCTGTCCGACCAGATCTGGCTGTGGTCGCGCGGTCATGAAGGGGGCGGTCCGCAGGCCGAACTCCTGCGCCGAATTGCGCATTGGCTGATGCGGGAGCCCGAGCTGGAAGAAAATGCGCTGACCGCCCGTGTGGCCGAGGGGCGTCTCACCATCGTTCGACGATCGACCGAGGCCACCACCGCCGCTGCAGTGACCGTCACCGATCCCGACGGAAAGATCCAGATCACGACATTGCGAGAAGCGTCGCCCGGGCGTGCGACTTTGGTGCTGCCCGTAACGACCCCCGGTGTTTGGCAGGTCTCCGACGGCACAAGATCGGCCTATGCCGCGGCCGGCGCCGCCAACCCTCCGGAGCTCTCGGACCTTCGGGCCACCGCCACATTGTTGAACCGCGTGGTTCGAGCGTCCGGAGGGGGTGTCCATTGGCTAGGGAGGCACGGAGAGCCCGAGATACCGGAATTGCGCAGAACTGAGCCGGGTCGCGTCGCATCGGGTGGGTCATGGGTCGGGCTCGAGCGGAGGAAGGATCACCTGGTGACTGGCGTCGCGTCGCTGGCGCTGTTACCGGCTTGGGCGTCTCTGCCGCTGATGCTCGCGTTGCTTGTGTTCGCCTGGCGCCGAGAGGGCACCTGATGGTGGCGGCCGGTTGTCACGTATCCCGAGACAGCCGACATGCGGACCAGTTCTGGGTCATCGTGGCTGGCGAATCTTCTCAAACTGGCGAGGGGATCCTTCGGCCGTCGCCGTAGTGTCCCGATTTGCCTGCGGGCCCGAATTGGCGACACCCTGCGCGGATGGACAATCTGCCATGGCTGATTGCGGCCGGCTTTCTAGCCGGTGCCATGAATGCAATCGCAGGAGGTGGGTCTTTCGTCACCTTCCCCGTGCTGGTCCTCGCCGGGCTTCCTGCGGTGATCGCCAATGCCACCAGCACCGTCGCGCTGTTTCCAGGCACGATTGCCAGCACCTGGGCCTATCGCGATGCGCTGCGAGGCATCGCCGGGGTCAGGTTGCGCGTCATGCTACCGATCAGCGTGGTCGGCGGTTTGGTCGGCGCCGGGCTGCTATTGGTTGCCCCCGCCTCCGCCTTTGACGCGATTATTCCCTGGCTCCTGCTGCTGGCGACAATGACTTTTGCCGGAGGGAGGGAATTCGGACTCGCGCTCAGTCGACGGGTTCGCATCGGCATGATGCCCCTGCTGCTGATCCAGTTCGCGATTTCCGTCTATGGCGGATATTTTGGCGGCGCTGTTGGACTGATGATGCTGGCGGTCTGGAGCCTGTTGGACGCGGCAGAGTTGAAATCCATGGCAGGTGCCCGAACGCTGTTGGTCAGTGCGGCCAACGGAGCAGCTGTCCTGTGTTTCATATCTGCCGGGGCTGTAGCCTGGCCCGAAGCCCTGTCGATGCTGGTTGCCGCGGCGATCGGTGGCTATGCCGGCGCCCGCGCCGCGGGCCGCGTTCCTGCCCGGGTGATCCGGCTGCTGGTCCTGTTGATCAGCACAACCGTGACCGCGGCTTTCTTCGCCCGCGCGTACGGATGAGAGCCAGAGCGATTTCGTTTCGACTGGAAACGGCAAACCAATTTCGAACCTCGCCTTGTGGTTCTCGCTCTGTAACACTTTGCGCGGCGTGACCGCGCGCGAAACCCCCGGCATCGCCACCCCGGAAGCGGGACTGGTCGTTCAGAAGGTGATCTGAGTCACCAGCCCCAATACAAAGGCGTTGCCGATTGTGCGGCCCGGATTGTTCGGATCGGGAATCCCACCGGCTGGCCGGATCACGTATTGGATATCCGGCTGCAACGTCCACCACCCCGTGAGCTGGATCGCATAGGTTGCCTCGATCACGGTCTCACTGCCGCGGATCGGGCTGTATGTGCCGGGATTGTAGAATGCCACGTCCCCGTCATAGCCACGCGACCGCGCACCGACCTTGGCATAGGCAAAGCCTATCCCGGCGGTGTCGTTCTCACGGCCCGGGATCATGCCCTTCCAGGTAAGCCCGCCATTGACATACAGAGACAGCGGACTGCGATCGTTCGGTGCGCCGGTGATGCGACCGAATACGCCAATGCCCTGGTCTTTGGTCTCGCCGGTCTGCCAGATCATCTGGTCGGCGCCGAGATAGACGCTGTAGTTTCCGTAATGGCTGCGTGGGATGCCGTTACTGGCCGGATTGGCGAGAGAGATGCCGTTGATGTCGTAACGTGGGTCCTGGAACCCATTGTTGTTGAACCAGAACCCAATCCGGTACATCCCCGGCAGGCCCGGACCGTCCTTGGATTGGTTGACGGCGTACTGCGCCTCGGTGAACACCGAGTAGCCGTTGGTAATCGGAAACCGCGTGCCGCTGTGGTTCAAGAGTTGCGGATTGCCCGTGCCTTGTCCGGCCGGATTGCCGTTGAAGATCGCCGCCAGCAAGGTTACGTCGTCGGTTGGTTTGATCTTCAGCCGAATCCCCAGCGCACCCATCGGATAGGCCGGGCCGCCGCCAGGCAGCGCAGAGCCGGCCAGCGGCGGCCACCCGAATGTGGAATTTATGAACAACGATGTGGCAGACGTAAGCTGCAGGCCATCGTCGGTGGTCGGGCCGTACTGGCTGATGATGAATTCATCGTCGGCCCGGAACTGACCGGCACGAATGGAAACCCGGTCATCGAACAAGGATTGCTCATAATACAGATCGTACAGCCGGGTGGCGCGCGTCGCCTCGAAAGTCGCAACCGTGTGATACGCGTTGCCGACCAAATTGGCACTCGGGCCGCGCCCGTGGATCTGCAAGGCGCTGGCAATAAACGTGCCGCCCTTCCACAGACCAAGCTTCTCGGTATCAAACGTAAGACTGATCTGGGTCACACCGTTATAGACCGCGCCACGCTTCAATCCGCCGCTTAGGTTGCCCCAGACCGCGCTGGTCTCGGTGGCCTGGAGGGTGATTCCCTTGTTTTCCAGCGAGCTACGGAGGCCGCCCGGATCCCCAAACAGCCTATCCCGCTCCCAGAATCCGGCATCGTCGTCTGCTCGGCCGGCCGCTGGGGCCAGCAGGAGTGATGCTCCGAGGGTTATCGCGGAAAGCCATGAGAGGTTGGCTGCTGTTTTGATGGCGGCAGAGATGCTCGATCGGCGCATGGGTTATTCCGATGGTTCCAGGCAGACTGCGTGGACTTCGTAAACAAATCGTGTCCGGGCCGGGCCTGCACGTGAAACAGCATGCACGATCAAGGGCGTTGACCGACCCTCGTCCGCCCCCTACGAGAAAGGCGGCACCCGATCGGACGCCGCCCTTACCGTGACCGTTGACCGGATTACAGCGCGGCGATGATGGCCTCGGCCTTGCTGACTTCGAAGCCCCCGGGTGCCTCGACACCCAGATGCGTCACCTTCCCGTCCACCGCGACCAGGGCATAACGCTGGCTGCGCCAGCCCATGCCACGCGCGTTCAGATCAAGTTCCAGGCCGATCGCCTTGGCGAAAGCCGCTGCGCCATCGGCCAGCATTTCGACCTTGCCGCTGGTGCCCTGGTCCTTGCCCCATGCGCCCATCACGAACGCATCGTTGACCGAGATGCAGGCGATGGTGTCGACGCCCTTCGCCTTGATCGCGTCCGCGTTCTGCACGAAGCCCGGCAGGTGCTTGGCGCTGCAGGTGGGGGTGAAAGCGCCCGGAACGGCGAACAACACCACCTTCTTACCCTTGAAGATATCGTCCGTGGAGGTCTCCTTCGGCCCCTCGGACGTTGCGACCATCAGCTTCATCGACGGAATTGTGTCACCGACCTTGATCGTCATGGAATTCTTGCTCCCCATTGGGTGTCTCGCGGGCCTGCCAAGCTGGGCAGTGACGGACTCCTAGCCGGCCTTGGCGCTGGTGTCACGCCGGGGTCGTCGATGCCGGTCGCTCACGTTAACGCCCGCAGCCTTGCCGGGACCTCCGCAATCGCCTCCAAATCCACATTCGCAAACGCCAGCCGCAGATGCCTCTCCTGCCCCGGCCCGAAGAACGGCCCCGCCAGCGACAGCAGGCCGCACTCGGTTGCCAACGCCTCTCCTACCGCCAACGCGTCACGTTCCCCCTCAGGGATCCTGATATAGGCGAAATAAGTGCCGAGCGCGTCGATGTGCCAGTCTTGGAGCTGGCCGACGCCGTCGCGGAATACGCGGGCACGCTCCGCGATGATCACACGGTTCCCGGCCTTCCATGCATGCAGATTGTCAATCGCCCAGGTCAGCCCGGGCAAAGGCCCACGAGGCGGGCAAATCTGCATCGTGTCCAGCACCTTGTTCAGCTCAACCCGCACCCGAGGCCCACAGACCATCGCTCCCACCCGATGCCCCGCCACGCAGTAGGCCTTTGAGAACGAGTAGAGATGGATGACGCCATCTCGCCATTCCGGGTCCTGGAACAACCCATGCGGCGGCAGGGTGCTATCCGGCAGAAAGTCCCGATAGGATTCATCGACGATCAACCAGATCCCCCGCTGCCGGCACAGGTTGGCAAACCGAGCGATGACGTCGGGCGGATATATCGACCCGGTTGGATTGTTGGGACTGATCAGGACGATGGCTCGCGTGCGCTCGGTGATCAGCGCCGCGGCCCGCTCCGGATCAGGCACGAACCCGTCCTCCGCCCGACACGGTAAGGGCAGCGCTTCCAGGCCCTGCATCGTCAGCGCCATGGCGTTGTTGAAATACCACGGCACCGGCAGCATCACCTGGTCACCGACGCCGCACAGAACGGTCATCGCCATGGTGAACCCCAGATTGGCGCCCGCGGTGATGGCGACGTCGCCGGCGCCCAGATCGGCGCCATAGACGCGGTTGATATCGGCGGCCAATGTTGCTCGCAGCGCCTCATCCCCGTCGATCGTCCCATAGCGTGCCTGCACTGGGGATGCAGCGCCCTCGGCCAGGCGAGCCGCAAGGTCGGGGTGCGTCGGATAGCCCGGCACCGCCTGGGTCAGGTCGATGATCGGACCGGCCCGCCCGTCGTAGCGGTTGGCCCAGGCCTTGGCCGTGGGGATCGGGGCCGCGAAGGTCGCGCGAATACGGGGGGAAAGCGGAGGGGCTGTCATCCGTGCAGTTTGCGTGGATATCGGCTGGTCGGGAAGGCCCTTGCCGACGCCTGATATTGCCTCCCCTTCGCCGCGGCGCTACTCCCCCGCCGTTGAGGAGTTAGCCCGCATGCGCGTCAAGGATGTGAAGAAAGTCGTTCTCGCCTATTCGGGCGGGCTGGACACCAGCGTGATCCTGCGCTGGCTGCAAACCACCTACCACTGCGAGGTCGTGACCTTCACCGCCGATCTCGGCCAGGGCGAGGAGCTTGGGCCGGCCCGCGAGAAGGCAGAAATGTTCGGCGTGAAGGAAATCTTCATTGACGATCTGCGCGAGACCTTCATGACGGATTTCGTCTTCCCGATGTTCCGCGCCAACGCCTTGTACGAAGGCCAATACCTGCTCGGCACCTCCATCGCGCGTCCGTTGATCGCTCAGCGCCAGATCGAGATCGCCGAGATGGTCGGCGCCGATGCCGTGGCGCATGGCGCGACCGGCAAGGGCAACGACCAGGTGCGGTTCGAACTGTCCTATTACGCACTGAAGCCCGACATCAAGATCATTGCCCCGTGGCGGGAATGGGACCTGACCAGCCGCACGACCCTGATCGAGTTCGCCGAGGCGCACCAGATCCCCATCGCCAAGGACAAGCGCGGCGAGGCCCCATTCAGCGTCGACGCCAACCTGCTGCATTCGTCCTCCGAAGGCAAAATCCTGGAAGACCCGGCCGTCGAGGCAGATGAAATCGTCTACCAGCGCACCATTCGGCCTGAAGACGCACCGGATCGGGCAACTGTCATCTCAATGGATTTCGAGCATGGCGATCCGGTGGCCATCGACGGCATCCGCCTGTCGCCGGCCGCTCTGCTGACCCGGTTGAACGAACTGGGCAAGGCGAATGGCATTGGTCGGCTGGATCTCGTGGAGAACCGGTTCGTCGGCATGAAATCGCGCGGCATCTATGAAACCCCCGGTGGCACTATCCTGTTGCTGGCCCATCGGTCCATGGAAAGCATCACCTTGGATCGCGAGGCGGCGCATCTCAAGGATAGCCTCATGCCGCGCTATGCGGAGCTGATCTACAATGGCTTCTGGTTCAGCCCGGAGCGGCGGATGCTGCAGGCACTGATCGATGAGAGCCAAAAAAGCGTCAGCGGCCGGGTGCGGTTGAAGTTGTACAAAGGGAACGTCACCTGCATCGGCCGTGAGTCGCCGAACAGTCTGTATGACACGCGGGTGGTGACGTTCGAGGAAGACCAGGGCGCCTACGACCAGTTCGACGCCCAGGGCTTCATCAAGCTGAATGCGCTGCGGTTGCGGTTGGGCGCGATGGTCGGGCGTCGCGGCGGGGCGTTGTAGGCGTCCAGAAAAGTCCGTCGGCCATTCAGCTTCGAGTCTCCCCCGCGATCCTGGGTCAGGGATCTTGATCTAGAACCGGAGTCCCCTGCCGAAACCAAGCCTTGGCAATCTTGTCGCCTTCGACGTCATCAACGGCGTTGACGTCAATTTTGCCTCGGCCCTCTGGGAAATTGCGGGCAGCAATCCCTCGGTCGACCACCGGGCCTACGGAGGAAAAGCGGCCCAGCAACTCGCCGGACAGATCCGGTTCCTGGAAACGCGCCACGTAGCGGGCACGGATCTCTGCCAAACCACGTGCGAGCAAGCTGTCGGAATGCGCGAAATATCGCGCATCGTCGTGCCAGGTCGCCATGAATGCCGCGATGTCACGCGCGTTGCAGGCCGCGAGTTGATGAACGATGCCGGCTTCGGGAGATGGCATATCGGATCTTCCCTGGCCTGACCGTCCAAGGCGATACCAGGGACTAGGCGGGCCGGCCCATCCCGTCACTCAAGCAATGTCAGCAACCCCTGCAACAATTGCGTCGGCGTCGGCGGGCAGCCGCGGATCACCAGATCGACCGGGACGACAGCCGAGACGCCGCCGACCACGGCGTAGCTCCCGGCAAACACGCCCGCATCGGCGCCGCAATCCCCCACTGCGACCACCCATTTCGGATCGGGCGTGGCTTGCCAGGTCCGTTCCAGTGCTTCCCGCATGTTCTTGGTCACTGGCCCGGTGACCAGCAAGACGTCGGCGTGACGAGGGGAAGCGACAAAATGCAGGCCGAACCGTTCCAGGTCATGGAACGCATTGTTCAGGGCATGGATTTCCAGTTCGCAACCATTGCAGGACCCGGCATCGACCTGGCGGATCGCGAGGCTTCGCCCCAGCTTGCGGCGGGCTGTCGCATCCAGGGTCGCTGCAAGCTTGGCCAGGTCCGGGTCGATTTCCGGTTTGGGCTCCGTCAATGGTCGCCCCAGACCTTCCAGCAGATGTCTCAGCATGGGTCGGTCACAGGTCGTGTCCCGAGTAGGAGCAGTTGAAGCTCTTGTTGCATAAGGGAAAATCCGCGACGATGTTGCCTTCGATCACCGCTTCCAGCAACGGCCACTGGAACCAGGACGCGTCGCGGGCGTGACAGCGCTCGACCACGCCGCCAACGATGCGCAGCCAGATCAGCAGATCGCCGCGGAAGGCTTCGACCAGGGCCATGCCTTCTCCGGTTGCGACGGATGGGTCGATCGGGACCAGCGTTTCCCCGGCTGGCAGACCTTGCAGCAACTGGTCCAGCAGCGACAGGCTTTGCCGGATTTCTTCGATCCGAATCCAGACGCGGGCATTGACATCGCCGTCGCTCCGCACCGGCACGGAAAACGACAGCGCGTCATACGGCTTGTATCCCGGCGAGCGACGCGCATCGAAATCCCGACCCGAGGCACGTCCGACATAGCCCCCGGCGCCGAACTGGCGGACCAGTTCAGGCTTCAGGAAGCCGGTGGTCACCGTCCGGTCCTGCAAGGACGCCATGCTGTCGTACAGTGCCACCAGCGGTGGGAAGCGGGTGCCGATTTCGGTCAGCAGGTCCCGAATCAAGCTCATCCGGGGCGCATCGAGGTCCGTTGCCACACCGCCGGGAACGATCCGATCCATCATCAACCTGTGGCCAAAACAGGCGTTGGAGCAGCGCAGCACCCGCTCCCGCAGCACCGCGCAATGCGCCAGCATGATGCTGAACGAGGCGTCGTTGCAGATTGCGCCGAAGTCCCCGAGATGATTGGCGATGCGTTCCAACTCGGCCATAATCGCGCGCAACCAAGTGGCGCGCGTGGGGATGGTGAGGCCGAGCGCCGCCTCGATTGCCTGGCTGAAGGCGAGACTGTAGGCGACGGTGCTGTCGCCGGAGATGCGTCCGGCGATACGGCGCGCCCGGTCCATGGGGGCGCCGGCGAGCAGCCAGTCGATCCCCTTGTGGACGTAGCCCAGGCGCTGTTCCAGCCGGACCACCGTTTCGCCATCGGCGGTGAAGCGAAAATGTCCGGGCTCGATGATGCCAGCATGCACGGGGCCGACGGGGATCTGGTGCAGCCCCTGGCCCTCCACCGGCAGGAATCTGTATGACGCGGCCGGTGGCGTCTCGCCCTCCCAGCGGCCGTGATCCAGCCAGGGGCGTGTGTCGGGCAGCCCGATTGGGTTCAATCCGAACAGGTCGCGCATGGCTCGCTCCAGCCGGATCGCGGGCGGGTGCAGGCGTCCGATCGAAGGATAGGCCCCGCCGGCACAATCCAGACTGAGCACCGCAACAGGGGGATCCCCCTCGCCCAACAATGCCATGTGCGCGCGCCCGACCTCGCCCCAGACGCTCAGGAGCGTGACCTCGCCGCGGGCAAGGGCGTCGATGGCGATTTCCCAGGCGACGGCATCGACCTCATGGCGCGGCCATGGCGCGGAGCCGACAACGGGGCGGCCTTGGGTCAACAGGTCGTGTAACTGGGTCATCCGAGCTGCACCGCGACGTGCTGGAACCACGCCACCAGCGGCGGCGGCAACCAAATGCCAGCGATCAGCACCAGCAGCAGATGGGCGAACATCGGCAGGTAGGATGCCCGTACCGGACCGACGGCTCCCTTCACCGGGCCGAATGCCAAATCGTTGACCCGCATCAGCAGGGCGCCGAATGCCAGCAAAAGGCCGAAGACGAACAGCACCGCCAGCATTGGCGCGCGAGCAAACGTGGTTGATGCAACCAGGAACTCACTGGTGAAGACACCGAATGGCGGCATGCCGCCGATCGCCGCTGCCCCTGTCACCAGGGACCAGCCGAGCACCGGGTGCGAAATGGTCAGGCCGCCTATATCGGCCATGCGCTGGGTTCCCTTGACCTGGACGACATGGCCCACGGCAAAGAAGATCGCCGATTTCGTCAGGCTGTGCATCGCCATGTGCAGCAACCCGGCGAAGTTGCCCAGCGGCCCCGCCATGCCGAACGCGAACACGATGATCCCCATGTGCTCGATCGACGAATAGGCGAACAAGCGTTTGATGTCGCGCCGCCGATACAGCATGAAGGCAGCGAAAATCAGCGACAGCAGCCCCATGCCGATCATCAGCGATCCTGGGGCCAGGGAGCCGGGATTGGCTGCGATCAGCATCTTGAAGCGCAGCAGGGCATACAGCGCGACATTCAGCAGCAGGCCGGATAGCACGGCGGAAATCGGCGTCGGGCCCTCGGAATGCGCGTCGGGCAGCCAGGCGTGCAGCGGTGCCAGCCCAACCTTGGTGCCGTAACCGAGCAACAGGAAGATAAAGGCGATGTTCAGCAGAGATGGATCGAGCGACGCGGCATGCGAGACCAGAGTCGTCCAGACCATGGCGTCCAGACCCTCACCGATGACCGGCAGCGCGGCCAGGTAGACCAGGATGGTGCCGAACAGGGCAAGCGCGATGCCGACACTGCCGAGGATGAAGTATTTCCAGGCGGCTTCCAGCGCTTCGGCCGTGCGGTAGATACCGACCATCAGTACCGTGGTCAGGGTTGCCAGTTCGACCGCGACCCACATCAGGCCGATATTGTTGGCGACCAGCGCCAGGCTCATGCCGAACAGCATGATCTGGTACATCGCGTGGTAGAACCGCAGATGCCACGGCGTCAGGCGGCCGATTTCCAGCTCGTGGGCGATGTAGCTGGCACTGAACACGCTGGTGGTGAAACCGACGAACGCGTTCAGGATGATGAACACCACGTTCAGGTCATCGACAAACAGGTATTGTCCTGGCACCGGCCGGCCCGCCAGCAGCATCAGCGCGCACAGCAACGCCCCCAGGCTCGCCGCCATGTTTAGTCCCGCTGACAGACGGTAACTGGGCAAGAGTGCCAGGACGGCGGCCGCGACCAGTGGGATGGCCAGAACCCCCAGGAGCGGGTCGATACTGAACACAAACGACATCACCTCTGGCCCCCGCGAAACTTGTCCAATGCGCCGACGTCGACCGTGTCGAAACGCTCGCGGATGCGGAACAGGAAGATGCCGATGACGATGAAGGCGATCAGGATTGAAAAGGCGATACTGATCTCGACCACCAGTGGCATGCCGCGCGCGCCGGTGGCGGCTAGGTTGATGCCGTTCTCCAGCGACATGAAACCGACGACCTGACTGACGGCATTGCGACGGGTGACCATCATCAACAGACCGATCAGCACCACGGACAGGGCAAGCGCGATGTCCTCCCGGGCGATCGGGTCGGCCTTGGCGGTGACCGGCAGCATGACTTCCAGCGACAAGGCGACCAGAGCCATGCCGGCCAGCATGGTCAGGCCGACGCTGACGACCGTCTCGATTTCCCGGTGCACGCCCATGCGAAACACCATGCGGCGCAGCGCCCAGGGCACCAGGACGGCCTTGAAGCCCAACGCGATTGCCGCGGTCACGTAAAGATGCGGAGAGCCCTGGATATGCGCCTGCCACGCGACCGACAGCGACAACACCAGCGCATGCAGTGCCAGGACGTTGAGCAGCGCGTAAAGCCGGACCTGATACAGCATCATGAAACTGACCAGCACCAGGGCGCCTGCCAGCATGTGGGCGATATCGAAGGACAGCCCGTGCATCCGCTACATCCCCCGTGACACGAACAGCAGAAGCACACCCAGCAGGGCCAGCATCAGCGCGGCACCGAGGAAATTTGGTACCCGGAACACCCTCATCTTGGCGATCGACATTTCCGAGATACCCAGCAGAATCCCCGCTCCGGTCAGCTTCACCAACCATGCGCAGGCGCCCGAAGCGTAATCCAGCGGCGTGCTTGCAGAGCCGGCCAGTCCGAAGGGCAAGAACAGGCAGATAATCAGCGACGCATACGCCAGCAATTTCAGGGACGCGGCGAGGTCGATCATCGCCAGATGACGGCCGGAATATTCCAGTACCATCGCCTCATGCACCATCGTCAGTTCCAAGTGCGTGGCCGGGTTGTCCACGGGGATACGGCCGTTTTCGGAAATCGCCACAATGATCAGCGCCACCAAGGCCAAGGCAAGGGACACTCGCAGCCCCACCGCCTCCGATTGCATGAAGACGGCGATCGTCGACAATTGGGTGGAGCCGGCGATCAGCGCCACCGAAAACACGATCATGACCATCGCGGGTTCGGCCAGAGAGGCAATCATCACCTCCCGCGAGGCACCGATGCCGCCGAAACTGGTGCCAATGTCCAGCCCGGCCAGGGCCTGAGCAAAGCGCACGCCGCCAAACAATGCGATGATGACCAGCAGATCGCCGGACCAACTGAACAGCAGGCCGGTCGCGAACGTGGGGATCAGGGATGCGGCGACCCAGGTGATCGCAAACACGACATAGGGAACCACCCGGAACAGCCAGGAGGCATTCTCCGCCATCACGACGTCCTTGCCCAGCAGTCGCCGCAGGTCGCGATAGGGTTGAAGCAGCGGCGGGCCGCGACGGCGTTGCAGCCTGGCCTTGACCTTGCGCACCAGTCCAGTGAGCAGCGGCGCCAATCCCAGGACCAACGCCATCTGCGCCAGTTGGGTCAGCAGAGCGCCCATCATGTCCATAGCGTCACCGCCATTGTGTCATTGCCATAATGTCAGCGACACCAGCAGGATGACGAGAGCCGCGAACACGAACCCCAGATAGCGCCGGATAGTCAGGAACTGCATCACGTTCAGTATCATCGCCACGGCCAGGACCAAGCGAACGATGGGGGCATAGGCGAGTTCCCATATCGTGTCGTGGCTGATTTTCACGATGCTGGCCGCCCTGGTGTCACCGGGGGGCGGCATATCCACCGTCTCCCGCGTGCGGAACACGACGGCGCCATAAACCCGGCGGATTGGTTGGTCAAAACTGCCGGCCGTGTATTGAGTGGCCGGGTTCGGGTCAGGAAAGCCACAGTCCCACGGCGGCGCTCGGCGCAGACCGCTTGAGGCGAACCGGTGGATCACCACCACGGTGAGAACCGTGCTGACGGTGATGAACAGAAATACCAACAGCCCGTTATAGGAGCTACGGCTCGCGGCAATCGGTGCCACGGTCAGCCAGGCATCGCTCACCTGTGGGACCAGGCGGGCACCGCTCAGCGCTTGTAGGACCGGCGCCAGGAAGTCGATCACCGCACCGGGCAGGATGCCGCCCAGCAAACAGAGCCCGGCAAAGATCAGCATTGCCGCCTGCGACCAGATGTCCGTCTCCCGCGCCTGTTCGACCGCCAGGCTACGCGGCCGCCCCAGAAACGCGATGCCAAAAGCCCGCACGAAGCATGCCGCGGCCAGAGCGGCGGCCAGGGCGAGCAGGGCGCCATCCACCGGAATCGCCAATTTCGGACCCCACTGCGGCAACTCTGGTCGCAGCAGGATTGCCTGGAAGATCAGCCACTCAGAGGCGAACCCGTTCAGTGGCGGCAGGGCCGATAGCGCGATGCAGCCGACCAGGACCGCGAAGGCGGTGCGCGGCATGCGGTGGATAAGCCCGCCCATCCGCTCCAGGTCACGATGACCGGTCGCGTTCAGGACCGCGCCGGCGCCGAAGAACAGCAGGCTCTTGAACACGGTGTGGTTCAGCGCATGAAAGAACGCGCCGGTCAGGGCGAGCGTGACACCGGTGGTGAACGCATTGGCCTTGAACGCCAAAGCGAGACCCAGGGCGACAAAGACGATGCCAATATTCTCGACGGTCGAGAACGCCAGAAGCCGCTTGATATCCCGCTCCAGCATCGCGTGCAGGACTCCCAGCACGGCGGTGATACCCCCCAGTACCAGCACGATGGTGGCGAACCACCAGGGCGGGGTCGGCAGCAGATCGAAGACGATGCGAACGAAACCGTAGATCGCGACCTTCGTCATCACCCCGCTCATCAGTGCCGAGACATGGCTTGGCGCGGCCGGATGGGCGAGAGGCAGCCAAACATGCAACGGCACAAGGCCAGCCTTCGCGCCGGTCCCGATTAGCGCCAGTAACAGGGCGGCCGAGGCCAGGCCATTGGATGGGGATGCCGCCCGGATGGCATCGAACGCGTAATTCCCGCCCGGACCGGCCAGCACGCCAAACGCGAGCAGCAAGGTCATGCCGCTGAATGCTGCCATCAGCATATACACAAAGGCCGCGCGCGCATTGCCGTCCTCCCGGTGCTGCGCCATCACCAGGGCCCAGGAGGAGATCGACATCAGTTCCCAAGCGAACAGGAACGTGAACGCGTCGTCGGCCAGGATGACCAGGTTCATGCCGGCCAGGAACACGGGGTAGAACGGCAGCACGCGGGCTGGTTCTTCTTCATGCCGGCCATAGCCGATGGCGAACAGGCTGGCCCCGGCGCCGCCCAGTCCGGTCAGGACCAGAAAGAAAGATGCCAGAGCGTCGAGGCGGAGATGCATTCCGCTGCCAGGAAGGCCGAGCGGCAGGGACAGATGTTGAATTGGGCCGGCCATGGCCGCCAGACCAATGCCGAGGACCGCAAGACAGAGGATCAGGCAACCACCGTAGGTCAGGCCTCGTCCGATCGGCATTCGTGCCGTAATCGTCGCCGCCATGCCCAGGAGCAGCAGGCAGAGGATAGCGATCAGCACGGTGTCCATGATGCCTCGCCGCTCTAGGGGGTAACGGGCGAAGCGAGGCGGACACCGCGACCGCCACCCGGGCTGGCCGCTCCGGCAGCGATCAGTTCGATGCCAGCGGCATGCAATGCGGCCACCAGCTTCATCAACGAGTCGACATTGCCCCGCACGACGCCGTCACTGGCTTCCATCCGCTGGACAGTTGGCAGGGACAGGCCGGAAAGTTCGGCCAGGCGTCGCTGGTCGATCCCCAGTAGGGCGCGCGCCGCCCGCATTTGGCCGGCTGTTATCATGTTTCAAACATCAGTTGTCCGATCCATGATTGGAAATTGACTCAATCTCCATCATTATTCAAGCCGTTCCCAAGATTGCCGGCCCGCTTGTTCCGTCGCTTTCATCGATGGATGGGTCGATGGTCCGAGTTCCGATCGACCCACCAGATAGTCGGCCACCAGAGGCCCCCAGATCGCCGAACCGCCCGGACCGAAAAAGAGCGAATGTCCGTCTTCCCGGAAAGGCCCGAGCTGGAACAATCTGGCGGACGCCCCTGAATGCCGGAACGCATCGTGCATGGCCCTGGCGAGCCTCGGGCTGAAAAACGTATCATTCTCCGTATAGATCCAGAGCATGGGTGTGGTCGCGGTTGCGCCCAAAGTACTGGCAGCACGGACCAGTTCCTCGGGGCGGCAATTGGTGTGTGGGATGTTGCCGACCCGCCCGCCTCGGCCACCGGCCATGCTGACCATCGCGACAACATGTGGATGCGGTACGCTGTTGTAACCAAGCGCCGCCCAGCCTCCGGCGGACTGTCCAACGACAACTACCCCGTCGGCGCGGGCGTATGGCAGGTTTCTGGCATAACGCACCGTCGCATCGAGGTCATGCGCGCCTTCCCGGGCGGCCGCGACAAACTCAGCGGCGCTACAGCGGCCCGTCGTTTCGACCCACCGCCCGCCAGTCAGTCCATACCCACGACGGATCCCGGCCACCGCCACGAAGCCGCGGGCCATGAACCATTGAATGGTCTCGTGATCGCATGCGATCGGCATCATGGAGGGGCGGCGCGTCGGATCGGCCGGCGTGCCGTGCGCGATGACCACGATCCGCGCCGGCTGCTCTCCGGTCGGTCGGCACACCCTGGCGTAGAGCAGGCGTGCAGGATCGAGGATATCGCCAGCCGGGATCCAATGCAGTTGTTCACGAAAGGGACCGGCGGGGTACCCGATCGGGCCGGGTCGAGCCGGAACCACCACATTCTGACCTGCGCAATTGGCCAGCAGGGCCAAGCAAACCAAAATCTGCCAAGTGATCTTCAAGCCGGACACGTCGCGTTCGCGTGGCATCCCTGACCAGCCAGTACGTCATAACCGGTCATGGAAAGCGCGATCAGCGCCGCAGGTCCAGGATCAGCGCCTCGGCGTCCTCCTGGCTCATGGCCATCGCGGCATTGACGGCGTCGCGGGTGAACCCCGCCCGTGCAAGAATGGCCATTTCCCGTTGGCGTGCGGCCGCGTCGGGCGCCTCCGTCATCCGGAACGGTCCGATCCGCCGTCGCCGCGCCAGGGTCAGCGCGGAGGCCAACTCGGTGTCCGGGTCGTTGGGCAGGACGGATTGGGTGATCTCGGCTTTGACCCCCTTGGTTGCCAGTCGAGCGGCAATGGCGCGACGGGACAGACCGGAGCGGACGAGGCCGCGCGCCTTCCCAGCAGCGAATTCAGCATCATTCAGGACGCCAGACGCGACCAACCCGGCCACCACCCTTGCCGCCGCCTGCCTGGCCGTGGCGACCTGGTCCGCCATGACCTCGCGATCGTCGACGCTCCGGGCCCAGCGGCTGATGCGACGGTCCAGCACCTGTCGCACCCCGGCTTCGGTCGCGGCGAAGCGCGCCAGATAGGACAGGGCGGCGTCGCGAAGAGTCGCCTCCGTGGGGGGAGGGCCGGGAGTGTCGCGGTCCGGATGCTGCGGCATGGGGTGACGATGCCAGTTGATGGTGGGGTTTGGAAGGCCGTGGCGAAGGGCACGGGACCGTCTGGTGCCCGGCCGCCTGCCGCATGCAAGGCCGATCTGCGCGTTTTGGTCGCAAGTGCCGTTTGACTTCGGTCTGCCAGTGCACAATGATCCACGCTTCCCTCGGAGCCGCCCCGAAAGGTCGCGGGCGGGAGATCCGTTGGGAAATAGCAACCGAGGGTCATAACCCCCATGATTTCTGCTCTTCTGCCGAACTACGCCCGTGCCGACCTTGCCTTCGAGCGGGGCGAAGGCGCCTGGTTGTGGACGGTCGACGGGCGACGATTCTTGGATTTCGGGTCGGGCATCGCCACGGCCTCGATCGGACACGGCCACCCGCATCTGGCGAAAGCCATTGCCGAACAGGCCGCCAGGGTGATGCACGTGTCCAACCTGTATCGCATCCCGCAGGCCGAGAGACTGGCCCAGCGGCTGGTGGATCTGACCTTCGCGGACAGCGTGTTCTTCTGTAACTCGGGCGCGGAAGCGAACGAGGGCATGATCAAGATGATGCGTCGTGCCATGTCGGATGCCGGCAAGCCGGAACGCTTCCGCTTCATCTGTTTTGAGGGCGCGTTTCACGGCCGTACCCTGGCGACGTTGGCCGCTACCGGCAACCCGCACTACCTGGAGGGTTTCGGCCCCGTGGTGGAAGGGTTCGACCACGTTCCGTTCAACAACATGAACGCCGTGCGCGACAAGATCGGGCCGAACACCTGCGGCATCATCGTCGAGCCGATTCAGGGGGAGGGCGGGGTGCGTCCAGCCGACATGCAGTTCCTGCGGGATCTGCGTGCGGTGTGCGACGAATACGGCATCATCCTGGGCATGGACGAAGTGCAGTCCGGCATGGGCCGCACCGGCAAACTGTTCGCGCATGAATGGGCCGGCATCACGCCGGACGTCATGTCCGCGGCCAAGGGCATTGGCGGCGGGTTCCCGCTGGGTGCTGTCCTGGCCAAGGAACAGTTCGCCAAGGCGCTGGTCCCGGGCACGCACGGCACCACCTATGGCGGCAATCCGTTGGCGTGCGCTGCCGGCAATGCCGTGCTGGACGTGATCTCGGCCCCAGGCTTCATCGAAGACGTGGAGCGCAAGGGCCGTAAGCTGCGTGCCGAACTCGACAAGATCGCGAGGGAATTCCCTTCCTTGTTCGAGAACGCGCGCGGCATGGGACTTTTGCAAGGCATCAAGTGCGTCGTGCCGGTCGGCCAGGTGCAGGCAGCCTGCGTCGCAGAAGGCCTGATGGCGATCACGGCCGGAGAGAACACGCTGCGCTTGGCGCCCCCTCTGGTCGTTACCGACAGCGACATCGACCAGGCCATGGTGATGCTGCGTGCCGCGGCGGGAAAGGTGGCCGCAACTGTCGCAAAGGCAGCCGCACCGTGAGCGTTTCGCTCCGTCGCGGAACCAAGTCAGCGGGCCGGTCCACCGATGCGGTGGCCGGCCCAAGGCACTTCCTTGACTTGCGCGATTTCGATCCCGCGACCCTGCGCCAGATGCTGGACATCGGGACGGGTTTCAAGCGCGCCGGCGGAGTTAACTCCCGCCCTCTCGCGGGCAAGACGCTGGCGTTGATTTTCGAGAAACCATCCACCCGTACTCGTGTTTCCTTCGAAGTTGGCATGCGTCAGCTCGGCGGCGATGTGATCGTGTTGAGCGCCAAGGAGATGCAGATTGGGCGGGGCGAGACGGCCGCCGATACGGCGCGTGTGCTGTCGCGCTATGTCGATGCGATCATGCTGCGCACCGATAGCGCGTCCAAACTGCATGAGCTCGCGGATCATGCCACTGTGCCGGTCATCAATGGCCTGACCGACAAGTCGCATCCTTGCCAATTGATGGCCGACGTCATGACGTTCGAGGAACATCGCGGCCCGATCGCCGGCCAAGTGGTGGCCTGGTGCGGCGATGGCAACAACGTTGCCCGGAGCTGGATCGAAGCCGCCGTCCGCTTCGGCTTCACGCTGCGTCTGGCCACGCCGGACGGTCTGCGCCCTCCGAACGATCTGGTCGATTGGGCGCGCGCTCAAGGGGGCAAGATCGAGCTGACGGACGATCCAATCAAAGCCGTTTCCGGAGCACGCTGCGTGGTGACCGACACCTGGGTGTCCATGTCGGATGACCCGAACGAGAGCCGGCATAACATGCTGGCACCGTACCGGGTGACCGAAGCTCTCATGGCCAAGGCCGCGTCGGATGCGATCTTCATGCATTGCCTGCCCGCCCATCGCGGGGAGGAAGTCACCGCAGACGTTATCGACGGCCCGCAATCGGTGGTGTTCGACGAAGCCGAAAACCGGCTGCATGCACAGAAAGGCATTCTTGCCTGGGTGCTTCGCGCCGCACGGTAATGCCCCGTCTGGGTTCGGCGACATCGAGCCTGAGGTTTGGTTGTTGCATTGATCGCTAAAAGCTGACCTGTCTCGAAGGCTCTGAAGCGGTTTCACCATGACTGGAAACGGCAAGCAGCTCTAGCTCTTTGTCACATCGCATGATTCACATGCTGTTACGTTCCGCTCAGTGTGATCATGCGCTAACCGATCAACCGGCGCCTGACCCGGGCCGACAGGAAGTCGATCACCGCGACCGTCACCAGGATCAGGATGATGATGAAAGCGACCTCATCCCAATAACGGACCCTGATGCGTTCCGCGATCTGCAAACCAATCCCGCCGGCGCCCACCACACCCAGGATCGCCGCACCCCGGGTCGCGCTTTCGAACGCATAGAGGACCTGTGCCAGCAGAACCGGAGCCACCTGCGGCACAAGTCCGAACCGGATGGCCATCAGGCGGGAGCCACCGACGGCAGTGATCGCTTCCGGCTGGCGCGGATCGGCGTTCTCGATCGCCTCGGCAAACAGTTTTGCCAGCACGCAGATTTCCGCTGCCGCGATGGCCAGAACGCCGGCCAACGGCCCCAACCCGACCGCACGCACAAAGGCCAACGCCCAGATCAACTGGTCCACGCCCCGGAATCCGTCGAACACACGGCGGATGGTGAAATGCGCCAGGAAAGTCACCACGACGTTTCGCGCCCCCAGGAACCCCAGCGGCACGGCGATGCAGGCAGCCACGAACGTCCCCAGGAACGCCATGGCGACGCTCTCGGCCAGACCGCGAAGGATGTCCGGCCATTGCTCACCGGGAGAAGGTGGGACCATTTGCCGCAGGATCACGAACAGGCCAGACATGCCTCGACCGAGCCGAGCGGGGGTGATGTCGAACCACCAACAAAGGGCGGCAAGCCAGAGAATCGTCGCAACGCCGGCGGATGTCCAAACCAATCGCACGCCCACCGATGCCCCGAAAGCACGGGGAAGAGACGCCCGAAGGCGAGCGATGTCTGAGGGAGCGGTCATGCGGTCTGACCGATTGCCAGGCTGCGCAGTCGTTCGGAAATCAGGTCGATCACGCTGACCGCCAGGATGATCAGCACGATCAGGGCGCCGATCTCCTGATAATAGTTGAAGCTGATCACCGTATAGAGTTCCTGCCCGATCCCCCCGGCGCCGACGAAACCGATGACCGTGGCGCCACGCACATTCATTTCGAACCGCAGCAGGGCATAGCTCAGGATATTCGGCATCACCTGCGGCAGGATGGCATAGCGCACGGTCTGCACCCAGTTGGCGCCTGCCGCGCGGACGCCGTCCCAGGGGCGCATGTCGGCGTTTTCCGTCACCTCGGCGAACAGCTTCCCCAACGCTCCTGTGGTATGCAGCGCGATCGCCAGAATGCCCGCAAGCGGTCCGACGCCGAACGTCCACACCAGGATCAGCGCATAGACTAGGTCGGGCACGGATCGGAACAGTTCCAGTGTCCGTCGGAAGCCGCGATACACCCATCGGTTCGGCGCCAGGTTCGCGGCGGCGGGAAAGCACAGCAGCAGCGCCCCGCACGCCCCCAGCAAAGTGGCCAGAGCGGCGATCTGACTGGTTTCGAACAGCAGCCACAGCCAGGAGTCCAGCCGATACATCCAATAGGCAAGTGAGCCCTGGGTTTCGGTTCCGGCGAACAGTACCGGCAGACGCAGGTCGGGGATCAGCTTGACAAAATACTCCCCCATCCTCGGCATGCCGGCGATCAGTGTGGCCGGCAGCACCTCTGACACCCAGGCCGACACGACCAGACAAACCGTCAGTAACGTGCCGCCGAAAAGCCATGCAAGCAGACGGGTTCGGTGACGAACCTGATAGGTGGCTTCAACCCGGGCGACCGCGGCGGACATGCCCAACGGCTAACGCCGCCGTCGCTGCGCCGCCTCGGCCTGCAACATGTCGATGAAGGGTTGGAAATCCTCATGCTTCACCGGCACCCAGCCCATCCCCGATCCCATGTCGATGGAGCGGTAGATATCCGGATGCGCTGCCGGCAGTGCCAGGTGGAATTGCAGCATGTCCTCCTGGAACGACACGGGTGTGCTTTTCCGCACCGTGAGCGGCCCGTTCAGCACAGGACGCGACTTCCAAATGATGCGGATATCCTTCATGTCGAGCATCTTCTTGTCGACCATCATGCGCAGCGCTCCCCGCGTGTAACCCGCGAGCGGATCGCCCAGGCCGGAGACCCAGGTCACGCCGGCGTCGTATTGCCGGTTCAGAACGGCAACGACCGTCTGTTCATGTCCCCCGGCGAACCCGGTGCGGCTGAAATACTTGCCCGGCTCCGGATCTATCCCCTGGGCGCGAAACTCCGAGCGCGGAATCAGGTACCCGGAAGCGCTGTTCGGATCCGCCCATGCAAGGGCTTTGCCTTTCATGTCGTCCAGAGACGTGATGCCGCTGTCGGCCCGTGTATACATGACCGCGACATAAGATGTGCTGCCGTCCTGCTCCTGCGTGACCGAGAGCGGACGGACGTCGCCATTGCTCTGGATCCAGGCCTGGGCATAGGCAGAGGGGCTCATATACGAAAGGTCGATCTGGCCGGCGGCGAAGGCCTGGATCACGCCGCCATAATCCGCCGCAACCAGCAGCTTGATCGGGACCTGGAACGTGGTCTCCATCAGCTTCTTGTAGCCGTCGACCCTCGCCAGGCGGTCGGCGTCATTCTCCCCGCCCAACAACCCCATCCGGATGACCGGCACCTGCTCGGCCCAGGCCCGTTTCCCCGCAGCCGGCATCTCCGCCGCGGCACGCCGCGTCAGCAGCGAGCCCGCCAGCCCCAACCCGGTTGCTCGTCGAGTGATCATTGTGCGCGCTCCTTTGACGCGCATGATAGCCCGCCTACGCTGGCGTGCTAACCTGCCGCCGGCACTCAACGGCCCAACCCAAATGGGAGGATATCCATGCTGTATTACGACTCGATCGGCCCCAACCCGAAGGTTGTGCGTATGTTCATGGCCGAACGCGGCGTCACCGGCATTCCGACCGAGACGATTGACCTGCGTGGCGGCGAAAATCGGCGGGAGCCGTTCCTGTCCAAGAACCCGTCCGGCCAATGCCCGGCCCTGGCGCTGGACAATGGCTCGGTGCTGGCCGAGATCACGGCGATTTGCGAATACCTCGATGAGGTTGGACCGGTCGGCAAGACGCTGATCGGCTCCACCCCGGAAGAGCGGGCAGAAACCCGTATGTGGACGCGTCGGGTGGATTTGAACATCGTCGAGCCAATGGCGAACGGCTTCCGCTTCGGCGAAGGTCTGAAGCTGTTCGAGAACCGCATCCGCTGCATTCCGCAGGCGTCCGACGACCTGAAGAAAACGGCGCAGGAGAAGCTGACCTGGCTGGACGGGCTGATAGCGGGGCGCAAATACATCTGCGGTGACCGCCTGACCCTGGCCGACATCCTGTTGTTCTGCTTCCTGGACTTCTTTGCCGGCATCAAGCAGCCGATCAATCAGGACAACAAGAACATCGTTGCCTGGTATGAGCGAATGAAGACCCTGCCCAGCGCGGCGGCGTAACACCGACAGCCGCGAGCGCGAGGTTCCGGCTGAGACACCCCGTCAAATCGCGGAGACGGGGTGTTGCTTGTCCCAGAGCGGTTTCATCATGATTGGAAACGGCAAACCGCTCTGGCTCTTTGTTTTGTCGTATGATTCCCACGCTGTTACGTTCCGTTCAGCGTGATCCTGCTCTAACCCGCCGATGCCGCCTGCCTGGGCACTTTCCCGCCAAACATGTCCTGTGCCACCACGTCGCGCACGGTTTCCAGATCCAGCCCATGCGCCGCGATCATGTCGGCGGTATCGGCGATAATCGCATCGATATCCCCCATCAGAGTCAGGCGCTTGTACAGATCGGGGATTTGGATCCCCATGCTCTCGCCGATCAATTCCATGAAATTCAGCAGTTCGAACGACACGTCCGGCTGGAACTGCACCAGTTCCCGGTGGCAGCCATGGAAGATCGAGGCAAAGGTCGTGACCCCCGCCTCGGCTGCGGCGCGGAACTCCCGCTCTCGCAGTTCGGCCTTGAACTTCGGCAGCACATTCAGGTGAATTGCCTGGGTGCTCAGCACCGGCACATCCAAGGTCACCAGCTCCAGCCCAGGTATCGCGCCGAGGACCTTCTTCACCGCCGCCATGATGCCAGGCAGGGCGGAACGCTCCTGGATTGCCACACGCTTGTTGACCGGATGCACCAGGAAGGGCCGCAGTTCCTCCAGCCTTTCCGCGAAGAATTCGGTGATCGGGTTCAGGTCGAACGGCATGGAACCGGTCGAGTCCTTGTAGGCCGGCAAGGCGACCTCACCGATTTGGATCTGACAACTGGGGCACCAGGACACGACTTTCGAGGAGCCGGCGCGGGACAGGCGCTCGATCGTGTTATAGCCGACCCGGCCGGCCGTCTTCAGGTCTCCCTGCTTGAACTGTTGAATGCCGCAACAGGTCGAATTGCCGCCCATTACCTCATACGACACACCGATCGCGTCGAGCACATCCAGCACCAGCAGCGCGATATGAGGGGTCTTGATGACGTTGCAGCCAGTGTAGAACACGATGTCGGGGGAGCCTTCGTACTCCCCCGCCGGCCGCAGTGGCGGATTGATCCGCGCGATGACGTCGGGCGGCAGTTGCAGGCGGGAAATGATGCGGGTGCCCCGGCTCATGGTGTTGAAATACTGGTTCGCTGCCTTCCTCACCGCCGCGTCGCCCTGCTTGGCCTTCGATGCGACGCGCGCCAGGTTGACCATCAGCCGCGGATTGATCCCATGGTCGCAGGCTGGGATGCATTTGCCGCTGTTGCTGCATACCTGCGCCCACCGTTCCGCGTCCGGCGTGCCGGCACCGCCGGCCAGCAGATCCAGGATCCCGGCTGCCACCCGGGTGGAATCCGATGTGTCGACACCGGCGGGTTCGGCCATTGGGCAGGCTTCCACGCACTTGCCACATCGCGTGCAGGCGTCGAGGATATGCTCTACCCGCCCTTGCATGGCGTCGGCAAACGACAAGGTTCCACTGTCCGGCATCATGGTGATCCTTCTGGTCGCTTGATCAGCCTACATGGTTTCCGTGGATGCTGAAAACTCTAACTGGTCCCTCCGTCGGTCACCAATTCCTCCTCGGTCACGCCGTAGATCGCGAACACATGATCCGCGGTCAGATCCACTGGCGTGCCATCGAATATCAGCCTCCCGTCCCGCATCCCGATCACGCGATCGCAATAGGCCCGGACGACGTCCAGGTGATGGAGATTTGCCAGCACTGTCAGTCCGTCTTCGTGGTTGATCCGCTTCAGGGCCTGCATCACCACCCGCGCATTGTGGGGGTCCAGGCTGGCGATCGGCTCATCCGCCAGCACCAGCCACGGCTCTTGCAACAATGCACGGCAGATTGCCACACGCTGCTGCTGGCCGCCCGAAAGCGTGCCCGCGCGTTGCAGGGCCACGTCCAAAAGGCCGAACCGTTCCAGGATCACCAAGGCCTCCGTTCGCTCCCCGGCTGAAAACCGCCCCAGCAGGGCCGACATCGTGCCATGTCTCTGCAATCGTCCGGTCAGGACATTTGTCAGGACATCCAGTCGAGGGATCAGGTTGAACTGCTGGAAGATCATGGCGGCTCGCGCCCCCCCCTGGCGCAGATCCTTACCCCGCAGCGCCGTCACATCGATGGCACCATAGCGAATGGAGCCGCTGTCGGGCTCGATCAACCGGTTGATCAGACGAAGCAACGTGGACTTGCCGGCACCTGATCGCCCGACGATGCCGACGAACTGTCCTGCCGGCACCGCCAGGTCGAACGCATCAACCGCGACCACGGGCCCGAACCGGCGGACCAGGCCGCTGATGCGCAGGTTTGCGGAGCTTGCGGGGGCGGGATGGGGCATCAGCCCACCACACCCCGGCGCAATGTCATGATCAGGCGGGTCTACTCGCGATATCGATCTGCTGGATCGAAGCTGCATCGAGTTTGATCTCGGCCGCCTTCATCAGTTCCTGCAACTGATCCAGGTTGGTGGCACTGGCGATTGGTGCTGTGACGCTGGGGCGCGCGATTAGCCAGGCGATTGCGATCTGCCCGGGCTTGGCATTGTAGCGCTTCGCTACGTCATCCAGGGCCTTGATCACGCCGAACCCATAGTCGTTAAGGTATTTCTCCACGCGCGCACCGCGCAGCCGCCCTTCCATATCCGCCTTGGAGCGATATTTCCCGGTCAGGAAGCCGCTGGCCAGGGAGTAGTAGCCGATGACACCGATCTTTTCCTTCAGGCACAGGTCTTCCAGCGGCCCTTCGAATTCCGCACGCTCCACCAGGCTGTATTGCGGTTGCAGGCTTTGGTAGCGCGGCAGCCCCTTCTCGGAGCTGATCTTCAGCGACTCACTCAACCGAACGGCGGAGAAGTTCGAAGCGCCGATCTCGCGAATCTTTCCCTGTTTGATCAGGTCGGCATAGGCGGACAGGGTTTCCTCGATTGATGTATCCGGATCGTCCCGATGCGACTGATACAGGTCGATGTAGTCGGTCTTCAGCCGGCGCAACGAATCTTCCACCGCCTGCATCATATAGGCGCGCGACAGGCCTTTCTTGCCCGGACCCATTTCGATGCCCAGCTTGGAGGCAATGATGACCTTGTCGCGGTTGCCGCGGGCTTTGAGCCAGTTGCCGATGATCGCCTCCGACTCGCCGCCGCTATTGCCGGGATGCCAGCGCGAATACACGTCGGCGGTGTCGATAAAGTTGAAGCCGCCGGCGACGAACGCGTCGAGTAGCGCGAAGGATGTCTTCTCATCCGCCGTCCAACCGAACACGTTGCCGCCGAACGTAATCGGCATGACGTGCAGCGATGATTGGCCAAGCCTGCGCTTTTCCATGCTGGGACTCCCTGGGTTGCTCGAATTTTCGAATGATGGACGGATGCCCCGACGGAGCCCCGCTCTGACGCGCGTGCGGCGGGCCGAGGCCCGCCGGTTGGACGCCCACTTACTGGACGAAGGATAGACGATACACGCAGAGGATCAAGCACCCAGCCAATCCTTCCCCGCGAACGGGGAAGGACGGCGTGGTGCGGCTCAGACCCGGCCGGCGCGAACCAGACGACCCGGCGTGGCGCCGGTGTACTGGCCATTCTCAAACGTCGAGACACCAGACATGAAGGTGTTGCGATAGCCATCGACCCGCTGCACCAGCCGCCGTCCGCCCATCGGCAGGTCGTAGCGGACCTCCGGGATGTGCAGTCGCAGTGCGTCGTAATCGATCACATTGACGTCGGCCTTCTTGCCAGCAGCCAGCACGCCGCGGTCATGGAAGCCGAAGAAGTTCGCCGTCTCACTGGTCTGACGCTTCACCATCAGTTCCAGCGGCAGCTTCTCGCCCCGGGTCCGATCACGTGCCCAGTGGATCAGCATCCAGCTTGGAACGCTCGCATCGACGATGGAGGAGCAATGCGCGCCGCCATCCGACAGACCCAGGATGGTCGCGTCGTCGGTCAGCATCATGCGGATGATGTCGTGGTTGCTCTCATTGTAGCCGACAATCGGGAAATACAGGAACTTGTCGGCCCCAGTGGCGAGGTAATCATAAGCGACCTCATCCGGGGAGTGGTTGGAGCGGGATGCAATGGCGGCGATGCTCTCACCGGCTTCCGGCTCGTAGTTCGGCGGATCGCCCATCGGGAACATGCGATCCCAGCCGGTGGTGATGTACTGGCGGAACTGCGACAGACGGCGCAACAGATCCGGCGACGGCGCCTCACTGAGCACCTGGGCGCGGAACGCCGGGTCCTGCATGCGCTTGATCCGCTCCTCCGCCGGCAACTTCAGCAGCGCCTGATAGCTCTCCCGGATCGAGAAGGGGTTGAGCGCGGTGTCGATGCCCAGCATCACGCCGACGGGGCGGCCGGCGATCTGCGCGGTGACCATCGCACCCTGCGAGCGGGCCTTGTGCACGCCTGCCATCAGGCGCTTCCAGCGGACCGTGTCGTTCGGGCGGTCGGTCAGCAGGAACCACACCGGGCGACCCGTGTTCTGGCCCAGCTTGGTCATCCACTCCAGCTCGACCTTTTCGTCGTCGAAGTCGCTGTTGACGCCAAACGCGCCGTAATTCAGGCCCTTGAACGCGGAGCCAATGCCCAGGAGTTCCTGCACTTCGGAATAGCGCCCGGGCACCATCTCACCTTGCGGCGTCTTGTGCGAATTGGTGCGGGACGTCGTGAAACCGAATGCACCCGCCTCCAAGCCGGCACGCACGGCGTCGCGCATCGCGGCGATGTCGTCAGCGGTAGCCGGCTCACGGTTGATCGCGCGGTCGCCCATCACATACACGCGCAGCGGGTGGTGCGGGATCTGCGCCGCGATGTCGATCGCGCGCGGCATCTGGTCCAGTGCGTCCAGGTATTGAGGGAAGGTTTCCCAGTTCCACTTCAGCCCTTCCGCCAGCGCGATGCCGGGGATTTCCTCGATCGATTCCATCAGCCCGATCAGGGAACTGTGGTCTTCGTTGCGGACAGGGGCAAAGCCAACGCCGCAATTCCCGAACATGATGGTGGTGACGCCGTGCCAGGACGAGGGTGCGAGCACCGGATCCCAGGTGGCCTGACCATCGTAGTGGGTGTGGACGTCGACCCAACCCGGCGTAATCAGCAGGCCGTTTGCGTCGATCTCCCGCTTGCCCGGGCCGGCCTTGCCTCCCACCGAGGCAATCTTGCCGCCTTCAAGCGCGACATCGCCGGTGTAGCCCGGTTTCCCGGTCCCATCGACGATGGTGCCGCCTCTTATCACTGTATCGTGCATGACTCTCTCCCGTTACCGTAATTCGCTGGCACGCATCGGAAACCCGGAACACGCCAGGGTCAAGTCTTGGCCAAATCGGCCGGCCGGCGGTCGCCGGTTTGTTGCGGCGATGTCCGATCAGGCCGGCGTCGTGCCGCGCAAGCACGTGCGATGCAACACCCGAGGATGGAAGGCCGCATCGAAGTTCGGATCGGCGCGATGCAGCAGGCATCGATTGTCCCACATCAGCATGTCGCCGGCCCGCCAATGGTGGCGGTACTGAAATTCCTCCCGCGTCGCGTGCGCCTCCAATTCCGCCAGCACCGCTCGGCCTTCTTCCATAGGCCGACCATCGAAATGCGACGCGTGCTCACCCATGAACAGGCTGCGGCGACCGGTGTCCGGATGCACGCGCACCAGAGGATGCGACATCGGCGGGGCATCGGCGGCCTCCTCCGGCGAGATCTGGATGCCGTTCTTGGCCAGCGACAATTCCCAGCTATGGACGACACGCACGCCATCCAGCGCGGCCTTCCGGTTAGCGGGCAGCGCCTCATAGGCCGCTTCCATATCAGCGAACAGCGTATCGCCTCCCTCGGGTGGCATCACGATCGCGTGCAGGATCGTCGCCATCGAGGGCAACTCCCGGAACGATTTGTCCGTGTGCCACCGCGTGGAGGCAACCTTCCCGCTGGGTTTGCCGTTCGTGTCCAGGTTCGTGACGGTGTGGACCAGCGGGTTGCCGGTTCCGCGATTGCGCAGCGTGTGCCGTTCCAAGGTGCCAAATTGCTCGGTGAAAGCGATCTGTTCGTTCGGGGTCAGGGTCTGATCGCGGAAGCACAGGATATGGTAGCGCACGAACGCGTCATACACGGCCCGACAGACGGATGGGCTGAGCGGGCGACGCAGGTCCAACCCAACGACTTCGGCCGCCAATCGTGACGACAGAGGGCGAATGGTAAAGTCCTGATCGGCGACGGGGCGAGAGTCCAGACTGACTGACATGGCTACATCCTCCGGGAACCGAGGAGGCGTTTGCACCAAAACCCCGTGGTTCCTCATGACTACTTGCCGCTTCGCGCGGTCTATCAGATCGGGAGGGTAGCAATCCGGGCCTGGGCTGGCAATCTTGGCGCTAAACGGCGCCGGCCGGACTTGAACATCATCGCTGGTCGGTGTCGCGACACCGACCACCGCGGCACCCTACTCCGCGGCCAAGGCCTTGACGCTCCCGCCATACACCAAGGCCGCGGCGCCTGAAGCCTGAGTCGGGCGACCGAACAGGTACCCCTGGCCATAGGTGCAGCCCAGTTCTCGCAAACGGAGCATGGTGGCTTCGTCCTCGATGCCCTCCGCGGTCAATTCCAGGCCCAGCGCATGGCCCAGGCCAATGATCGCCGCTACGTAACGCGCGCTTTCCTCGTCGGTATCCAAGGCCTGCATGAAGGATTTGTCGATTTTTACCTTGTCGAACGGCAATACCCGCAAGTGGTAGAGGCTGGAAAATCCTGTCCCGAAATCATCCAGCGCCACCGAGACGCCCTGTTCCCGCAACCCGTCGATAACGCCCCGCGCGATCCGCGAGTCATGGATCAACGCATTTTCAGTGATCTCGATTTCGAGTCGGGTTCCGTCCATCCCGTGACGCTCCAGGATGTTCCGGACATCCTCCGGCAGCGATTCGTCCTGCAATTCATGCGGGGAAATGTTGACCGAGAGCCTGAGTTCCGGCGGCCAGTCCCGCGCGGCGGCGCATGACGCGGACAGGATCGCTCCGAACATGGCCGCGGAAAGCCCAGCCTCCTCGACCAATGTCAGGAATTGCACGGGCGGCAGCAGCCCGCGCACCGGATGTTCCCAGCGTGCCAAAACCTCGAACCCGACGATCGTCGTGTCATCCAAGCGCACCAGCGGCTGGAAATACGGCACGATCTCCCCGGCTTCGATGGCGCCACGCAACTCGCTCTTCAATTCAGTGGACCGCATGAGGTCTTCACTCATGCGGCGCTCGAAAAAGCGGTAGCATCCGCCGCCCTCGGCCTTCGCATGGGCCATGGCGATATCCGCCGTCCGCAGGATGGCCGTGGCGTCGGTCCCGTCGCGCGGGCCAACGGATATGCCGATCGCGGCGCTGACATCCAGGGTCATGGCGCCGATCTGGATCGGCTCCGACAGCAGCCGCAGGATATCCCGCGCTCGGGCCGCGATGCCGGTATCGTCATCGCTGACGCGCAGCACGGCGGCGAATTCATCCGCCCCGAGCCGCGCTACAATGGGCTCATTGGCCAATTCGTGCGCCAGACGTGTGCCGATCTCACGCAGCATGGCATCTCCGACCGGATGCCCATGCACGTCGTTGATGGCCTTGAACCCATCCAGATCGATGAAAAGGACAGCGCAGGGCGCCGCCGCGGCCAGCATCCTTTCGGTCGTCTCCAGGAAGCACGCCCTGTTCGGCAGTCCGGTCAACGAATCCTGCATCGCGGCCCGCGTCAGATGCTTCATCGCTTCGGTCAGGGTGTTTTCCGCTCGCCGATGCTTCGTGGTGTCGCGCAGCACCGCGACATAGCCACGGTGCGGACCCAGGTCGCGCAGTCGTGCCTCGATCCATACCGGGGAGCCATTGGCGTGCCTTAGCGTCCAGGTGATTTCATGCCCCAGATTGGCCAAGTCGATCCGGGTCAGGGCCAGATGCAGTCCCGTCCGGTCCTCTGTCGTATCGCCCAAGAGATCCGACGGCTCCATTCCGAACACATCCCGGCAAGCGGGCGAGATGAAGTCCGGTTCGCGCTCCCGGTTCAGGCGGATAATCACATCCGAACTATGGTCCAGGACCATGCGTGACATCGCCAGCCGGTCCGCCTGCTCGGCCCGCGCCTCTGCCAGCATCCATGCCCCGTGGTTGATATCGCCCCGCAATCGCCTGACCCGCCGCGACAGCAGTAGCCAACACAGACAGGCCAAACCCCAGCCCGCGGTCGTCAGGAGGGTCAGAGCCATGGCAAGGCCGAGCATCATACGTCCTCGTGCCGGTTGGGCTCGGGTGTCGGTCCAACTTGTGTGGGTCGATTTGCCCGACATGTTGGACGGCCCACGCATGCCGCCAAAGACAAATTCATAACCATCGTCCTACCGATGCGGGATGCGCCTGCACCCGAATAAGGCACAGTGGGACAGGAACTATGAACGAGCCATTAACGCGGACTGATTTCGTCGTGACAAAACGGCGCGACGTACCCTTGACACAAGCCGCCGCCGGGGTTCGCATCCGGCACCCATGACGAACCGGAGCACCGTGGCACAACGATCCTTCCATAGCCCCGTCGGGGACATCACCGTGTTCGAGGAGGACGGCGCCATCGCCGCCCTGGATTGGGGCTGGACCGAAGACCAGCACGACACGGCGTTGTTGCAACGGGCCGGGCAGCAGCTCGAAGCCTATTTCGACGGGACGTTGCGATCGTTCGACCTGCCGCTCGCGCCGGTTGGAACCCCTTATCGCCAGAAGGTCTGGCGCGCGTTATGCGACATTCCGTATGGGGAGACCCGTTCCTATCGCGATATCGCCGCCACTGCCGGTGGCAGCCCGCGTTCCGTGGGGCAGGCGAATGGGTCCAACCCGATCCCCCTGATCATCCCCTGCCACCGGGTCATTGCCAGCACATCCATAGGAGGCTACTCGGGCGGCGACGGGCTTCCCACCAAGCGCTGGCTCCTTGCCCTGGAGAACCCCACGTCCCTGTTGATCTGAACCTGCGCCAGATGTGCCATCCTCTGCTACGGCCATCCCTGCCACGCTCCCCTCGACCCACTCGACCACGTCCATCACGGAGACTGACATGACACAGGCCATCCGCATCCACGCCAATGGCGGCCCAGAGGTGATGAAGTGGGAAGACCTGCCCACCCCCGAGCCCGGTCCCGGTGAGGCGTTGGTCAAGCACGGTGCGGTCGGCCTGAACTATATCGACGTCTATTTCCGTACCGGCCTCTACAAGGCCCCCAGCCTGCCGCTGATCATCGGGCAGGAGGGGGCCGGGACCGTTCTGGCCGTCGGTGCGAATGTCACCAGCGTGGCGGTCGGCGATCGTGTGGCCTATGCGGGTCCGATCGGCGGCTATGCGACCGAGCGCGTGATCTCCGCCGACCGGCTGGTGAAGCTGCCGGACGCGATCAGCTTCGAAACTGGCGCGGCGATGATGCTGCAGGGCATGACCGCGCAATATCTTCTGCGCCGCACCTACCATGTGAAGCCCGGTGACCCGATCGTCGTCCATGCCGCGGCCGGCGGCGTTGGTCTGATCATGTGCCAGTGGGCCAAACATCTGGGTGCCACCGTCATCGGCGTCGTGTCCAGTGAGGACAAGGCCGCCCTCGCCCGCGCCAACGGCGCCGCCCATACGGTTGTGGGATATGGCAGCTTGGTGGCGGACGTGAAGCGCATCACCGGTGGTGCCATGGTGCCGGTCGTTTATGACAGCGTCGGCAAGGATACGTTCAATGCGAGCCTTGATTGTCTCGCCCCGTTGGGTCTGATGGTCAGCTACGGCAATGCGTCCGGGCCGGTGCCGCCGGTCGATATCGGCGTCCTCTCCGCCAAGGGCAGCCTGTTCCTGACCCGGCCGTCGCTGGCCACGTACACCGCCAAACGCTCCGACCTGGAAACCGTGACCGCCGACCTGTTCGACGTGGTGGCCAAGGGCGCTGTGAAGATCCAGGTGAACCAGACCTTCCCCCTGAAAGACGCGGCCAAGGCCCATATTGCCCTGGAGGCGCGCCGGACCACGGGCAGCACGGTGCTGATCCCGTAAACCAAGCCACCCGGACCCGTGGGCGGAGAAAATTCTCCCCCTCCCCTTGCGGCAGGGGGCGGGGGGAGGGGTGAACCCGCACAGACATTGGTCGAAACTCCTCCCCCCGGCCCCTGCCGCAAGGGGAGGGGGAGGATCTTCTCCGATGTGTGGATGCTGTAGCCTTGGCCGCGTAACACCACCCGCGTCAAGCCCTTACCAACGCCCGCAACGCCGCCGCCACCCGCGCAAGCACCGGATCCCAGCCATCGAGCCCCGCGCGAAACAGCCGAACGGTTGGATACCAGGGGCTGTCGTCTCGGTCCGTCAGCCAGCGCCAGTCCGGCGCCAGAGGCAGCAGAACCCACACCTGCTTGCCCAGTGCACCGGCCAGATGCGCGACCGCGGTATCAACCGTGATGACCAAATCCAGTTGGGAGACCACCGACGCCGTGTCCCCGAAATCGGTGAATCGCTCCCCGATCCGATCCACCGCGGGGCGGGCCTCCAACGCCGGAACGTCACTTGGCCGGACCTGGTTCTGCAGGCAGTAGAACCGGACCCCTCGCACCCCGGTCACGCGCAGGAACCGGCTGGCGGGAATCGAGCGCAGATGGTCGGTCAGATGCCGGGGGTCGCCCGACCACACCACCCCCACATTTAGCCCCGCATGCACCCCCGCATGCACCCCCGCATGCACCCCCGCATTCACCCCCGCATTCACGCCCGCCTTCACCCCTTGGCGGCTCATCGGCAAGCGCAGATCGTCCCTCGGGACCCGAGTCGGCGGGCGCACATAGGGGATCGAAACCGGGATCGTCCCCTCCCGCGCGGAAAACACGCCGGGCAGGTCAGCAGTCATGCAATGCAGATCCGGATGCACATCGGGCGGTAAACTCGTCACCACCTGAGCCAATTGGGTCGATGCTGCCAGCAGGTCCCGGATCAGCGGGAACGTCTGCAGCACGATCCGCGCCGGCCCCAGGCGATGCACCAGCGGGAGGTAGCGAAAGAACTGGATCGCATCCCCGTAACCCTGGTCGTCGTGCAGCAGGATGGTCTTGCCGCGTAGATCCTGCCCGGTCCATTTATCGCCGGGCAGTGACGGGATGCCCGCTGGGTAGAAGAACGGGATTTGGTCCCGGATGGCATAGGACCGCCAGCCTTCCTCGAACTGACCCAGCCGCAGCAGGTTCGTTCCGTGGATCATATGCGTGGTGGCGTTGCCGGGCTCCAGCGCCAGGGATGCGCGGATCCAGGCGACGGCATCCGCGAATCGCCCCCGGGCAATCTCGAGTTCGCCCCGCCTATGCAGCGCCCGCACCCTGTCGGACGTCCCCAGCCAATCCTCCGCCAGCAGCGCCTCCAGCATTGTCTCGGCCTCCGCGTGATGCCCCAGCCACAGACAGAGATGCGCGCAGCTCAACCGAAACTCCGGATTCCTCGGCTGTATCTCCATTGCCCGCCTGGCCAGCTTCAGCCCCTCGGCGGGCTTGCCGGCAAGCCAGTGGGTCTGAGCCAGCACCGCCAGCGCCGGCGCGCAATTGGGTTCGTCAGCCAACACCCGTTGAGCATACTCGGCCGCCGCCGCGTGATCCCGGCGCTCGATCATGATCGTCGCCAGGCGGGTCAGTGCCATTTGGTGCCGGGGATCGAGCCGCAACGCCTGATGCAGCAGGTCGATCGCCGTCAGCCTGTCCCCGGCGCTTTGGCGCATATGGGCCGCCTGCACCAGCCGATCGGCGTGCGGCACCACGGGCGGGCTCACCCGGGTGCGACGAGCTCGATCAGGCCGCTGTGGACGATGACGATCCGTCGGATCGATCCCGGTGCCAGGCATCCGGGCTCACGGCCCGCAGATCAGCTAGACGCCTGGGCCTGTTCGCGCAGCCGGCGGGCGCGGTCCAGCACCTTGTTCTCGATCTCGCTGACCGTGATGTCGCTGACGGGGGCATCGACCCACTGGTTGTGCTGCAAGACCTGGCGGAAAATCGTCACCTTCACGCCATCGCTGCGCAGATCCCGCGACAGAATGTAGGCCGTGGCCTTGAAGCGTTCGTTGGTGGAGACCTGCGGGGTATACCAGTCGGTGATGATCACGCCGCCGAACGGGTCCGCGGATGACAGTGGCATGAAGCCCAGCGTGTCGAGGGCGCCGCGCCAGAGATAGGCGTTCACGCCGATGCCGGTACCCGGCCCGCCTCCACCACTGCCTTGCCGGCTCTTGCTGGTGCCGAGCGAGAAGCCCAACCCCTCATCCCCGATGAGGCTGCCTGGGGGAGGTCCAGGTTCGAACATTGTATTGGGCGCGATTGTGCTGGGTGTGCTGCGGCCACACGCCGCCAGCCCAGCCAGAGCCAGCAATCCCAGGGCGTATCCGGCGAGTCGAAGGCGGGTCATGGCACATCCGTGGTTACAGCGGATGGTTCCTTAATCTGTCTGTCCCTCACCGCCAAGGGCCGCGATGCGGAAACACGGCGGAGTTCTGGAACGACGCGATCCTGGTGGCAGCTCATTCAGCCCATCCACGGATGAAGAAAAAGCGGCGGAGTTGCCCCCGCCGCCTGTTCTCAAGCCGTCCGTGTGTCGCGAGTTACCAGGAAACCTGGGTGCCGACCACGAAGCCCTGGCCCTGCACTTGGTTGTTCGCCACGCCCGCAGTGTTGGTGCCGAAGTTGTATCCACCTTGCTTGCGAGTCTGGTAGATATAATCTGCGAACAGCACCAGGCCCGGTGCCAGCGCGTAGCTGCCGCCGATGTCGATCGCCTGCTCCTTGCGCTGGGTCAGGCCGGTCATCGCCACCGCACCCTGCGAGTCGATGTATTCATACGCGACGCCGACCGTCAGCGGACCGGTTGCGTACTGGATACCCGTGATGAACGCGTTGGCATTCGCTCCGCCGCTCGGCTTTGCCGCGCCACGGCCGTTGATTGCACCCGTCATGAAGTTGCCGCCAACCGTCACACCGGCAAAGGTCACGGCAGCGCCAATCGACCCGTAGCTCAGGTTGTCGAACGTGCCGCCCCAGGTGCTGCCGGCAGGGGCGCCAACCGCTGCGCGTGCGCCGGCGGCTGTTCCACTGTAGTTCACGTGACCGGCATAGGTGTACACACCGTAGGTGTGCAGGTTGACCGGGCCAACGGGACCGGAGAAGCGCACGCCAGCCGCAACCATGTTCTGGTAACGCTGCCCGTCCAACGCGGTGCCGGAGGTCTGCAACTGGGCGCAGGTCGAGGCCGGCAAGGCGCAGCCCGACAGGGAGTTGAACGCGTTCGGCGAGTACTGGAGGCCGAAATCGAAGCCAGAGAAGTTCGGCGACAGGTAGACGAACTTATTCGTGTCGTATTCGTCACCGGACCCGGACATGAAGATCCAGGGTGCCGCTGAGTTGCCGCCGATCGCGGTGCTGAGGTCCGATCCGTTGAAGACCGACGTCGGCGAGAACGTCTGCATCGTGGTGCGGCCCTGGTCGAACAGCGTGATCAGGCCGTCACCGAAGCCGACGCGAAGAAGGCCCAGCTCATTGGTACCGAGATAGACGAACGAGCGACGATTATACAGGGTCTGCGTGGTGCTGAACGCACCGCCACCGCTGTTCGGGTTCGCGCCGCCGGAGTTTGCCGCCGCGCCGAAGTTTGTCCGGATTTCCATCGCGCCACCGTAGCGCAGGCCGTTCGCCGCCATGGCGTCCATGCCAGGATACAAGCGCAACCAGGACGACATGCTGCCGGAGTTGGTGCTGAAGCCCGGCACGGCGTTCATCAGGGAATTCCAACCCTGGTAGTACTGAACCGTAATGCGGCCATTCAGATGGATCACCATCGTGCCGGGGGTCGGCACGCCCGACGGGCCGGAACGGGCCGTGCCGAAGGCATTGTTGTTGTTGTTGGCGCCGACATACTGGCCGGGCTTCGCGATCAACTGGCCGGTCATCGGATTCCAAGGCGCAAGCTCAACCGGCGCAGGTGCGATGCTTTGACCCACATACCCACCAACCGGGCCCGTAACCGGCGCGGGCGTGGTCTGTGCGATAGCGGTTCCGACTGTCCCGACGGCGCCCAGAGCGAATACGCTCGCGAGCAACATGTTCCGCATGATCATCCTCCGTTGTGCGCCGAGCGAACCGGCGTAACCTTATTCAAGCCTCGCCCCAACAGAGTGACCGGCGTGGGGGCAGCCAGACCTGACGAGAGTATTGAACTGGTTTGTGTCAACCCGCAACCGCGTGTCTGCACCGCGCATGGCATTTCCGAAACACTGTGTCTCTGCTGTCACACTGCGTTCGGGGCGGGGTGCAATCAGGCAGCCGTTCTCACTATGGCCCGGAGCCGCCACCCAGACCCATTGAACGCTGACATGGCCGATCCGCCTCTCCAGCGGCCACCTGCCCAATCCGCGCGCAATGATTAACGACAGGATTAACCGCATGGGACCGGAACAATACCCCCCGAGTCCCGCATTGCTCCGTAACAGAATACCCCCTTATCCGCGCCTGACCGGAACGGATTACTGAAAATCCATACCAAAAGCAGAATCCTAAGAAGGCCGATAAGTCAGGATATATCAAAGACTAGCAGCCCAATCCGAAACTCGGATGTGAGCTTTGGTGAAAATCGCCAACAGCCCGCTTTGCGGTCGATTAACCATTCCGGGTTTTTGTTAACCATCGCCCAAAATCCAGGCAAAATGTCACAAACTCGAAGGTTTTGACCCCGAAAACCCGCCTCTTACCGCTGAAGTCCACTTTTATCTTGCCACCGATACCGCGCCCGGCTTAGAACAAAAAGTAAACAATCGATCGCTTCTCTGACCCCAGGATCCCTGCTTCACCCCAATGACGTCCCGCTTCGATCACCAAAACCGCACACCCACTGTCGAAAACGGCGCCATGAACCCCGGGCCAAGGCCGCGCCTGATGCGGAGAATGCTTCGCTCGGCCATAATCAGAACTGCTGGCAGTCAGGACAACGCGCCGATGGCCCCAACGGCGCGGCAGTATCCTAACCGTTTGATATTGCGCCCATCCAGACCACCCAAGCCAGCAATCGCCAATGGGGCCGCCCATGGGATCGCCAGTGGGATCGCCAGTGGGACCACCAGTGGGACCAGGCGCGCCAGCCGGGTCCACCGGGCTGCGCCGAGGGTCGGCTCGCCTGGGTGGCTGGCGGTGGGGAAGACCGGCGACAGGAACGCGAGCGTGGCCCGGTTGCGGCGGGCCCGGATCAGATCGGTCCGATGATGCGCGGAACTGGTGACCATGCCGGGGCGGCGGAGCGGCCCGGGCCAGCGCCCGCCACGTATATGGACTCCCGCACCCAGGGCGGCTGCCAACCTGACGTCGCCGGATACGACCAGCGCAAGCCGACGGGCGCGGCAGATCCGCGCCAGATCGCGGCCGATCGCCACGCGGTCCGGATGGTCGTCGTGGCGGAAGACAATGCCGGCGATGCCTTTGGGCAGCCGCCTGGCGGCGGGACGCGGGTCCGGCAGCCGGCGCGTATCGGTAAACAGCCAAAGGCTGGGGACCCCGGGCCGACGACGCGACACGGTTCGGCCCCAGGAGATCAGGGCTTGATCCGTCATGGGGCGTCTTTCATGGGTCGGCCCCGAGTCGCCGCGGCTACGGCTTTTGCGCGTGTCCGCGGTGGAAAACCTTCTCCCCCTCCCCTTGCGGGAGGGGGCGGGGGGAGGGGCTTTAAGCAATGTCCGTGCGGGTTCACCCCCTCCCCCCAACCCCCTCCCGCAAGGGGAGGGGGAGAAGAAAGGCGTTCAGGTCGACCGGCGGCTGCTTCAGGCGGAGCTTGCGTTAACGGCGCTTCGCCGCGGTCTTGGTCATCAGCCACCATTTTACCGGCTCAGGCTCTGTTTCGGTGACCGGGACGGGGAGAGGGGGGCGGCCGCGGCGAACCGGCGCAGGGGGCGCTTCAGGGGCCACCGCGAAAACCGGGCGGCGAACCGGCCGGGCGGCGGCAACCGGCATGTGCGCTGGCTGCTCGGACAGTTCCTCGATCAGCTTTTCGGCCTGGGCACGGGCACCCTCGGCCACGCGCAGGGCCTTTTCGGCGGTGTGCCGAGCACTGCGTTCTTCCTGGAGAGCGGCTTTCAATGATGTTACCGCCCGCTCCGCGTCGATCGCCCGCTGTTCGGCGTCCTCTCGCTGGAGTTCATGCTCGCCGATCGAGGCGCGCAGTTCGGCGATGACTTGCCGTTCCCGGCGGACCAGGTCGGACGCCTCGGCGCGGGCCAGTTCGGCGTGCCCATGCTTGGTTTGCAGGTCGCGAATCTGGGCCTGCGCCTCCGACAATTGTCGTTCGGCCCTCTCCCGCGCGGCGGTTTCGGCGGCCAGTGCGGTTTCGACGCGCTGCAAACGGCTGGACGACGGTCCTGACGCGGCGAGCCGGCTGGCGGTGTCGGCGGCGCTGTCGCGGCGCACGACGGTGACGGGAACATCGCCATCCTGCACGAAGCGGCGCCGGTGGCCTTGCATGAAGCGATCCGTGCCGCGCGACATCGGCTCCGACCGGTCCTGGTCCATCCTGGGTCGAGGCATGCCGCCATCCAAACCAAGGGCGCGCCGCATTTGGGCTTCGTCTTCATCCAGGGGAGGGGTGGGTTGTGTGGTGGAGTCCGGGGCAATTCTGCCCTGGGATGGGTCGAAGCGTAGTTTGGCGTTCTCAGACAATGTATTCACCCGGTTCGGACATTGGATTTTCTCATGTTGGCCCGACGCGCCGGCGTTCCCGCGGCGCCCACAGACATGACTGTCCGTGAACGAGGGTTTGGCGTCGCCCAGCGCTGCATACACGCGCGTTATTATGGTTTATAACCAGAATGAACCTGATAGCCACTCCCGGCCGATTTGCCGATCCATACTGTGGGGTGAGTTCTGCCCGAGTATGTGCCGCCGACCCGGATTCGCATCCGATTCGGGACTTAGGTAATGCACATGCAGTTCAAAGGCAAGCGATGCAAGCAAGTTGTGCCGCCGACGATTTCACCGTGACCGATATTTAATGAACGACGCGGGTAGTCATTTTCGAATTATGCCCTTGTGCCATGTTGTGTTCGATGTCGGGTCCGTGGTGTGTTCGATGCTGGATCATCGTGTGTTCAACGCCGGGGTTATCGCGTGTTCAATCCCGGGATCATCGTGTTCAACGCTGGGATTGTCGCATGTTCGATGCCAGGATTGGGTGTGTTCAACGTCGGGACTATCGTGTGTTAAGCCCAGGGTTAGGTGTGTTCAATGCCAGGGTTATCGCGTGTTCGACCCCGGCGTCATGGTGTCGTTCGGCAGATGAAACTGGCCCAAATCCGCGTTTTGCTGGCGCGGCGGCTCCGATTTTCCTATGCTATGGCAGGTGAGCCTGTTGTTCGCCACCGATGCGGAGAAATTGATGCGCGTTCTTGTTGCCCTCGCGGCCCTACTGCTGTCCGCTCCGGGCACGCCGGTTCTGGCGGCCAACGCGCCGCCCACGACGTTGGCCCAGACGGCGACGCGTCTGGCCGCACATCAGGCCAGCTATGTGCTGACCTTGGACCGGATCCGCGGCAAGGAAATCGTCGGTGCGCGTGGCACGATGGGATACGAAGTCGTTGATGCCTGCGATGGTTGGGCGGTGCGTCAGCGACTGAGCATGGTCGTCACCAATGCCGACGGTCAGGACATCGAAATGGTGTCTGATTACACGACATGGGAATCCAAGGACGGGCTGAAATTCCGCTTCCACATGCGACAAACCACTGATACCGCGGTCACCGCGCAGACCACTGGCACAGCGTCCTTGCGCCGAGCGCAGGGGCCGGGAGAGGCGCGGTACACGAGCCCGCGCGATATCAAAATGGAGTTGCCGGCCGGCACTCTGTTTCCGATGATGCATACCGCGGCCATCATCGCGGCGGCACGAGACGGTAAGAAATTCGTCACCATTCCTCTGTTCGACGGCACCGATGAGGACGGCGGAGAAGACAGTTCCGCGGCGATCGTCGACTGGAAGCAACCATTCAAGACCGACTATCCGCTGCTGTCTGCATTGCCAAGTACGCGGGTCAGACTTGCATTCTTTGACCGCAAATCTGGCACGATGACCCCGGCCTATGAGGTCGGCATGCGGTATTGGGAAAACGGCGTCGCTGACGATATGCAGATGGACTTCGGTGATTTCGTCATGAAGGCGAAAATGACGGAATTGGTGCAACAACCGCGTCGTTGCTGAATCGTCGACCTCTGGCCAAAGCAACGGCGTGTCTTCCGGATATCGAGACTGTTCCGGTCAGGACGCTGCTTCCAGGGCTTCTTCGGCTTCCAGCCATTGCTGTTCTGCGGTTGCCATTTCCCGCTTGATCGCCGCCAGGCGGGCGTTTGCGGCGGTCACCTCGGCGATTCGGGACGGGCCGTACATGGCAGGATCCGCCAGCCTTGTCTCGATCCCCTGCTGCTCGGCGCGCAAGCGGGCCATCCGAGCCTCGGCATCCTTCGCGAGCTTGCGTAACGGGGCCAGCGCAGCGCGATTCTGGGCGCGTTCCCGACGGTCATCGCGGCGGGTGACGGTCTCGGTCTTTGCCACCGGACGGGCGCGTTCGGCGAGCAGGGCGCGATAGTCGTCCAGGTCTCCATCGAACGACCGCACGGTGCCATCGGCCACCAGCCACAACCGGTCCGCCACCAGTTCCACGAGATGCGGGTCATGGGTGATCAACAGGACCGCGCCCTCAAAATCCGCCAGGGCTTTCACCAGGGCTTCCCGCGCATCGATGTCCAGATGGTTCGTCGGTTCGTCCAGGATCAGCAATTGGGGAGCGTCGCGGGTGGCGAGTGCCAGGAGCAGACGAGCTTTTTCTCCCCCGGACAGGTTGGCGATCGGGGTTTCGGCGCGGTCGGCATCCAGGCCGAAGCGGGCAAGCTGCGCGCGCAGTTGCGGCTGCAGCGCGCGCGGCAGGGCTCGGGCCATGTGGTCGATGGGATTTTCGTCCAGCACCAGTTCATCGGTCTGGTGTTGGGCGAAGTAGCCGACCTTCAGCCTGGGACCGCGTCGGATTTCGCCGGACAGGGGCTCCAACCGGCCGGCGAGCAATTTCGCCAGGGTGGACTTGCCGTTCCCGTTGGCACCGAGCAGTGCGATACGATCGTCCATATCGAGTGTCAGGGAAATGTTCCGCAGCACCGGCGTGCCGTCATAGCCGATAGATATCCGCTCCAGCGCCAGGATGGGCGGGGCGATCCTGGTTGGCTCCGGGAAAGCAAAGCGAGTGGGGGCATCTTCAATGACCGCGTCGATCTGCGGCAGACGCTCCAGCGCCTTGATGCGGGCCTGCGCCTGGCGCGCCTTGCTGGCTTTGTAGCGGAAGCGATCGATGAAGGACTGGATATGGGCCCGCTCCACGGCGATGCGTTCGGCGGCCCGGGTCTGCTGCATCGCGCGTTCGGTTCGGATACGGACGAATTCGTCGAAGCCGCCAGGGGTGAGCGAGATCTTGCCGCGATCCAGATGGGCGATGGCCTCCACCGCGCGATCCAGCAGGCCGCGATCGTGCGAGACGACCAGGGCGGCGCCGGGAAAGCGGGTGAGCCAGCCCTCCAGCCACAGAGTTGCTTCCAGATCGAGGTGGTTCGTGGGCTCGTCCAACAGCAGGATGTCGGGGTTGGCGAACAGGGCGGTGGCCAGGGCGACGCGCATGCGCCAACCGCCGGAGAATTCCGAAACCGGCCGTGCCTGAGCGGCTTCGTCGAAGCCGAGTCCGGCCAGGATGGTGGCGGCCCGCGCCGGGGCGGACTCGGCGCCGATGGCCCGCAGCCGTTCATGCACTTCGGCCAGACGGTGCGGGTCGGCGGTTTCGGCTTCCTCCAGTAGCGCCAGGCGTTCCGGGTCGCCCTGCAGAACGGTGTCGAGCAGAGAGGCCGGTCCTTCCGGGGCTTCCTGCTTGACCGTGGCGAGGCGCGCGTTGCGGGCCAGACGGATGTCGCCGCCGTCGATTGGGATCTCGCCGGCGATGGCGCGCAACAGGGTGGATTTGCCCGCTCCGTTGCGCCCGACCAGCCCGATGCGCCGGCCCGGGTCGACGGTGAGATCGGCGCCATCGAGTAACGTGCGCCCGCCCAGGCGGATCGTGAGAGAGGAGATAACCAGCAGCGACATGCGCGCCAGTTATCAGGTGGCTTGGTTGTGCGCTACCGGGGTGGGCCAGAAAGGCGGGGCTTTGCCCCGGACCCCGACCAAAGGGGCTTTGCTCCTCTGGACACCCCACCAAGGGCGACGGCCCTTGGAACCGGAACATTGTCGTTTGAATCCCTGGGGGCTATTCGGACATATCGCGGTCCGAGTAGCCCCCAGGGATTCAAACGACAAAAGAATCGCATCCCAAAGGCCGCGCCTTTGGCGGGAAGTCCAGAAGGGCAGAGCCCTTTTGGCGGGGTCCGGGGCAAAGCCCCGCCTTTCCCGCCCACCCCGATAGCGGATGACCAAGCCACCTGATAAGTGCCGCGCATGATCAAGGCGATTGGCGTCGACTTCGGCACTACCAACAGCGTTGTTGCCCTGCTGCGCGCTGATGGGAGCGTCGTAACGCAGCGGTTTGCGACCGAATCCGGCCTGCTGGACGTGTTCCGCACCATCCTCTGTTTCTGGACTGACGATGCGCATGGCCGGCAGACCTTGCTCCATGCGGCTGGCCCCGCGGCAATCGAGGCCTATCTGGACGATCCGCTGGACACGCGGCTGATCATGTCGATGAAGACTTACCTCGCGCAGAAAAGCTTTACGGAAACCCGCATCTTCGGTCGCATCTTCACCCTGGAACGCCTGATCGGTTGCTTCCTGCGCGCGCTGCTGAAGGATTGTGGACCCGTCCCCTGTCTGATCGCCGGCCGGCCGGTTCATTTCGCCGGAGAGTTCCCTGACGATGCCCTGGGCGCGTCCCGGTTGACCGCGGCTTTTTGCGAAGCCGGCATGGCGGATGTTGCTCTTGCGCTCGAACCAGAGGCCGCCGGTATGCGCTTCGCCAGTGGCCTGACCGAGCCCACCACTGTGCTGATCGGCGATTTCGGTGGAGGCACCAGCGATTTTTCCATCCTGCGCTTCGAACCTGGCGCCGAGGGCGGAGTCACACCCCTGGGCCACGCAGGGATCGGCATCGCCGGCGATGTATTCGATTATCGGATCATCGAGCGGGCGATCTCGCCCCTTCTTGGCAAGGACGACACCTACCGGGTCATGGGCAAGAACATGCCGGTGCCGGTGGAGTTCTACTCTGGTTTTGCCCGCTGGCATCTGCTGTCGCTGATGCGTGCGCCACGCACCATGCGGGCGATCGAGGAGGTGGCCCGCACCGCTCAACACCCTGAACGCCTGCGCCATCTGGCGTCGATAATTGAGGACGGCCAGGGATACGAGCTGTATCGGGCTGTCTCGACGGCGAAGGCGGCTTTGTCCGGGGCGGATAGCACCGTGCTGCGTTTCCGGCACAAAGGGTTCGCGCTGGAAAAATCCATCACCCGCTCCGACTTCGAGGCCTGGATTGCGGGGGACCTGGTGCGTCTGGGGACAACGGTCGATCAGGCCCTGGCCTCGGCAGGCCTGGCCTATGGTGACATCGACAAGGTGTTCCTGACCGGTGGCAGCGCCTTTGTACCGGCGGTGCGCCGTTTGTTCGCGGACCGGTTCGGCGCCTCGAAGCTGGCCGGCGGCGGGGAGTTCGTGTCGGTCGCCGAGGGGCTGGCTCTGATCGGCGGCATGCGTGGGAATGCGTCCCGATCAAACTGAAGTCGGCGACAGGTTGCCGTTACCGCCGAGAACGCCTAGTCAGCCGCCTGCTTGGTGGTGTCTCGGCCCGGCCGGCACCATCGTGATTGTGACCACTGACCAGGAACTCCCCCATGGCAACCGAGCGTACCCTTTCCATTATCAAACCCGATGCCACGCGGCGGAATCTGACCGGCAAGGTCAACGCCTGCCTGGAAGAGGCCGGCCTGCGGATCATCGCGCAGAAGCGCCTGCAACTGACCCAGGCCCAGGCCGAGGCGTTCTACGCGGTGCATGCGGCGCGCCCGTTCTACCGTGATTTGGTGAATTTCATGATCTCGGGGCCCGTCGTCGCACAGGTGCTGGAGGCCGATAACGCCGTCACGCGCCATCGTGATGTGATGGGCGCCACCGATCCGGCCAAGGCGGCGGCGGGCACCATACGCGCGCTGTTTGCCGAAAGCATCGAGGCGAACTCGGTGCACGGCTCCGACAGCGTCGAGAACGCTGCGGTCGAGATCGCGTTCTTCTTCGCCGGGATCGAAATCACCGGCTGATGCGCTTCTTGGCGCCTCTGCTGGCTTTGTTGGGGCGCCTGGCGATGGCGGCGGTCATGCTGCAGGCGGGTGTGACCAAGGCTCTGGCACCCACCGCGACCATGGCGGGTTTCGCCAAGCAGGGCCTGCCCGCGGTGTCCGCCGCCTATGCCATCACCCTGACGGTCGAGTTGGCGGTTGCCGCTGCACTCCTGGTGGGCTGGAGAGCGCGGTGGGCGGCCTTCATCCTGGCCTGCTGGTGTGTCGCGACGGCGTTCGTCGTGCATTATGTTCCAGCCGATCGGGGACAGATGCTGCATTTCATGAAGAACATCTGCATGGCGGGCGGTTTCCTGCAGATCGTGGCCTACGGGGCCGGCCGCTTCAGTCTTGACCGGCGCTAGCCTCGGGTATGGCAAAACGCATCCTCTTCGCCTGCGAGCTTGGGAACTGTGTCCGGCAATCCGAACAGATGCTGCCGGTCGCGGCGGGCCTGATCGCCGCGGGTCATGAGGTTTGCGTCGCGGTCCCTCCCGATGTGGCGGCCGCGCCCATCCTGCGCGCGGCGGGGCTGACGGTCCTGGACGCGCCGGCCTGGCGGGCGGAGCCACCACCCGGGTTCCTGGCCTCGACCTATGCCGATGTGCTGCTGGTGACGGGCTATGCCACGCAGGATGCGTTATGGGGCCTGCTGCGCGGTTGGGCCTCCGTGCTGACCACGGCGACGCCCGACATGGTGTTCGCCGGCCTGGCCCCCACGGCGATGCTGGCCTGCCGGATTGCCGGGGTGCCCGTGGCCACGATCGGCGACGGCTATGCCCTGCCGCCGCCGACCGAGCCGCTGCCCTCGATGCGCCCGTGGGCCGAGGTGCCGGCGGACTATTTCCTTAGCGCGGAAGGGCGGGTGCTTCCCGTCATCAACGCATGCCTCCGGGCCGAGGGCGCGGAGCCGCTGCTGTCCCTGGCTGACCTGTTCACAACCGAGGTCAGCTACCTGTGCGCCTTCCCGGAACTGGACCATTACGAGGGGCGTGGCGACGCAGATTATTGCGGCCAGGTCTTCGCCCCCTCGTCCGGAACCGGTTTCGAGTGGCCGCCCGGTGCGGCGGAGCGGGTGTTCGTGGCCATGGATGGCCGCCACCGGCCGTTCCTGGCGTTACTGGGCGCGCTGGCGAGCCTGGGCCTGCCCACGGTCGTCCAGGCGGCGGGGATTTCCGCCGAACAGGCCGCCGCTCTCCGACGCCCCTCCCTCCACGTGTTCACCGCAACCCTGGACCGTTCGGCTGTCCTGGCCGGCTGCGATATCGTGGCCTGCCAGGATATCGGGATGGTGGCACCAGCCCTGCTGGCGTCCCGGCCGGTGCTGCTGCTGCCGGACCCGATCGAGCAGATGATGATCCTGCATCGCCTGGCGCGTCAGGGGCTGGGCCACGGCATCCCGCCCGACGCGGATAGAGACGGGGCCGGAGCGGTGGTACGCCGCCTGCTCGACGACACCGCCACCAGGCGCCGGGTGGCAAATTTCGCCCGCTCCTACCACGGATACACCCCGGCGCTGGCTATCGACGCGATTGTCGAAGATGCCCTGGCGCTGCCCGCTCTCGCTGGCGGCTGACCGACGTCACTCGCCCTCGATCAGCGCCCTGAGCCGGTCCGCTCGCAGGATCACGACATACCCGCCATCCAGGTCGACGACATTGGCATCTCGCCAGATCCGCAACTGCTTGTTGACGCTCTCCCGCGTCGAAGCGACGAGGTTGCTGAGATCACGCTGCGACAGCTTGAAATCGATGCGGGTGCCCGCTGGCGTGGTGCGCCCATAATCGTTGGCCAATTGCAGCAGGACCCGCGCCAGACGTGCCGGCAGATCGAACAGGGCGATCTCCTCCAGCGCGACGCTGGTCCGCCGCAGCCGGTCGCACAGCACCGCCAGCAAGCGCAGGGTCAGGTCCTGGTTGGCGGTCAGGAATGGCTGGAAATGGCGCCGCTCCAGCACCAGCAGGTTGGTTTCCTCGGTGGCCGAAGCATCCGCGCTGCGTGGCTTGCCGTCCAGCAATGCGATCTCGCCGAATACCTCACCCGGATTGATCACATTGAGCGTGACCTCCTTGCCATCGGCCGACACCGACCCGATGCGAACACGCCCGCTCAGCACCGCCATCATGGAGGTTCCGTCGTCACCCTTCTGGAAGATGGTCTGCCCGCGCCTGACGCGCCGTTCGGAGGCAAGTTCGAGAATCTGGTCCAGCTCGGATGATGTCATCGCCTGGAACAATGGTGCCGTCAGCAAGGCGGATCGTCGCGCCTCCCGGTCAAGTTTAGCCATGCCCCGCACCCCCCTAGGTTGCATACACCGCCGGCACTATGCGCCTAACACCGGCCGCGCCATAGTCTGGCCCCGACGTCCGGGACCGAAGTGTGGGACCGAAGTGTGGGACCGAAGTGTGGGACCTAAGTCTGGGACCGAATGGGAAGGACATGCCTGAATGCAATTGACCGCACTCGTGCCACCGCCGCATGGGACGTCCTGGCCGGAAGCGACGGCTGACGTTGCAGGCTTGAATTGGATGTGGCTGGAAGAGGCCGCGCGGTTCGCGTCCGAGAACGAGGTGCAATGGCCCAACGATCTGCGCCTCCACCTGGAAAGCGGCTTCTTCGAGCCGCCGCCCTTCAATGAAATCCTCGGCCCGATCCGGCCGCGTGGGGAACCGAACGGCCTGGTGCTGCGAGCGGGTTACAAGGTCGTGAGCTGGGGTGATACCGCGCAGGTCGATTTCACGTTTTCGGCCGCCAAGAGCTATCTTAGCCTGTTGGCCGGCATCGCGGTCATGGATGGATTGATCGCCGATCTGGATGAATGCGTCGGCAAGACCGTTCACGATGGCGGGTTCGAGGGGCCGCAGAACGGCACCATCACCTGGCGGCACTTGCTGCAGAACACCTCCGAATGGGAGGGAGACCTGTTCGGCAAATCCGACATGATCGACCGCAACCGCAACCTGGCGGTCGAGGGCAAGGGCAAGAAAGGCGATCCGCGGCCATTGCAGGCTCCGGGCACCCATTGGGAATACAATGATGTGCGGGTGAACCGGCTGAGCCTGGCGTTGCTGCGCCGCTTTCGCCGGTCCCTGCCCGAGGTCTTTGCCGAACGCATCATGCGCCCAATCGGAGCGTCCGACGACTGGTCCTGGCATGGCTATCGGACATCCACGGTCGACATCGACGGTCGCATGATCGAAAGCGTCTCCGGTGGCACCCATTGGGGTGGCGGCATGCTGATTCATGCCGAGGACCAGGCCCGGATCGGGCTGTTGATGCTCCGCCGTGGGGAGTGGCGGGGACGACGCATCCTGCCCGAAAGCTGGATCGAGGAATCGCTGCGCCCCTGTCCGCTGAACCGCAATTACGGGCTGCTGTGGTGGCTCAACACGGGCCACGGGCGCTATAAGAGCGCCCCCGAGAGCAGCTTTTTCGCGTCCGGCGCCGGTGGCAACATCACCTGGGTCGCGCCCGAGCACGACCTGGTGGCAGTGATGCGCTGGATTGATCCGACCTCGGTCGACACGTTCACACGACTGATCATGCAGGCAACCGAATGAAGACCTATGAGACCCTGAAAATCGAGCAACCGCAAGACCATACAGTTCTGGTTACGTTGAACCGGCCCGAGGTCGTCAACGCGATGAACACCCAGATGGGGGTGGATCTGCTGGACCTGTTCGACGGGTTCTGCGCCGTGCCGAATGCCCAGCGCTGCATCATCGTGACCGGCGCCGGGCGCGTCTTCTGCGGCGGCGGCGACCTGAAGCAGCGCCAGGGCATGACCGACGAACAATGGCAGGACCAGCATTTGATCTTCGAGCGGGCCATCCGCGCCATGATCGCTTGCCCGACCCCGATCATCGCCGCGGTAAACGGGGCCGCCTATGCCGGCGGGATGGAAATGGCCCTTTGCGCCGATTTCATCTACGCCTCGGAAACCGCTCGGTTCGCGCTGACGGAAGTCACCCTGGGCATCATGCCCGGCGCGGGTGGCACACAGAATCTGCCGCGCGCGGTGGGGGTTCGCCGGGCCAAGGAAATCCTGCTGACCGGCAAACCGTTCGGCGTCCAGGATGCCTATGACTGGGGCATGGTGAACCGCATCTGCAAGCCCGAGACCTTGCTGTCCGAGGCGTTGGAGACCGCGTCCGTGATCGCCGGCAACGCCCCGATCTCGACCCGGCAGATCAAGCAGTCCGTCAACACGGGCCAGAACATGGACCTGCAAAGCGCCATGATGTTCGAGATCGAGGCCTATAACCGCATGGTCCCGACAGAGGACCGGCGCGAAGGCATCCTCGCCTTCAACGAAAAACGCAAACCCGTCTACCGGGGCCGTTGATTTCGCCAGACACGCTGATTTCGCCCGACCTGCTGATTTCGCCCGACCTGCTGACTTCGCCCGACCCGCTGACCTCGGAGGACACGATCGATGAACGCCATCACCGATATCCATGCCCAGGGCTTGACCCGCACCCTGGCCGAACGCGCCCGCACTCTGACCTTGGCCGATATCCCGGACGATATCCGGACCTGGGCGCGCCAATGCGTGCTGGACTATGTCGCCTGCACCCTGGCTGGCGCATCGGACGAACTGACCGGAATCCTGCTGGCGGAAATGCAGGAACAGGGCGGCAAGGAGACTGCCACCGTTATCGGCCATGCCGGCAAACTGCCTGCCGCCTCCGCCGCGATCGTGAATGGGGCCGCGTCACATGCGCTGGACTTCGACGATGTGAACCTGGCGATGCCGGGCCATCCCACGGTCGCCATCCTGCCGGCCCTACTGGCCTTGGCCGAGGAGCGCGGATCGTCCGGTGCCGATGTCCTGACCGCCTTCGTCGCGGGCTATGAGTTGCAGTGTCGGATCGGCCGGGTGATCGCGCCCGGGCACTACGATGTGCTGGGCTTCCATGCCACCGCGACGATTGGCAGTTTCGGGTCTGCTGCCGCCTGCGCGCATCTGCTGGGTCTGGACGCGGAGCAATTCTCCACCGCGTTGGGCATTGCCGGCACCCAGGCCGCCGGGCTGAAGTCCATGTTCGGCACCATGTGCAAGCCGCTGCATGCCGGCAAGGCGTCCTACCATGGCTACCTGGCGGCGAAACTGGCGGCACGCGGCTTCACCAGTCGCGCCGATGTCGTGGAATGCGTCCAGGGTTTTGCGAAAACCCATAGTCCGGATTTCAACCCGGATCGCGCGTTGGAGACGCCTCCGGGCGACTGGTATATCCGCGGCAATCTCTTCAAATACCATGCCGCTTGCTACATGGTGCACTCGTCCATTGAGGCGGCGCGGAAGCTGCGCGAGCAGCACGGGATCACGCCGGACCGGGTTGAGACGATCCGCGTGCAGCTTGAGGAATCCTGCGACCGGATCTGCAATATCCCCGCACCGAAGACCGGGTTGGAGGCGAAGTTCTCGCTGCGGCTGGCCACCGCGATGGGGCTCGCCGGGGTCGATACCAGCCGGCTCTCAACCTATTCCGAGGAAGTCGCCGCTGACACGATCCTGATCGGCATTCGCGACAAGGTGGAACTGGACTTCCGTACCGGGATTCCCAACACCTTCGCGGAGATCGACCTGCTGCTGACGGACGGAACCAGACTGACGGCGCGCCATGATTCGGGCATTCCCGCGACGGACACGGCGGACCAGGGACGGCGTCTTGAGGCAAAATTCGCGGCGCTGGTCGAGCCGATCCTGGGGGCCGCGAAGACCCAGGCCTTGATCGCCGAGATCGGGAGGTTGGAGCGGTTGACGGATGTGCGCGGCCTGATGGGGATGTGCGCGGGATAGATTTCGGTCGGGGGGAAAGCCTCTCCTCCCCGGCACTGTCCGACAAGTGGTGGCGGGGTGCATGCGGCGGACCGTTGCCTCCCGGCGTCGGGTGCCTCTCAGGACTTTCTTGTGTTCTGATACCAGGCGCCCGAACCATTGACTCGCGGATAGACGGTCGGGCGCTTGGCATCTCTATGATTTGGCGCGCAGCCGCCACACCGATCCTGTGCGCATACCGGTCGACGATAGGGTCGACCGGTATAACTCCGATCAACAGTGCCACCGGGGCGGCCGCATCCGTCGCGATCGCAAGGCGATCCAAGACAGGTGCTCCATCCCGAACCACACTGGAAAACTCCGCTCGGCCGGCTTGGCCCCGCGAGACCGAACGCTGGTCGGTGGGAGATACCTTCCACCCCGATCCATGGATCCGAGCTGGATGGCGGGTGCTTCTACCCGCCCTCGATCTTCGGGATGAAAAAGACCTCCGCGCCTTCCTTCACCGGCTGGGTGAAATCGATCTCGTAGAGCTCCCCATCGATCGCAACCGTCGTCTCTTCTTCCAACGTATGCGCGAGGCCGGGAAACAGACTGTCCATCTCTCTGATGACCCCGCGCAGGTTGCGAGCCTCGATCTCGAACTCCCGCACGCCGCCGGTGTAGCGGCGTGAGAAGCCTGTCGTGAACGCAACCCGCACGGGCGTGACCATGGTTCAGGCCGACAGAGCGGCCAGAACGCGCGGCGGAGACATCGGCAGCTCAGTCATCCGCTTGCCGGTCGCGGCTTCGATCGCATTGGCGATCGCGGCCATCGGCGCGCAGATATTGACCTCGCCCACACCCTTTGCCCCATAGGGATGGGCCGGGTTCGGCACTTCGACCAGGACCGCGTCGATCATCGGCAGGTCGGAGGCGACCGGGCAGCGGTAGTCCAGGAACCCGGCGTTATCGAGCTGACCCTTGGGATTGTAGATGTATTCCTCGTTCAGTGCCCAGCCGATGCCTTGCACGACACCGCCCTGAATCTGGCCTTCCACATAAGACGGATGGATGGCGCGACCCACATCCTGAGCCGCGACGAAGCGCAGGATGGTGACCTTACCGGTCGCCGGGCGCACTTCGACGT
>Ga0082335_1001174_pt1 | contig 58654 bp, 54 predicted proteins | sample Subgrocontami58m_FD_72375 | JGI IMG/M metagenome (GOLD analysis project Ga0082335, IMG submission 72375) | Subsurface groundwater microbial communities from S. Glens Falls, New York, USA - GMW37 contaminated, 5.8 m (SPADES assembly) (version 2) ... | reverse complement strand
CCCCCCCCCGGGGGCCCCGGGCCCCGCCGCAACCGTCGCGGCGCCGCGTCCCGCGCCCGCGGCGCCAACGGCGGCGCCCGCGCCGGCCCAGCCGGCTACCCCGACGCCTGCGGCCCGCGCGCCCACGCCCGCCCCCGCGGGCGCTGCGCCCAGGCGTGGCGGCACGCTCAACGTCCTGAAGTTCCAGGACGCCACGCACTGGGACGCCCACCGCTCGCCGCCCATCGTCGGCCTGTGGGACTTCCTCAGCGAAACGCTCGTCAACTTCGACAGCAAGGACGGCCACCCCGTCCCGCAGCTCGTCGAGTCGTGGGAGTACCCCAACGACAAGACCCTGGTGCTGCACGTGCGCAAGGGCGTGCGCTTCGTGAACAAGCCGCCGGTCAACGGCCGCGAGTTCACCGCCGACGACGTGGTGTGGAACCTCGACCGCATACGGCGTCCTGGGGCCACGTACCTGTGGAGGGACAACCTGCTGGCGATCAGCGCCGTCACCGCCACGGACAAGTACACGGTCAAGCTGGACCTCAAGTACCCGTTCGCCCCCATGCTCGCCTATTTGCGCGGCAACACGTCCACAACGCAGCCCATGTACGCGAAGGAGGTGGAGGAGAAGCTGGGAGGCGAGGACGCCTTCAAGGACATGAACAACGCCCGCGGCGTCGGCGCGTTCATGGTCAGGGACTACAACCCGTCCGCGCAGGCCACGCTCGTGCGGAACCCCGACTACTACCGCGCGGGCATGCCCTATATCGACGCCATCCGCGTCTCCTTCGTGTCCGACCAGGTGACCATGGCGGCGGCCCTCCGCACCGGGCGCGGCGACATGCTCGTCGGCGGCCTCGCCGACTTCCTGACCGCCGACCTGAAGAACGACATCGAACGGACGAACAAGACCCTTGCGTGGTCGTCCACGCCGGACGCCTTCATTGTCGGCCTCGTCCCCAATCTGCAGCGCAAGCCCTTCGACGACATCCGCCTGCGCAAGGCGATCTTCCTGGCGACGGACCGCCAGGAGACGCTCAAGGTCATCCTGGGCGCGGGAGGCCACGTGAGCGGCCCGCTGTCGTGGAAGCTATTCCCCGGCTGGACCTGGTCCGAGCAGGACCTGCTGAAGCGGGAGGGCTACCGCCAGCCCAAGGACCAGGACATCGCCGAGGCGCAGCGGCTCATGAAGGAGCTGGGCTACGGGCCGGACAAGCCGCTGGAGATTCAGGCCGAGGGGACGTCCTTCGTGCCGTGGCTCAACATCACCCCTATGGAGGTCGCCAAGTCCCAGCTCAGAAAGATATGGATTAACATCACCATCAAGGTGGAGGACGGCGCCCAGTACCTGGCGGAGGACCCCAAGAGCGACTTCCTGTTCCGCTCCCGCGGCTACACCACTCCGCCGGAGGTGGACGCGCAGCTCTACACGCGCCACCACACGGGCGCGGGCCGCAACTTCCAGAAGCTGAGCGACGACCAACTCGACAAGCTGCTGGACACGCAGCGGCAGGAGCTTGACACGACGAAGCGCAGGCAGCTCGTCCTCCAGGCCCAGGAGCGGCTCTGGAGCCTGTACCCCGCCTCGTGGCTCTTCACGCGGGAGGCCTTCATCCCGCGCCAGCCGTGGGTGAAAGGCCCGGAGTTCACCGCGTGGCGCTTCTGGGGCGAGCCCGCCGAGCTCTGGCTGGACAGATAGCCGCCAGCACTCCGCCGTGCAAGAGTGCAGGGAACGCGGTTCCCTGCCGGAGGGTGCGGGAGGTGTCCTCCCGCATCCGTCTCTTTCTCCTCCCCCTCTCGTGGTTGGGAGAGCAGTGGAGCGCGGTAACACCCACGCCGGAAACGGTGCAGGGGCGCAGCCCTGCCGGAGGGTCTGGGAGAGCCTGCTTGAGCGCAGGCGCCGCATTCGCCGTGCAAGGGTGCAGGGAACGCAGTTCCCCGCCGGAGGGTCTGGGAGGTGTCCTCCCAGAATCTATCTATATTCCCCCCTCTCCTGGCAGGAGAGGGGGTCAGGGGGTGAGGTCGCCCCCCTACCCGCGCGGGTACTGCAGCACCAGCACGTCCGCGCCCTCCGGCCCCGCCGTCACCCGCGGCGCCGCGTCGCCCGGCGCGACGTGCACCAGCGACAGCCTCGGCAGCGGCCTGCCCTCGCACGTCACCGCGCCGCCCGCGACGACGTAGTACTGGCCCCCGCTCTCTCGCGGGCTGGGCCCCGTCGCGCTCGCGCCCGGCGCCAGCCGCAGGCGGAACGCGCCCAACCCGCTCGCGTCCGGCGCCCGCAGCGTCTCCGTCGCATCGCCGCCGTGGCCGTTCGCTTCGACCCGCACCGAGAACGTTCGGCCCGCCTTGCGCTCCATCCTGTCGCCGGAGCCGGGCATGAAGTACGCGCCGACGTCCGGCCGCACGCGCAGCGTGAAGAACGACAGCCCCTCCGCGCCCGCGTGGATGGGGCCGTACGGCGTGAAGCCGTCCGTGTAGTGGACGACGACCGGCGACAGCGAGTGCTTCCCCAGCGTGCCGCCGCCCTCCACGACGACCTGGTACTGGTCCACCTTGTGGAAGTGGGGCCGGATCGTCCCGTCGCGGTCGTACCGCACCAGGAACGCCTGCGGCGCCGCGTGCGGGTCATGCAGATTGCCGAAGAAGTCCGTGACCGTCACCCGATTGCCCGCCGTCCCGATAATCTCGCGGGGCGTCACCTCCGCGCTGGAAACAGCTCGCGCCATGCTGCACCTCCCCCTTTGCTCGCATCGCGTGTGGCCCCTATGGTGCATGGAACGGGTGCGGATGTCAACGTGGTGGCGGAAGGCGGCGTAGCGCCCGTGCTATACTGCGCGCGAGTTGGACGTAGCGAGGGTTCTCGATGGGGCAATGCGAGTACGAGTACAGAGACACGCACGACGATGGCCCACAATGTCGGGAATCCGCTCTGCCGGATCGACAACGGTGCATTCTGCATGACGACAACCCTGCGAAGGATCGCGCCTCATTCTTAACCGCGCTAAAGGCGAAGTTAAAGAGGGAAGAAGAAAATGCCTCCCACGAGGAGGTAAATCTGGAAGGAGTAATGTTCCCTTCGGGATTCGAGTGGGCGGAGGCCACTGAGGGCAAACCCGTGATGAAGGCGATCAGTTTCTATCGGTCTCGCTTCCCGAGGGGAGTGAATTTTGCAGAAGCTGAGTTTAAACGTGACGTGAACCTCAGAGGCGCTCAATTCGGGACAGACCAGCGAAATACGGGACCATATTCGTTTATATTCGCTACTTACGCGGACTTCACAGGGACAACGTTTGAGAGTGGCGCAGACTTTAGATCGGCACACTTCACGGACGACGCGAAATTCGAGAAGGTGCATATCGGTAAAGTTGCCTCCTTTGACGCCGCTCGTTTTGATAGAGGTGCTCGTTTTCAAGAGGCACAGTTTCTAGACATCACCACGTTCAAAACCACAATTTTTGCCAGCGGCGTAGATTTTGCAGGCGCCCAGTTTGCAAAGGAAGCGGATTTTGCAAAAACTGAGTTTGGGAATGAGGCCAGGTTTCATGAGGTGCAGTTTGCCGGAAAGGCCGACTTCACATCTGCAAAGTTCAGGAAGAAGGCGGATTTTGTTGCTAGTCACTTTTTACAAGAGGCCTTGTTCGTCGAAGGCGAGTTCGAAGGCGAAACAGATTTTGGTCAAACCGAATTTGTTAAGAACGCTGGCTTCAGATCTGCGCGCTTTGGTGGTATCACTAAATTTGAAGGAACCAAGTTCAAAGGAGAGGCCTATATTGGGGCAGCTAGCTTCACCCGTGAAGTGAACTTCAAGGAAGCCCACTTTTCACGGCAAGCTGACTTTGGCCTAGCGAAATTTGAGGCTGAAGTTAGTTTCAATGATGCAACTTTTGACCAAGGGGCGGACTTTTCTGTCGCAAGGTTTGGGGAAGCTCGTTTTGCGAAGACAACATTCCAAGGTATATCTGATTTCCTGGGGGCTCGGTTCGATGGGAACGCATATTTCACCGGAGCGTCGTTCTCGCCCAAAGACAACGTGGATTTCAGGGTGGCTCAGTTCAGCAAAGATGTACGCTTTCTAGGAACAAAACTACCTGTAGGGGGTAGTGGACGTTGTATTTTCCAAGGAGTGACCTTCGACGCGCCTGAGAGAGTATTGTTCCAAAACGTCAACCTTTCGCGCACATCATTTCTTCAGACCAATCTCCGTCACGTCCGTTTCATTGGCGTTGAATGGCCGTGGCGCACTCAAAGACAGTGGCCATATTTGTGGCTCCGGCGAATGCGTCTCAACGTACTCTTTGACGACCCACGAACCATAGGGCAAAGGAACGTAGAAGAATCACTCGCACATCAGCTTGGAGAACTATACCGGCAGTTGCGGATGAATATGGAGGAAACGCGGCAGGAGATTGAAGCGGGAGACTTCTACATAGCCCAGATGGATATGCGCCAGTTTTATCAGCGGCTCCCGAAATTCCAGAAGTTTCTGCTTGGATTGTATCGTCAAGTATCCCTTTACGGAGAGAGCTACCGGCGGCCTCTCTTCATTTATGGGTTCCTTTCAGTGCTTTTCGCGCTTGGATGTACTGCCCCACCTAAATTTGGACAGGTTGTTTCCTATTTTTGGCCACCCATTCCGCGTAAAAGTCGGCTGGCGCCCGCATTCCTAAGGCGCTGTGCGGCGCCTGCTGGTTGTAGTGCTCGATCCATCCGGGCACTTGGCGCGCGACGTCCTCCATAGTCTCCAGGCACGCCTGATAGACGTAGTCGCGCTTGAAGCTGCCGAAAAAGGCCTCCGCCAGACCGTTGGATTCCGGGCTCCGCCGGGGGGTGTGACAGGGGACCAGCCCCATTGCTCGCACGAACGGCTGGAAGCGATGGGACGTGTACTCCGGACCATTGTCGCTGAGGAACTCGATCCCCCGCGCCCTCGCTCGCGCCTCCCCGAACCGCCGGAACACGGCCTCCCGCAGCATCTCGGCGAGGTCCTCGGCGGTGATACGTTTGGCAAAGCGCCAAGCCAGCACCATCCGGTCCGCGCAGTCGATCATGACCGCCAGCCTTCCCTTCTGTCCATCCCATGCCCGGATGCCCGTGATGTCCGAGGCCCACCGCCGGTTCGATTCCGGCACGTGCACCTTGCCCTCGTGCCGCCGCCCTGACCGCAGGACGCGCTGGCGGCTGGTCGACAGCCAGCCCTGGCGGCGCATGGCCCGCCAGACCGTCTTGGGATTGCATGCGAGCCCCCGACGCTGGAGCAGCGCATGGATGCGCCTGTACCCGTAGGATGCCGGATTGGATCCCAGGAGGTGGCGGATGGCCGCCACGACCTCCGGTCGCCGTGCTGCCCGCGTATGCCCTCGTCGCCGATAGTAGTACCAGCTCCGTGACTTGTCCAACGCGCGGCACGCCATCGCTATCGAGCAGCCCGCTGTTTGCGTCAACCACCGGACGTCCCCTCGGGTAATTTCAGCCCCTTGAGCTCGAAGGCTTTTTTTAAGACCTCCACCTCGAGCGCCTTCCGCCCCAGGGCTCGTTCCAGGTCATCGATACGCCTCTGGAGCCCTGCCACCTGACTCTTGGGAATGAGGTCGCCCGACTCTTTGAGCCCCTGGTCGAGGCTGCGCTTCCACCGATACAGTAGTGCCGCGTTGATCCCGTATTTCCGGCACACTTCCTCAAGGGGCACACCGGACCGCCACTCTTGCAGCATCGTCAGCTTCTGCTCCGAAGGCCAGCGCCCCCGTCGCCCACGACCGCTTTGGACAGGCTTTACTCCCGTTTCCATGCTCCCTCCTGACCTATTTTACCTGTCCAAATCTCAAGTGGGGCACGACAAATCTAGACAATTATCTTTTGGCCCCGAAAGGCAAGGATGCTGAAGCACAGTTCAATTCAGCGGTCTCTTGGCTTCTACAGCTTTCTGGTTTCAGTGTCCTTAACCTGAGCCTTTTGCCCAGTGCTGAGCCCCTGCGTTTAGAAGGAAAGCAAGAAGGGGCGTGTGATATTCTGGCGGCCTTGGAGTCTGAACGGGATTCATCTGTTCTGGTTATAGACTGCACTACGGATGTCCCGAGACCAGATAAGCAAGCGCGAATCAGGCTGACTGCAGAGAAAATAGAAGAACTGGCGGGCGAACTGTTCCGTGCGCTCCAAGTCGTGGTGAGACCGGTTGTCGTGGTTTCCAAGGATGTCCCGGAGCTGCAGAATCCTCAGCACCGCAATTCTGACGACTATGTGTTAGGCAGAGCCCAGTTGTCCGAACTACTTAAGCTGGTTCGTGCGGGAAATCGAGAGCAGGCAGTGAGGAAGTTATGTGAGTGGTTGTCATTACCTTATCCAAAGCCAATCACTAATATATAAGCTGGGACTTTATCCGACTACAATGCTTTCGTGTCCGTCTCTCTCTCCCACCCTTACCCTCGCGGCGCTGACCGAGCGCCCGCGCCATCGGAATGAGCGATAGTCTCACGATTTCCCGTCTATCACCTCATTGCGCTTCGCATAGCCAGCCACTACCATAGAATGGTTGGCTATTTTGTTTAACTGCCGAGGCGCGAGGGACATGGACGACCTGACGCACGTCATCATCTACACGGACGGCGCCTGCCTGGGCAATCCGGGCCCGGGCGGCTACGGCGCGCTGCTCATCAACGGGGACAAACGGCAGCACATATCGGGCGGGTACCGCCTCACCACGAACAACCGCATGGAGATCATGGCGGCCATCGCGGCGCTGGACGCGCTGCGCTTCCGGTGCCGCGTGACGCTCTACAGCGACTCGCAGTACGTCGTCAACGCCATGTCCAAGGGCTGGGCGCGGAAATGGCGCTCAAACCGCTGGATGCGGAACAAGGACGAGCGGGCCATCAACCCGGACCTGTGGGAGCGCCTGCTCCAGCAGTGCGAGCGACATGACGTCGAGTTCAAGTGGGTCAGGGGCCACGCGGGCATCGACGGCAACGAGCGCGCCGACCAGCTATCCATGCAAGGGGCGCAAAAGCCCGGCCTGTCGCCGGACATCGAGTACGAAAAGACCGCCGGTGGCCCTGCCCGCGGCAGCCGGATATAGTACACTGAGTCTATGCCTGCATCATCTCTCCCTTCTACATTCTTTGACCTGACGCTGGAGGAGCTGACCGAGCGACTGCGCGCCATGGGCGAGCGCTCCTTCCGCGCAAAGCAGCTCTACCACTGGGTCTATCGCCGTTTCGCCGAGTCGTACGACGAGATGACCGACCTGCCCGCTCCGCTGCGCCAGCGCCTCACGGAGGAGCTGCCGCTGCGCAGCCTCAAACGCGCCGCGGAGCAGGAGTCGAAGGACGGCACGACGCGCAAGGCGCTCTTCCGCCTGCGCGACGGCCACACTATCGAGACGGTGCTGATGCTGTACCTGCCGAAGAAGGGCAGCGCGTGGCGGCGGACCGTCTGCGTCTCCACGCAGGTGGGCTGCGCGCTCGGCTGCACGTTCTGCGCCACCGGCCAGATGGGCCTTGCGCGCGACCTCTCCGCCGGCGAAATCGTGGAGCAGGTCATCGCGTTCGCGCGGGAGCTGCGCCAGGAGGGCCTGGCGAAGGAGGAGCAGCCCGTCACGAACGTCGTCTTCATGGGCATGGGCGAGCCGTTCGCCAACTTGGACGGGACGTGGAAGTCCATCCACATCCTCAACGACAAGGACGGCTACGCGCTGGGCGCGCGCCACATCACCGTCTCGACGGTCGGCCTCGTGCCCGGCATCAAGCGGCTCATCAACGAAAAGATTCAGGTGAACCTGGCCGTCTCCCTCCACGCGCCGAACGACGCCATCCGCTCCGTCATCATGCCCATCAACAAGCGCTACCCCATGGACGAGCTGCTGAAGGCCTGCCGCGAGTACGTGGACGCCACACACCGGCGCGTCTTCTTCGAGTACCTGATGATCCGCGATCTGAACGACGGCATCGAGCACGCGCAGGAGCTGGGGCGCAAGCTTTACGGCATGACCGCTCACGTCAACCTGCTGCCCATGAACCCCGTGCAAGGCTCGGATCTGCGCGGCTCGCCGCCGGCGCGCGTCCAGGCGTTCGCGGAAGAGCTGCGCAAGTGGGGCATCCGCTCCACCGTCCGCTTCGAGAAGGGTGTGGACATCCAGGCGGGCTGCGGCCAGCTCAAGACCGCTGTGGAGAAGGGGCGACGGGAGCGCGCCAGTCGCTCTCCCTCGGTCGCTCCGAGTCCTTCTTCGGAAGGGCAAGAGGTCTCCTCCGCGTAAGTCCTTCCACGTCCTGTCATTCCTCGTCCTTCCGCGAAAGATGCCGTGGGCATGGGGGCGCCCCCGTCGTTTTCCCCTCTCTTTACGCGACGGAGAACAAGGGAACACAATAGCGCCTGTACAAGAAGCAGGTGCAGGGCGCAGTCCTGCCGGGGGTACGGGGGTGTCCCCCGTTGTTTTTGTCCTCCCCTTCTCCAAACTTGGAGAGGGGGACCGAGGGGGTGAGGTCGCGGGCGTCGTGTGGATAGAGACCAGAATGCCTTGCACAAAAACCTGTGAATCATTGCGTTAATCTTGACAGGGTCTGCGCTTGCACCTATACTTGTTATTTGCGTAATTCGCCGCACACGACGGCGAGTCTCTGCCCGAGTGGCGCAATGGCAGCGCAGCCGATTTGTAATCGGCAGGTTAGCGGGTTCGAATCCCCTCTCGGGCTTTCTCGCCAACGGGAGGGGGCCGAGCAAAGCCGTGCGCTCGCTAGCAGAGACGCGAAGCGTGTGGTAAACTAATCCACCATACGGAGGGGTGGGTGAGTGGTTAATACCAGCAGGCTGTAAACCTGCCGCCCTGACGGGCTGCGTAGGTTCGAATCCTACCCCCTCCACCATAGAAGAAGCGGAAGAGGTATTCTCGGCATAGAGTCGGGCCCTCATAGCTCAGCCGGTAGAGCACGGTCTTGGTAAGACCGGGGTCACCAGTTCGAATCTGGTTGAGGGCTCCATTTAGCAGGAGGAAGTTGTAGCATGGCAAAGCAGAAATTCGAAAGGACCAAACCGCACGTCAACATCGGCACCATCGGTCACATTGACCATGGCAAGACAACGCTGACGGCGTCCATCACCAAGGTCCTGTCGTCCAAGGGCCTGGCGAAGGAGCGCGCGTACGCGGATATCGCCAAGGGCGGTATCGCACGCACCGCGGGCAAGATCCTGACGGTCGCCATCTCCCACACGGAGTACGAGACCGAGAAGCGCCACTACGCGCACGTGGACTGCCCCGGCCATGCCGACTACATCAAGAACATGATCACCGGCGCCGCGCAGATGGACGGCGCCATCCTGGTCGTGAGCGCGCCGGACGGCCCCATGCCCCAGACGCGCGAGCACGTCCTCCTGGCCCGCCAGGTGCAGGTGCCCTACATCGTCGTGGCCCTGAACAAGGTGGACCTGGCGGAGGACAAGGAACTCGTGGACCTGGTGGAGCTGGAGGTCCGCGACCTGCTGAAGAAATACAACTTCCCGGGCGATGAGATTCCCATCGTCCGCGTGAGCGCGTTGAAGGCGATGGAGTGCGGCTGCGGCAAGCGCGAGTGCGAGTGGTGCGGCCCCATCTGGAAGCTCATGGACGCGGTGGACGAGAAGGTGCCGTTGCCGGTGCGCGCCACAGACAAGCCGTTCCTGATGCCCGTTGAGGACGTCTTCGGCATCAAGGGACGCGGCACCGTGGTCACCGGGCGCGTGGAGCGCGGCACCGTGAAGGTGGGCGATGAAATCGAAATCGTGGGCTTCGAGGACGCCGTCACCGCGGCCAAGAACCGCAAGGTCATCGTGACGGGCGTGGAGATGTTCCACAAGACGCTGGACAGCGCCGAGCCCGGCGACGCCGTGGGCCTGCTCCTGCGCGGCATTGAGCGCGAGGAGATCTGGCGCGGCATGGTGCTGGCCAAGCCCGGCTCCATCAAGCCGCACACCAAGGCGGACAGCGAGGTCTACGTGCTGACCAAGGAAGAGGGCGGCCGTCACACCCCCTTCTTCACGGGGTACAAGCCGCAGTTCTACATTCGGACAACGGACGTGACCGGCGACATCGCCCTGCCTCAGGGTGTGGAGATGTGCATGCCGGGCGACAACATTCGCATGGCCATCCGGCTCATCTCGCCTATCGCCATGGAGGAAGGGCTGCGCTTCGCTATCCGCGAGGGCGGCCGGACCGTGGCGTCGGGCGTGGTGACCAAGATCACGGAATAGGAGACGGCGGAAGCCGATAGCGTATGGCGAAGAAAGGCGACCGCATCACGATTGACATGGCGTGCAACGATTGCAAGGAACGCAACTACAGCACGTCCAAGAACAAGCGCAACGACTCCGCCCGCCTGGAGCGGAATAAGTTCTGCCCCCGGTGCGGCGGCTACCGAGGTCACAAGGAGGTCCGCTAACCTGGAAGCCGCGGCAAAGGACAAAGAGGCAAAGGTAGCCAGGAAACCGACGGGGAGCGGAGAGCGCCCCAAGTTCAGCGTGCCCGGTCTGCGCTTCTTTCAGGACATCTTCGCCGAGTTGAAGAGGGTGGTCTGGCCCACCCGGCAGGACGCCATGCGCCTGTCCATGATGGTCATCATCGCGTCCGTGGCCGTGGGTCTGGCGCTGGGCGCCGTGGACTACATCTTCACGGTCTTGATAGACCGCGTACTTATTGGTGGCGCTTAGGGGAGAGCCGCCCGGTCGGCTTCGGCCGCGCGGTGGTTTATGACCATGACGGAAACTCAGCAGCAGCAACAGCCGGTTACAGGCCAGGCGGGGGACGCCGAGGCCCGCTGGTTCGTTGTCCATACCTACTCGGGCTACGAGGAGCGCGTCCGGCGCAACCTCACGCAGCGCATCGAGACCATGGACGTCAAGGACCGCATCTACGAGGTCGTCATTCCGGAAGAGTCGATCGTTGAACTGCGCGAAGGCCAGCGCCGCGAGCGCAAGGTGCGCGTCTATCCCGGCTACATCCTCGTCAAGATGCTCATGGACGAGAAGAGCTGGTTCGTGGTGCGCAACACCCCCGGCGTCACCGGCTTCGTCAGCGCCAAGGACGACAAGGACCGCGATGTCCCCATCCCGCTGAGCGACGACGAGGCCAAGGGCATCCTCAAGCGGATCCAGGAGGAGATGCCCAAGATAAAGGTGGGGTTCTCCAAGGGCCAGACGGTGCGTATCAAGGAAGGGCCGTTCGTGGACTTCATTGGCACCGTGGACCAGGTCTTCCCGGACAAGGGCAAGGTGCGGGTGCTGGTTTCCTTCTTCGGTCGGGAGACCCCCGTGGAGATGGACTACTTCCAGGTGGAGAAGCAGTAAGCGAGGGCTTCTGGTGGGCCTGAAGCAACGGCCGGGGGCCGCGCCCCTGGCCTTATTTTGTGAGTGAAGCACATGGCTAAGAAAGTCAAAACAGTCGTCAAGCTCCAAATCTCGGCAGGCAAGGCTACTCCGGCGCCGCCCGTCGGCCCCGCGCTGGGCCAGCACGGCGTCAACATCATGGCCTTCTGCAAGGACTACAACGAACGGACGGCGAAGTTCGCCGGCTCCATCGTGCCGGTGGAAATCACCGTCTTCGAGGACCGGTCGTTCACCTTCGTCACCAAGACGCCGCCCGCCAGCGACCTGCTCAAGAAGGCGCTTGGCGTGGAAAAGGGCTCTGGCACGCCCAACAGGTCGAAGGTGGGCAAGCTGTCGCGCGCCAAGATACGCGAGATCGCCGAGACCAAGATGAAGGACCTGAACGCGGCGAACGTGGATGCCGCCATGCGGATCGTCGAGGGCACGGCCCGCAGCATGGGCATAGACATCGGCTAACCGGAACGCATACCTCGCCGCCGGCCGCGCCGGGACGGGCCGAGGGAGACGGACAACCGTCGAAAGGGAGAGTACCAATGGCAACGCACGGGAAGAAGTTTCAGGAAGCCGTCAAACTGGTGGACAAGGCCAAGGCCTACACGCCTCAGGAGGCCGTTGAGGTCGCCAAGAAGGCGGCCTACGCCAAGTTCGACGAGACGGTGGAGATGCACATCCGCATGGGTGTGGACGCGCGCCAGGCGGACCAGCAGGTCCGGGGCGTGGCTACGCTGCCGCACGGGCTGGGCAAGACGGTGCGCGTGCTCGTCTTCGCGCAGGGCGACGCGGCCAGGGCCGCCCAGGAGGCGGGCGCCGACTTCGTGGGCGCTGACGACATCGTCGCGAAGGTGGACGGCGGCTGGGTTGACTTCGACGTGGCGATGGCGACTCCCGACATGATGGGCAAGGTGGGCAAGCTGGGCAAAGTGCTGGGCCGCAAGGGCCTGATGCCCAACCCCAAGTCCGGCACGGTGGTCCAGGCCAAGGACATGGCCAGGGCCATCGTGGAAGCCCGCAAGGGCCGCGTGGAGTTCCGCCTGGACAAGACGGGGATTATTCATGCGCCCGTGGGCAAGAAGAGCTTTGATGCTCAGAAGCTCACGGACAACGTGCTGGCGCTGGTGGACGCAATCAACAAAGCCCGACCAACGGGGGCCAAGGGCGTGTATATTCGCACGGCGTTTCTCAAGACCACCATGGGGCCGGGGATTAAGCTGGACATAGGCGGTCTTCTGGCGTCCAAGGTCGAATAGGAGGCGCGGCGGCCCTTCGCGCGGACCGCGTACCTGGCGCGCGTAAGTACATACAGCGAGCCGTAGACAGCGAGTGGCCCCCGCGGGGCCTTAAGCGGCGCAAGCCCGCTCGCCGAGGCGCATGAGAGCAGCCCCTTGAACGTGCTGCCCGTCCCTGCGCTCCCGTCTGCGGCCGCGGGGATTTTTGTTTGGAATGGAGGCGTTATGGCCGTAGCGAAGATCACGGAAAAGAAGGCCAAGGCTGTCGAGCAGCTCCAGGACAGGATAGGTCGCTGCACCATTGCCGTCGGCGTGGACTTCAAGGGCATGACGGGCGCCGCCATGACGACGATGCGCCGCTCGATGCGGGAGCGGAAGATCGAGGTGAGGGTAGTCAAGAACACCCTGACCCGCATCGCCGCGGAAAAGGCGGGCCGCCCCGACCTGATGAAGGTGGTCGAACTCACGACGGCCGTCGTCTTCGGCTATGGCGACCCGGCGGAGACCGCCAAGGCGGTGTGCGAGTACGGGCAGGCGGAGAAGACGCCCCTGACGTTGCGAGGCGCGCTTCTGGGCAGTCGCGTGCTCGGCACTGACGAGTTGAAGGCGCTGGCGGCCCTGCCGCCCCGGCCTCTGCTCATTGCCCAGCTTCTGGGCCAGATACAGGCGCCGCTGGTCCGCCTGGTGTCCGTGCTGAACGGGCCGTCCCGCGGTCTGGTGACGGTGTTGCAGCGTCACGCGGAGCAATTGCAGAAGCAGGGGGACGCCCCTGCCGGTCAAGCTGGTTAGAGAACGCACGAGCGCATACTTAAGGAGGAGTTATCATGGCCCTGAGCAGAGAGGAACTGGTACAAGCCATTAAGGAGCTTCCCGCCCTGGAGCTGGCGGAGCTGGTCAAGGACCTGGAGAAGGCCTTTGGCGTGAGTGCCGCCGCGCCCGTCGCCGTGGCCGCCGCGCCCGCAGCCGCGGGTGGCGCGCCCGCCGCCAAGGCGGAGGAGAAGACCGAGTTCTCGGTCATCCTCAAGGAAGTCGGCGCCAACAAGATCAACGTCATCAAGGCCGTCCGCGAGGTGACCACCCTGGGCCTCAAGGAGGCCAAGGACCTGGTGGAGGCCGCGCCCAAGCCCGTCAAGGAAGGCATCACCAAGGACGAGGCGGCCCAGGTCAAGGCCAAGCTGGAAGCCGCGGGCGCTGTCATCGTAGTCCAGTAACAACACAGGCATTTGCATCCGGAAGGAGGAGACCCAGGCGGGAAGGGCCTCCTCCTTCCGTTGTTGTGCAGCACATCTCCATGGCTGGCGGGAGATGGCGTCGTGTTCGCGCTTGCCTTTCGCCGTAGCCTCGGCTAAGCTTCTGCTGTTGGCCCATCACCCGGCAGGAGGCGCATGTGGACGGACGCGGCCTGGACTACACCCTGCGTATCCGAGACCTGCCTGTCTCCGAGCGGCCGCGCGAGCGTCTGCGGGACGCCGGCCCCAACGCCCTTTCCAACGCTGAGCTTCTCGCTATTCTGCTCCGCACGGGCACACCCTCCGAAAGCGCCCTGGCGCTCGGCTCGCGGCTGCTGGCGCAGTTCAGCGGGCTGGCGGGACTCGCCCGCGCCTCCTTCCGGGAGGTCTGCGCGACGCATGGCGTGGGCGAGGCGAAGGCCGCCCAGCTCATGGCTGGCTTCGAACTCGGCAGGCGACTGCTGGCGCTGCACCCGGAGGAGCGCGCCGTGGTGCGCAGCCCGGCGGACGCCGCCAACCTCGTTCAGGCGGATATGGGGCTTCTTCCTCAGGAGCACCTGCGTGTGCTCTTGCTGAACACCAAGAACCGTGTGCTCGGCGTCTCCGAGGTGTACAAGGGTAACGTCAACTCCTCGATGGTGCGCCCCGGCGAGGTCTTCCGCGATGCCGTCCGCGAGAACTGCCCCGCCGTGATCGTGGCGCACAACCATCCGTCGGGCGACCCCACGCCCTCGCAGGAGGACGTGCAGATGACCCGAAGACTGGTGGACGCGGGAAAACTGCTGGACATTGAGGTGCTGGACCACTTGGTCATCGCCGGCAACAGCTTCGTCAGCCTCCGCGAGAAGAAGCTGGGGTTTGAGTAGCAGTTGATGCTTCCTGTTCCGTCCTCGCGTCTGACCATCGTGGCCCTGGGCGTCGCGGCGCTCCTCCTGTTCGCGGCGGAGGAGCTTGTCCGCACGATGTCGCCCGGCATCTTTGCCGTCCCTCCGTACATCGTCGGCCTTGCCCTGCTGGCGTGGGCCACGCGGGGCGTCACGCCGCGCGGCCCGGAGGCCTCTCCCGCCGTGGCGGCGCAGGGGCGGCGCGCGCGCATGGCGGCCATTGCTCTGCTGAGCTTCAGCGTTCTGACGCTTGCCGTTTCGTCCACGCTGGTCATCTTGGACGCGCGCCGCGCCCCCAGCGCGTACTTCGACCGGGCCATGGTGCTGATGGTCGCGGGCATGGCGGCGGGCATAGTGGGGTTCTCTCTGTGGGCGGGCGTCTCGCGGGCTGGCGTGAGCCGCTGGCTGCGCGCCAACTGGAGAGAGGTGGCGCTGGTCGCGGCCGTCGTCGCCTTCGGCGCGTTCCTGCGCCTGTACCGCATCGGCGAGTACCCGCCCCCGGGCGGGATAGCTCAGGACGAAGGGCTGACGGGCGCGTCCGCGTCGCTCATCGCGCATGACCCGGCCTTCAGGTCGCAGCCCATCCATCCCATCTCCTACTACTACATCGCAGGCTACGCCGCGGTCCTCTTCGGGGACGATGTGCTCACCTTCCGCCTGGTGCACGTGGCGGCGGGTGTGGCGCTGCTGCCCGCGTTCTACCTGCTGGCGCGCGCTCTGCTGGGCGCGTGGCCCGCGCTGGCGATGACCTTTCTGCTCGCAGTCGAGCGGTGGTACGTCAACGCCAGCAGGCTGATGTACAACTGGATGCACGTGTCGCTGTTCGAGGTGCTGGCGGTCCTCGGTCTCATCATGGGGCTGCGGACGCGGAAGGCCGCGTACTTCGCCCTGGCCGGGTGGGCGCTGTCCGAGGGACTCAAGGGGTACGTGACGTTCCGTGTCGTCATCATCGCCGTCGTGCTTTATTTGATGTGGCTGGCAATCGCCGACCGGCGGGCGCTCAAGGGGAACCTGTTGAACCTGGGCGTCTTTGCCCTCACGTTCGGCGTGTTCGCCGCGCCGTATATCGCCAACGTCATCCGCGAGCCGTACTGGTTCTTCGAGCGCCACGTGGTCATCCAGAACGTCGTCGCGGACGCGGCAGGCAGGGGCCTGACCGTTCCCGGACTGCTGTGGCAGAACGCGCTGGGGACGTTGTCGCTGCTCACGCAGCGGGGCGAGCGCTGGGCCGTGGAGAACCTGCCGAATACACCGCTGCTGGACCCCGTCACCGCGGCGCTGAGCATGGCGGGCGCGGGCTATGCGCTCGTCCGGTGGCGCCGCGAGGGCAACGTCCTTCTGCTCCTGCTCATTGGGGGCACGCTTATCGGGGGCGGCGTCCTGGCGCAGGACCCCGTGGGCCGTCGCATCTTCGGCGTCTTCCCCGTCCTGCTGCTGGTCAGCGGACAGGCGCTGCGGGACGCGGGCCACGCCCTGGCGGGAGTCGCCTGGCGGCCTCAACTTGTCCATGCGGCGAGCGCCGCGCTCCTGGGCGTCATGCTGGTAGCCGCGGCCGTGTCCGGCATCTACACGTTCTTCTGGGGACAGTCGCGCAACCCCATCACGCTGACGGAGTTCCTGGGCCCGCGCGTGGCGACGGCGAACGCCGTGCGGGCGCTCCCCGGCAGGCCCTATGTGTACCTGATGTCCGACCTGGAGTGGTTCCATCCCATCCAGGACTACACGTGGCTTGCTGGACGTCCGGAGGGCCGGAAGGTGCAAGACCTGCGTGATCTGGCGCCGGGCAGGGACGCCCCGGGACGCGACGTGGCTTTCGTCATCGCCACGCCCTACAACACGCAGGCGCTGCTCGCGGAGCTGCAGCGGCTGTACCCGGGCGGCACGGCCACATGGTATGAGGCGCCGTATCCCACCGTTCGGCGCTACACCGTCGTCAGTTACCACCTGCCGGCGCGGACGCTGGCGGACTCACAGGGGCTGCTGGCCGTGTACCAGGAGGGCGTCGCGCCTCCCCAGCCGTCCGCGCGGCCCGACGCGACGCTGGCGCTGGGCTGGGGCGACGGCGGCCCGCCGCCCACATTGCGCTTCGCCCGCTGGGCGGGGGCGCTCTACGCGCCCGTGTCCGGGGCTTATACCTTTACACAGCCAGGCAACCACACACTAGTGGTAGCCATTGACGGCGTGGAGACGCTGGCGGCGCTCAAGACCCGCACGGTCATCCCGCTGGCGCGCGGGTGGCACCGCCTGGAGGCCGTCGCCACTCTCGACCCCGCGCGTCCGCCGCCCATCCTCTCGTGGCGGAAGCCGGACGGCGTGGAGGAGACCATGCCCGCTGCGTTCCTGCGGCCCGTGGAAGGGCCGGGCGGCCTTCTGGGCACCTACGAGTCGGACAAGCAGTCCTTCCAGGCTATTGACCCCGTGGTGTCCGCCTTCTGGGCGCCGCATCCTCTTCCGACGCCCTACCGCGTGCGGTGGCAGGGCGCTCTCGTGGCGCCGCAGGCGGGAGAGTACCGCCTGGAGATGACGCTGCTGGGCGGCACGGCCAGGCTATGCGTAGACGGCAGAGAGGTCATCCAGGGGCAGGCCAGCCGCGATCTTCCCGGCAGGACATTCAACGCGCCCCCGCTCAGCCTGGACGCGGGCCGGCACATGGTGGAGCTTGCCTTTGTCTGGCGCGACAGTGAGGTGTCCGCGGTGGAACTGCGGTGGACGCCGCCGGGGAGCCAGATGCAGGTCATCCCCTCCACGGCGCTGCACCCCGTCGCGCCGGGCGGCCCGGTGACGGGCTCGGCCTGTCCGCCGCTCGGCTGAACGGCGGCGAGAAGGCTGCCCTTCCGCCCTACGGCTCAGTCCAGGATATGGGGACGCCGGGCCCCTCGGACCAGTCGGTGTCGTGGGCGCTGGGGCCGAGGACGAAGAGCGCGACGAGCAGAATGACGGCGAAAACCCACCAGAAGCGGCGGAGCGTGCGGTTGGCCAGCCCCTCATGGTGTCTGGCGACACGCCGAGCCCGCTCAATCTGGCGGTGCAATGAGTCAATGGGGACAGCTTCGCGTCTCGCCCAGCGGTTCAGAAGCTCGGCGCACTCCGCTTGGACGAACGCGATTTCCTGGCGCGCGGACGGGCTTGCGGAGCCGATGGCGAGGGACGAAAGGTAGCTGTGCACCGACCGCAACTGCTGCCACTCCGTGAGGCCGGGGGACTCGAAGTCCAGGGGGTTATAAACGGCGAGATGCTGTTTGAAGAATTGCATCTTGTTGCCCCCTCGTTAAACAACATGGTCAGCACGGCTGGCCTTTCCACCGAGAGGCCAGCCGTGCTGCACAGGCGTCAACTCGTGCCAGCTACGCGCAGATCCGATGCCTCATTCGTCTGTTGCCGCCCTGGTGTGCGGCTTACGGCACCACTCTGAGAGGGCCAGATGCACTCCGGCCATCGGGAGCCTCCGTATGGGAAGTGCCGTAAGGTATTGTCCTCTCCCCTTTTGCTCGATGTACAGGCCCTTGCTATTCGATGATCTGGAGGCGCGTGTCCTCAGGAGGATTTCCCTGCGGATAGACGAGATAGGGAGGCGTCCAGGTGTACTTGCGCCCATCCTTCGTGGCGATGTCGATGCTGTAGGTCAGGGCCCCCAGCGGATAGTTGAGAGGGACATCCCACTGAGTCACCCACATGAAGGGGGCGTCGGGCTGGCGCCCACCGGCGCGCTGGCCGAACCGCGCGGTCTTTTCGTCGCCGTTCTGCATGCGCAGCTTGATCGTCGCTCCGTCTTTGTCCGTGAGGCGCTTCCCCGTGGACATGTCGAATACCTCGAAGCGGTAGACCAGGTTCATCCCCCGCTTGAACACGGTGGAGCCGACACAGGCAATGCTGCCCTGGATGACGTTTTCAGCATTGACCTTCAGATTGCCATGGGAAGACGTCAGGGTCTCCACGTAGACGGTGAACGGAACTGCCTCATAAAGAGAAGCCTTGGGGGCGGGCCGGACTGGCGTCGGGGCTCCCGGTACGGGCGTTGGCGCCGGTGTCCGCGGCTTGGCCAACGCCGCCGAGACGAGCGCCATGCTGCCCGCTTGCTTGGCCGCGGCGGCTGCCTTCTGCTGCGCCGCCTGAATCTCCTGGTCCTTGGCGGCGAGCTGCTTCTGCAGGTCCGCTGCCTTCTTTTCCTGGGCCGCCGCCTGCGCCTTCGCGGCGTCGAGGTCCGCCTGCGAGATGCCGCTGCAGGCCGAGGCCAGCATAAGGGTCGTGCCCAGCAGTCCGAACAGCGCCGACTTCTTGAACCGTATGCCTAATTTCATGCGTTCTCCTTTGGTTTGTCAGTGGGGTGGTCTCGTCTATACAATAATCGGTGCTTTAACCCAGACTAGTTGTATATTTGGGGTCTCACCTCCACTGGCTGCCGCCTAGCCAGCTACGGCACTACCTCTATGGCCAGTCTGAAGATGGGTAGTTGATATCCATACTCCAGGCCGGGATGGTCCTGCAGCGCCGTGAGTTGCGGCGTCTGGTACATGAAGGGGGGCTTCCCGTGTCCCTGATAGACCGTGGGGTACAGGTCAATCAGATGTGTCCCCGGCTGGCCGGAGGCCCGCATGTTGATGACGACGTCGCCCTTGCTGTTGAAGCCGCATGCGTATCCGATATAGCTGTTGTCGTACGTAAGCGTAAAGGTGTTGTCAAGCTCCGTCCACCCAACGCCTTTCACGTGGACCTGGAACATCTCTCCGGCCTTGACGCGAGAGGGTGTCACCTCCACCAGGCTCTGCTGGACGTAGAAGAAGGGCTCCGCCACTACCTTGTCGCTCTGCACGACCTTGAGCGTGTGCCACCCGCCGAGGTCGTCGGGGACCTGGAAGTCCATAGTCAGAACGCCCTGATTGTCCGATTTCGCTGTCCCCAGCGAGAGTTCCGCCAGGGCCCAGCCTCTGCCGCTCACGCGACTGCCTCTGGCCGTCATGAAGAAGACTTCGGCGGGGGTGTTGGCGGCCAGCCCCGTCACCCGCAGAGTCGCCTTGGACAGGACGGGTCCGGCAGATGGTGTGAGCGTCGCCTTGGCTGTTGACGTGATGGGAGTGGTGCTGGCCGTGGTACGTATCGCGGTACCGGCCAGGCGCGTCGCGTCAGGTTGCGGCGCCTCCAGAGAGGTGGGTGGGACGCCGGTGTCTTCAGTGACGGTGAAGGTGAACGCGAACGTGGGTGTGTGCCCCACGGGCGCCTGCTCCCAGTTCAGGTACGGCACGCTCTTGTGGCCGTGCCAGAGGTCAATGGTGTGCGTCCCCGGCGGTCCGCTGGCGCGAATCACCGCCGTGGCCTGCCCGCCGGTCGTCACGGTGGAAACGAACCCCGTAAACTTGTTGTCGTAGGTAAGGACCCACGTGTTCTCGTACGGCCTCCAGCCGATCCCCTTGGCCTGAATGGTGATGGGGGTTCCAATCGGGCCCTGCGTGGGAGTAATGGTGAACTCGGGCAGGACGCGGAAGCCTCCCCGCGTCACATCCTGGCCGTCAACGACGCCGTAGATGTCGTGCACGCCGCCGTAGCCGTCCGGGGCGACAAGGTTCGCACTCAGCCTGCCCTGTCCGTCGGTCACGGCGCGGCCCAGGGGAACCCGCTTCTCGGTCCACTTGGCTTCGTAGAACTCTATGGTCTCCTGGCTGGGCTCCATGTCATAGCGTGCGCTCGCCGTCGCCCAGAAGAGTTGTACCTCTTTGCCAGCGGGCAGGCCCTCGGCGGTGATGCTGAAGGACCGGCCTATGCTACCCTTGACGGGGTTGACCTGGAGTATTTTGAGAGGAGCGGTGGCCGCCGACGCCCCCGCAGGCGCTGGCTGTCGGGGGGCGACCGCGGCCGCCGCTTCCGGTGCGCGCGGCTGTTCCAGCTGTTTGGCTGCGGCCGGCGCGGCGGCCGGCGCGGATTGCGATGGTAGGGGAGAGGACGATGACACCCCAGGCGTGCAGGCCACCGCCAGCACAATCAGTCCAGAGAGGGCCAGATGCACTCCGGCCATCGGGAGCCGCCGTATTGGAAGCGCTATGAAGTTTTTCATCGTCCTCTCCCCTTTTGCTCTATGTACAGTCCCTTGCTATTCGATGATCAGCAGACGCGTGTCAGCGCCGCCCGGCGGGCTCACCAGGAACGGAGGCGTCCAAGTGGCCGTGCGACCATCCGGCGTGGAGACCGTGATGGTGTAGCCCACGTAGCCCAACGGGTAATCCATAGGAATTGTGACGGCGGTGGCCCACATCCAGGGCGCATCGGGCACACGTCCACCGGCTCGCTGGGAGAAGTGGGCGGCCTTCGGCTCGAGGTTTCCCACCTTCACCGTGACTTTGGTCCCCGGGTCCTCTATGACGCGCTTGCCCGTCTTGGTGTCGATGACGTCAAACCGGTAGACGATGTTCATGCCCCGGCTGAACACCGTGCTGCCGGTGCAGGCGACGGAGCCGTACTCCGTGTTCTTGCCGTCGACAAGGAGCGTGCCGTGGGAGGAGGTCAAGGTCTCCACGAAGAACGCGAATGGACCCACCGGCTCACTATAGGACGCCGGGGGCTTGCGCGGCGGCGGGGGTTGTGCGCCGGGCGGCAGCGGAGTGGGAGTGGCTGCCGGGGGCCGGGGCGGCCCCAGCTTCGACCCGACCAGCATGCTGATGCCCTCTGGCAAAGCCTTTTTCTTGGCCGCGGCGATCTCCTGGTCCTTGGCGGCGAGCTTCTGCTGAGCGCTCGCGAGCTCCTTCTGGAAGTCGGCTGCCTTTTTCTCCTGGGCCGTCGCCTGCGCCTTCGCAGCGTCCAGGTCCGCCTGGGAGATGCCGCTGCAAGCCGAGGCCAGCACGAGCGTTGCGCTCAGCGCCGAGAAGACCCCCAGCCTTTTGATACCTTTGCTAAACTCCATGAGTACCTCCTTTGTCTCCTATTTGGTGCGAGCTGGAAACCAGCCTTGCTTTCGCGTGTCGATCAGAAGCGCTTCGTCTCACCTCCTGTCGTGGACTCTGGATATGCTGAACGCCTGGTACAGGATGAACGCGAAGATTGCCCAGACCGCCAGCACGGCCAGCGTCAGGCCAAACGTGGCCCAGTGGTCGAGGATCTGGTGGATAATGGGCCGGTCCGCCACTCCGACGGTGAGGGGCGCCGCCCACGCCGGTATGATTTCGAGCCCCGTCGGCTCCATGACGTAGGCCGACGGCGGCGCGCCGGTGGACTGGATCGCTATGGCCTGCTCGCTCTCGGCGTACACGCCCATGCCAACGAAGCGGGCCGTGATGGCGTACTGGTCCGTGGCAAGTGTGGGCTTGAAGTCCAGGAAGGCGACTCCTTTGGCGTCGGTCTTCGCGGAGCCGATGTCCATCTTGCCCTTCCTGCCCGCGAACTCGGCGTCCAGGAGGAAACGGACCTCCGCTTTGGGAACGGGGTTGCCGGAGCCGTCGTTCAGCGTTGCCATCAGGGCGACGGTATCGCCTCCCGTGACCCAGGAAGACGGAGTGACGTTCAGCTTGGTTGGCGTCAGCGCCGCGGCCCCACCGCCGCCACCGCCGCGCCGGACATTCAAGGCGCCGCGCTGCATGAAGTCGTGTATCTCGCAGTCCAGGTCGCACTTGAAGCGGAACGTGCCCGGTTTGTCCGCGAGGAACTTGAAGGTGAACTCCCGGTGCGCGGACGTGAGTTTGTCCGACTCCAGCTTGTACCCTTCCAGCACAATGATGTGCTCGTCGTTAACGTAGCCCTTGTGCGTCCACGCGAAGGTCAGCTCCACCAGCTTGCCCTGCTCGACTTCGACCACCGGGTCCCCTTCCTTGCCGTTGTAGGCGAACCCGGAGTCCGTTATCTCCACGCGCAGCTTCACGGGGTCGTCGGCGTGAGCTACGTGCTGCGGCATGACGCCCAAGGCAAGACCGACCAGGGCGGCGGCGACCAGTGCTGCGCGTCCAGTCCATCTAAACATGGCTCGCACCTCCCGTTTGCGGCGTGAGAGTCGTGGCCCCGGCGGCCAGCCCGGCGGACGGCGCCTGCTTGGACTTCTCGTGCTCCCAGCCTTCTTTCATTTCCCATACGGGGATAATCGGAAAGAGCTTGGTGAAGAGTGTCAGCGTGAGCGCGAAGCCTCCGAAGGATGCCACGGTGATGGCTATCTCCACCCAGCTGGGGGTATAGATGCCCCATTCATAGGGCAGCAGGGGCAGGGAAAGGGTCGGAACGACGATGATGAACCGCTTGATCCACATGCCGATGTTCACCAGGATGGACCCGATGAGCATCAGCTGAATGGTGCGGGTCCGGCGGAACGCCGCCCAGACGATGGGCAGGATCTGACCGAAGAAGAAGCCCGCCCAGACTAGGGGGCTGTACTTACCGAGCAGAAGCGACTCCAGCAGGAGCTTGTCCTCGCTTGCCAGCTTGTAGCCTATGGTCAGGTACTCGGCGAAGGTGAAGTAGAGGTAGCCGATGCCGAACACCACGAGCAGGTAGCTCAGGTAGCGGAAGTGCTTCTCCGTGAAGTACTCCTCCAGGTGGTAGACCTTGCGGAAGATGATCATGAGCGTGATGAGCATGGCCGTGCCGGAATACAGGGCGCCGACGGCGAAGTAGGGGGCGAAGATGGTGCTTGCCCAGCCCGCGCGGTAGGTCATGCCGAAGATCCAGGAGACCACCGAGTGCACCGTCACGCCGATAGGGATGATGATGAGCATCATGATGCCCGCGCCGCGCTCCAGGTGCCTGTGCTGCTCGGGCAACCCCTGCCATCCCAGGGAGACCAGGGAATAGACGCGGTGACGCAGCCCGGAAACCTTGCCTGCGAATTTGTCCCGCAGCAGGGCGGAGTCCGGAATAATGAACAGGAAGAGGTAGATGATGCTGGCCGTCAAATACGTGCTGATAGCCAGGATATCCCACAGGAGCGGCGAATCAAGACGCCCGTACAGAAGAATGTTGGCGACCCGGTCCGGCCGTCCCATGTCCACTATGGGCATCAGGCCGCACATCAGCAGTGCGGAGACGGTAGTGATTTCCGCCAGGCGAGTGATCGGCCTGCGCCACTCCGCGCCCGTGATGCGCAGAATGGCGGAGATGAAGGTGCCGGACATGCTCACTCCGCTGAAGAAGACGAAGTTGGAGATGTACAGGCCCCAGGTCACCGTGTCACGCATCCCCGTGATGGCAAGGCCTCTCTGGAGCTGCTCGTAGTAGGCGTAGAAGCCAACGCCAATCAGCACGAACAGGACGGCCATCCAGGCGTACCATGCGCGGGACGTATGCAAGAGGGGGCGATAGACCGTCTCTTCCAGTCGTTCTTCACGACTCGCGGTCTTCATGACTTGCCTCCTTCATGGGCGTGTTCGGCGGTCTTCTCGCCAGCGGCGCCCAGTTCCTGCCATGAACGCGGTTTCTTGGGCGCGCGCTCGTCGCCGACGTGATGGCCGTATTCCTGGCCGTGGCCGGGGATGTACCACACCCGTGGCCGCGTGCCCAGCTCTTCCTTCAGGCGGTGGGCGCTGTTCTCGCCCAGGAACGTGGAGAGCTTGACAATATCGGTCCCGTTGGTGGCGATGTCCTCGGTCAGGTCGCCAAGATAGATGGCCTTCATGGGGCACTTCTCAGCGCAGGCGGGAAGCTTTCCATCAGCCGTGCGGTGCGCGCAGAGCATGCACTTTTCCACTGTGCCCTGGCGGTGCGGAACGGGGAACTGAGGGCTGTACTTGGCGAATGTGGCCCCGGGCGGATTATCGGGCTTGTCCCAGTTGAAGGAGCGGGCTCCGTAGGGACATGCGGCCATGCACATGCGGCAGCCGATGCAGCGGTCGTGGTTGATGAGGACGACGCCTTCCTCCGTCCTGTAGGTGGCGCCCACCGGGCAGACCTTGACGCAGGGCGGGTTCTCGCACTGCATGCACGGGCGGGGCAGGTAATAGGTGTGGCCCGCCTCGCTTTTCACGCTCATGACCCTGAGCCACTGCTGCCCCGCCGGGACGAAGTGTTCCGTGTTGCAGGCCTCCGTGCACGCGGGCGGCTTGTCTTGCGTGACGCAGCCCTCGCACTTGCGCAGGTCAATCACCAAGGCCCACTGGCGAGGCACGCCGCCGGCCTTCTTGCCGGCTTCACCGGATGCGGTCCCTGTGGACTTGCCCAGCACCGAAGGCACAAGCGGAGCCGCGACGGCGGCCGCACCGGCCACCCCCAGCAGCGCCAGCAGGCGTCTCCGGCTGATCCTCCCCCTCTCGTCAACCGGGTTGGGGTCGCTAGTCCCTTTGTCCATCTGCTCCCCTCCCTAAGATTTGCTTCAATCGAGGAGCCGACTCGCTTCTCAATCGAATTCGTATTGACCAGATTCATTATCGGCTCCGGCGTGAATGGCAACATCCGAAAAACCTCGCCTCTTTCAGCACGTGAAAACACCTACCGGAACAGGTGGGTGTCTCGTTGCCAATCAGCGCAACAGGGGGATATGCTAAAATGCGCAAGCAGGTGGGGAGAAGATGGATCAGATTCGAGTTGTTCTTGGGGAAGACCACTCGCTGGTGCGCGAGGGGACGCGACGCATCCTTGAGCAGTACCCGGACATGGTTGTCGTGGGGGAGGCGGGCGACGGCGAACAGGCGCTTGAGCTGGTGAAACGGCTTCACCCGGACGTCGCCATCCTGGACGTTCGGATGCCGAAGCTCAGCGGCATCGAGGTGGTGCGCCGCATAAAGGAGTGTTCCCCGAACACCAAGGCGCTCATGCTGACGGCCTACGATGACGACGACTACATCCTCGCGTCAATGGAGGCGGAAGCGGCGGGGTATCTCCTTAAAACCGCCAAGGCCAGTGAGCTGGTGGAGGCGGTCCGGAGCGTCCATCAGGGCGAGTCCGTCCTGCATCCCGCCATCGCGGCGAAGGTCGCGCGCCTGTGGGGACGGCGCCGGGTCAGGGTGGAGCAGGAGCCCGCCGAGACGCTCAGCCCGCGGGAGCGCGCGGTGCTGGAGCTGGCCGCCAAGGGTCTCCGCAACAAGGAGATAGCGGAGAAGCTGGATATCAGCGTGCGGACCGTGGAGGGGCACTTCAACAGCATTTTCGCGAAGCTTGGTGTCTCCTCGCGCGTTGAAGCCATTCTCTACGCGGCGGCAGCGCACTGGGTCACCACCGCGGAAGACAAGCGAACATAGATGGCGGTAGCAAGTGGAGAACGCGGTCAGGGACTCTCTTAATCAGCCCCTCCAGGGCTTTCTGGAGAAGGGGAGGCGCCGGCTTTCGCCTTACCGACCTCCTGTTCGGGACTGGCGCTTCTGGGCCGTCCAGGGCCTGATAGCGCTCATCGCGGGGACGCACACCGTCCTGGAGGTCATGCGCTACAGCGGGTACACGGTCTTTGTGGGCCCTCCGGACGCGCAGGTGGTTCTGCTCTCTTTCATACCCGTCTCGCTGTTCTTCGTCCCCGTGGTGTACGCGGCCCTCAACTTCGGCCTCGCGGGCTCGGTGGCGACCGCTCTGTGGTGCACGGTCCTGACCATACCCAACATCATGCTGCACCACGAGGCGGAGCGCGTCAGAGAAGTCCTGCAGCTGGGCATTGTGGACGCCATCGCGGTCTTCGTGGGGCAGCGCGTTGACCGCGAGATGAGCGCGCGGGAAGAGGCGGAAGACGCCAGCGCGGCGCTGCGCTTGTCGGAAGCCAAGTACCGGGGGCTTTTCGAGTCCTCTCCCGCGCCCATTCTCGTTCTGGACCCGCAGGGGGTCGTCAGGGAGGCCAATCCAGCCGCGGGCGTCCTATTCGCCAAGTCTCCCGGAGCGCTTAAGGGCGCTCGGGTGTCTGACCTCTTCGAGTCGGCGGGCGCCGAGAGAATACTCGGCTTGCTGCAGGAGGGTAGCCGCGAAGACTCGTACGTCGTCCTGAAGTCCCAGGCTGGTGAGGAGATGTACCTGGAGCCGATGGGGACGCGCATAAACGCTGGCGAAAGCGAGGCGGTCATCCAGGTACTGCTCAGGGACGTGACCGTTGAGCGCTACAGGCAACTGGGATTGAAGGCCTACGCCGCTCACGTGCTCCGCGCGCAGGAAGAGGAGCGCAAGCGCATCGCCCAGGAGTTGCACGATGAGACCGTCCAGACCCTTATCCTGCTATGCCGTCGGCTGGACCTGGTGGAGGGTGATAGCGGGACCCTGTCGTCGGCCGGCGTGAACGGGTTGAGGGAGGCGCGGAAGACGGCGGAGGCAGTCGTCAAGGACTTGCGCGATTTCAGCAAGGCCCTGCGTCCGCCGACGCTGGACGACCTGGGGCTCGTCACCTCTATACGTCGACTTCTGATGGACCTGATGGACCGGGCCCAAGTGGGCGGACAGATGAGAGTGGTGGGAGAGGAGCGGCGCTTGTCGCCGGACGTGGAGCTTGGCGTGTTCCGCATCGCGCAGGAGGCGCTGCACAATGTGGAGCGTCACGCCCGGGCGAGCGAAGTGACGGTGACTTTGACCTTCTCCCCGCATGAGTCCAGGCTGGACGTGATGGACAACGGCGTGGGCTTCGTGCCGCCTCACCACATGAGCGACATGGCTGCGAGAGGCCGACTGGGGCTTCTCGGGATGCAGGAGCGGGCGGAACTCCTCGGCGGAAGGCTGGACGTCCGGTCCACACCCGGCAAGGGCACGCGAATCACTGCCTCCATCCCCGTTCCAGCCGACTCCGCCTCCCCGTCCCCCGGCTCCAGCGGGAGCGCCGGAGGGAGAGGCAGGCCGTAGCTCGCCCGTGACTGCCTCCCGCAGCAGCGCGGCGGCAACGCCGACCTCACCCTTGCTCGCCTGTCCGGTGGTCTTCCTCGGCGGGCCCCTTTCCGGAGTTTAAAAGCAGCGGCGCCGTGTTCCAGGCGAGGGCCTGTGAAACAGGGCGCCGTTGCGCCGAGGCTTCGGAGCCCGCCGTCGAGCTTACTTGGACCGTTTGCTCTTGGGGCTGTGATCGCTCCGCTCCGTAAAGCGCTTGAGCAGGCCGTTGAGGGTGTCGCGGAAGCCACCGTACTCCAGTTCGGTGTAGGGGAGCATGGCGGCGCCGGACCATCCCTGATCGCGCATATACAAGGCTTTCTCCTGCGCTTTCGTCCGCACCGCGTCCCATGCGACGTTCGCGAAGAAATCGCAGTGATTGTCGGAGAAATAACCCCCCACGTCCATGGAGAACCCCACGCAGGAGACGAGCGGCAGGCAGTATATCCCCGTGACGGGCGTGCCCAGGGGGACCGGCATGAGCGGCATGACGTGGGAGCCGCGTGCGTCGCCGCCCACGTAGTGTGCCTTGGCGAAGGGGGAGAGTAGCTCTTCCGGCGCGGGGAAGATGCCCTGGTTGCGGACGAGGGCCACGGGGTCGTCCTTGCCGGTGTAGGTTCCCGCTATGCTGTGCAGACGCTGCGCCGAGACGGACACGGCCACGTCGCCCGTGGTGCGGGAGATGATGGCGTCAATGCCGAACCGCTCGTTGTCGCGGAGCAGCATGGCGATCTGGTAGTAGTTCTCCGGGGCGTTAAGCTCGATGATGCTGTCCGCGCCGGTGTGGTCCATGTCAATGATGCGGAACGTGAACCCCTTGATCAGCTTGGGCAGCATCAGGCCGGCGCAGTACATGGGGTCGGCGAAGGCGAGGAACAGCGGGAGGTTGTAGGCGCCGGGGCCGCACTTGTCGGCGGCGAACATGCAGAAGGACTCCGCAGGCCGGGTCTTGTTGGTCTTGACGGGGTTGTGGTCGAATTCCACCTCCGCCACCGCGGGGCCGGCCCCGCGGATGTTTCCCGACGGCGCGTCCACCAGCAGGTCCTGTCCGGCCCCGTACAGCCCGGACTGCTGCGCTATGGACGTCGCCTTCACAAAGGCGTTCCATGCGAACTGATGGATATCCGAGTTGCCCTCTCCCCGCGTGTGCGACGAGAGTATGGCGATGTCGTCGCCTGTGTGGGCCACGAAGCCGTCTATGATGAGCTTCTTGCCGATGGCGGCCTTGACCGCCTGTCGCACCGATTCGACCATCTTCTGGGACGGTGTGGTGTGGCCTCCGATGGAGCCGACATCAGCCTTCAGGATAGACAGGGTGATTCTCATGCGTTGTCTCCTTCTCTTATGTTAGCGGGCTGCGGATGCCGGAATACCAGAGGACGGTGTCCGCGGAGGGCGAGGCCGCCCGTGGACATCTCCTTATATGCTTTCAGTCAGGGCAGAGCTACTGCGCCACCCATCCACCGTCCACAACCATGGGGTGCCCGGTCACGAAGGACGCCGCGTCCGAGCAGAGCCACACGACAGCCTCGGCGATCTCCTCCGGCGTGCCTAACCTTCCGACAGGCTCTCCGGCGGTAAGCTGGGCCTCTGCTTCCGCTTTCCCTCCGGTGAAGCGCTCAATCATGGGTGTGCGAATGACCCCCGGACAGACGGCGTTGATGCGGATGCCAGCTTTGGCGTACTCCAGCGCCGCCGTCTTCGTCAGGCCCACGACGCCGTGCTTGCTCGCCGCGTACGGCGTGACGCCAGCGAAGCCGACGAGTCCGGCGATGGAGGAGCAGTTGACGATGGCGCCGCCCTTGTGCTTCAGCATCTCCGGAATTTCATACTTCATGCAGAGCCAGACGCCCTTGAGATTGATGCCGATGACCCGGTCGAAGTTCTTCTCCGAGCTATCCGCGATGGGCGCGGGCTCGCCCTCAATTCCCGCGTTGTTGAATGCATAGTCCAGGCGGCCGTATTTCCGGACGGCCTTCTCCACCATTGTCTGCACGTCCGCGGCCCTGGACACATCCGTCTTGACGAAGATGGCCTGGCCGCCAGCCTTCTTGACCATGCGCACCGTCTCGTCGCCGCCCGCGACCAGCACGTCGGCCACGACGACCTTGGCGCCCTCCCGTGCGAACGCCAGCGCCGCCGCGCGGCCTATGCCCGAGCTGGCCCCCGTGATGATGGCGACCTTGCCGTCGAATTTACCCATCGCGCCTGTCCGTGCCTTTTCCCTCCCGCCCTATACGCCTGAGCACATGGATGATCTTAGCCGCCGCGCTACTCACCCGACTGGAAATCATCGAGTAACCGGAGAGCAAGGTAGACGTTCAAAGGACGTCCAAATCGGCTGTCTACGCCGCCCATGCCGGGTTGTACACGCCGTACACCTCGCGCAGCACGTCGCAGATTTCGCCGAGCGTGGCGTAGGCGCGCACCGCGTCCAGCATGGCGGGCATCACGTTCTCGTCGGCGCGCGCGGCCCGCTTCAGCTCATCGAGCCGCTTCAGCGTGTCCCGATTGTCCCGCTCGCGGCGCACCTGGGCAAGCCGTTGCATCTGCCGCCGCTCGCTTTTCGGGTCGATTTTCAGGATTTGTATGGAAGTCGGCTCTTCGACCACGTAGTCGTTCACGCCGACAGTGATGCGTTCGCGCCGGTCCATTTCCTGCTGATAGCGGAAGGAGGCCTCGGCTATTTCGCGGACGAAGAACCCGCTCTCCACGCACGCCACCACGCCACCCAGGTCCTCCACTCGCCGGAAATACTCCCGCGCGCCGTCTTCCATTTTGTTGGTCAGCCACTCCATGTAGAAGCTGCCGCCCAGCGGGTCCACCGTGTTGGCCGCACCCGTCTCGTGGGCGATGATCTGCTGCGTGCGGAGGGCGATGAGCGCGGCCTTGTCTGTGGGCAGGGAGAGCGCTTCGTCCTGGGAGTTGGTGTGCAGCGACTGCGTGCCGCCGAGGACGGCGGCGAGCGCCTGGATGGCCACGCGGGCCACGTTGATCTCCGGCTGCTGCGCCGTCAGAGAGCAGCCCGCCGTCTGCGCGTGGGTGCGCATCCACAGTGTCCGCTCGTTCTTCGCCTTGTACTTTTCCTTCATGTCCCGCGCCCAGATGCGCCGCGCGGCCCGGAACTTGGCGATCTCCTCGAAGAAGTCGTTGTGGACGTTGAAGAAGAAGCTCAGGCGGGGCCCGAAGTCGTCTATCTTGAGATCCCGCTCCAGGCAGGCGTCCACGTACGCGAAGCCGTCGCCCAGGGTGAACGCCAACTCCTGGATAGCCGTGGCGCCCGCCTCGCGGATGTGGTAGCCGCTGATGCTGATGGGGTTCCACTTCGGCATGTTCCGGGTGGCGAACTCCACCGTGTCCACCACGAGCTTCATGGACGGCTGCGGCGGAAAGATGTACTCGTTCTGGGCGATGTATTCCTTCAGGATGTCGTTCTGAATGGTGCCGCCCAGCGCCGCCATGGGGACGCCCTTCTTCTCGGCGGCGACGATGTACATGGCCCAGACGGGCGCGGCGGGGCTGTTGATGGTCATGGACGTGGTGATCTTGTCCAGCGCAATGCCGTCGAAGAGGACCTCCATGTCCCGCAGAGAGGACACGGCCACGCCGCACTTGCCGAACTCGCCCTTGGACGCGGGGTGGTCAGAGTCGTAGCCCATGAGCGTGGGCAGGTCCAGGGCGACGGACAAGCCCGCTCCGCCTGACTTCAGGAGGTACTTGTACCGCTGGTTCGTGTCCTCTGCGTCGCCGAAGCCCGCGAACTGGCGCATGGTCCAGAGCTTGCCGCGATAGCCGGTGGCGTGGACGCCGCGCAGGAAGGGGTACTCGCCCGGCAGGTTCATGTCCCGCTTGTAGTCGAATCCCTTCAGGTGGTCCGGCGTATAGACGCGCTCGATGGGCGTATTCGAAAGGTTCGTCGGGTCCTTGCGCGACTCGCGAACGCGCCCGTTCTGCTCCGGCGAACCGGTCTCTTTTGCCTTGGTATGGCCAGGCTTCTTGGCGTCGGGCACCGAGCACCTCCTTGGGGAAGCTGGAGCAATAAGCCGGCCCCGAATGGAAAAGGAAACCGGCGAGGCTATCAGTTAAATGGTGCGAATTTACTGGCCTCAGTGTAGCAAAGGCGACATACGAGTGTCAACGTTGGCGAACGGGGCCGCGCCATGTCTGAATCGGAGGTGTCACTCCGCGCCAAGGCTGATACACTGGGGGAAAGCGCATCCTGTGCGAGAGGGGACGGCTCATGGACAAGCCAGGTGACAGGGCGCCCGCGCATCCGACGCCGACGGGTGACGCGCGCACGTCCACCGTTCGCTACAACGTCAGCCTGCTGACCCCCGGCGACCTGTACCTGTTCAACGAAGGTTCGCACTCCCGCCTGTACCAGAAGATGGGCGCGCACCTTGCTACGGACAACGGTGAGGGCGGCGCGTACTTCGCGGTGTGGGCGCCCAGCGCGGCGCAGGTCACGGTCGTGGGCGACTTCAACGGCTGGGACACCACCCGCCATCCCCTGCGGCCCCGCGACCGGTCCGGCATCTGGGAGGGCTTCGTGCCCGGCGTGGGAAAGGGCGCCCTCTACAAGTACCATGTGGTCTCCACCCACGGCGGGTACGCAGTGGACAAGGCGGACCCCTTTGCGCTCCGCAGCGAGACGCCTCCCCGGACGGCATCCGTTGTCTGGGATGCGGGGTACGCCTGGGGCGACCACGCGTGGATGGATTCGCGGCGACGGCACAATGCGCGGAACGCGCCTATCGCTATCTACGAGATGCACCTGGGCTCGTGGATGCGCATGTCGGAAGAAGGCGGCCGTTCGCTGACCTACCGCGAGCTGGCCCCCAGACTCGCCGAGTACGTGCAGCGCCTGGGATTCACGCACGTGGAGTTCCTGCCGGTCATGGAGCACCCTTTCTACGGCTCCTGGGGCTATCAGACCACCGGCTATTTCTCGCCCACCAGCCGCTACGGCGCGCCCCAGGACCTCATGTACCTCGTTGACTATCTGCACCAGCGGGGCATCGGCGTCATCCTGGACTGGGTGCCTTCTCACTTCCCGTCCGACGAGCACGGGCTGGCCCTGTTCGACGGCACGCACCTGTATGAGCACGCCGACCCGCGTAAGGGATTCCATCCGGACTGGAAAAGCTGCATCTTCAACTATGGCCGCCACGAGGTGCGCAGCTTCCTGCTGAGCAGCGCCCTCTTCTGGCTGGACCGCTACCACGTGGACGGCCTGCGGGTGGACGCCGTGGCTTCCATGTTGTACCTGGACTACTCGCGCAAGGAGGGGGAGTGGATTCCCAACATGTACGGCGGGCGCGAGAACCTGGACGCCATCTCCTTTTTGCGGCGGCTGAACGAGGAGGTGTACGGGAGCTACCCGGACGTCCAGACCTACGCGGAGGAGTCCACGGCGTGGCCGATGGTCTCGCGGCCCACGTATGTCGGCGGGCTTGGCTTCGGCATGAAGTGGGACATGGGCTGGATGCACGACACGTTGCTCTACATGAGCAAGGACCCCGTGTACCGGAAACACCATCACAACGAGCTGACGTTCCGGATGCTCTACGCCTTCACGGAGAGCTTCGTCCTGCCGCTGTCGCACGACGAGGTGGTGCACGGCAAAGGCTCGCTCATGGGCAAGATGCCCGGCGACCACTGGCGGAAGTTCGCCAACATGCGCCTGCTGCTGGGGTACATGTACGGCCAGCCGGGCAAGAAGCTCCTGTTCATGGGGGGCGAGTTCGGCCAGTGGCGCGAATGGGACCACGACTCCAGCCTGGAGTGGCATCTGCTGGCGTATGCGCCGCATCAGGGCCTGCTGCGATGGGTGGAGGACATCAACAGGCTCTATCGCAGCGAGACAGCCCTGCACGAGATGGACCTTGACCCCGCGGGCTTCGAGTGGATTGACGGCAGCGACGCCGCGCAGAGCGTGCTGACGTTCCTGCGCAGGGGCAAGTCGCCGGGCCAGGACATGCTCGTGGCGTGCAACTTCACGCCGGTGCCGCGCCACGGCTACCGCGTGGGCGTGCCGCGCGGCGGGTTCTGGCGCGAGATGCTGAACAGCGACGGCAGGGAATACGGCGGCAGCGGCGTGGGCAATCACGGGGGCCTGCACGCGGACGGTGTGCCGTGGAACGGCCGCCCGTGCTCGCTGAGCCTCGCGCTGCCGCCGCTGGCGGTGGTGTTCCTGAAGGGCCCGGCAAGCGGGTAGGCCAGTCCAGGCAACACAGCGCTGCGCGGCGTCAGCGGGCCCTGTTCGCGAGCGGCGGAACGCTATTCACGGGAAGCGCGACGCCAGGCCGTGAGGCCCGTGTGATGCGTCGCGCTTCCCGTGAAATGGGTGACTAGACGATCCAGCCGAAGGTCCGCTTCTTGGTCTCCAAGTTGACGAACGTCTCGCTGTGAACGATTCCCGGAATGCCGGCGAGGCGCGTCTTGATGAAGTTATTCAGCTCCTCGGCGGAGGGCAGCATGACCCTGATGAAGAGGTCGTACGTGCCCGTGGTGAACGCGACGAAATGGACGTCGCTCATCTTGGCGAGCGTCTTGGCCACGTCGTCGAGCTTGCTGAGCTCCACCTGCAGGCCGATGAGCGCGAGGGCGTTGAAGCCGATCTTCGGAGGGTTGGGCACGGCGGTGACGCGGATGATGTCCTCGTCAATGAGGCGCTTGATGCGCCGCCGCACGGTGCCCTCGCTCACGTCCAGGTGGCGGGCGATCTCGGCGTTGGACTCCCTGCCGTCCATCTGCAGCCGCAGCATTATCTCCCTGTCGAGCTCGTTGGGGATGGGAGCGCGCTTGCGCGTCCGGGTCTTCCTGTGCAATGGAGAGGAATTCGTCGGCGCGGGCGCCGCCGCAGCGCGGCCCCGGGTACGATTTCGAGTACGCCGTCGTGGCATTATTTGTCCTCCTTGACGTAGTCCGTCAAACAACGCATCACGACATTTTAGCACACGCGCCCGGACTTCTCCAGAGGGCGCTCCTGCGCGGTCGCAGGTTTCGCCGTGTGCGTTACGACATTCTGATATATACACGATTATCCTGTTAAGTGCAAGTTTCATATGGCGTAACCGTTCCTGATTGCGATGTGGCGCGCCTTAGACATCGGTGGAAGCCGTCGTTTCTTTGGCGACGCCGACAGACGTTGGCGCTGCTTGACTTGACCGGGCGGAGCAACTATCTTAGGAGCCACGCCCAACCCATTCACGCAGGTGTTCAAGGAGGGATGGATGGAGACGAAGCGGCAGCTGGTCGTTCTCATGCCGTACGGAGAGGAACCCGCGACAAGCCAGAAGGCGCTGGCGCCGCGTCTGGACACCCTGCGCGGCAAGACCATTGGCATCGTCAACAACACGTGGAACTGCATGAATGTCGCGACGGACGAGTTGCGCCAACTTCTGGTGAGCAAGTTCGGCGTCGCGGAGGTCATCGAGAAGCAGACTCCCGCCACCGTTCCGCTGCGCGCCGTCGACATGGATGACCTGGCGAAGCGCGCCGACGCCGTGATCTGCGGGATTGGCAACTGAGGCTCCTGCACCGCGTGGTGTATCCACGACAGCATGGAATTGGAGGCGCGGGGCGTCCCCACCGTTACTCTGGCTACTCAGTACTTCGAGGCGTTGGCCAGGATGACCGCGAAGGGCAAACGCCAGCCCAACCTTCCCCTGACGATTCTCCCGCATCCGCTTAACCCGCTGCCTGACGAGCAAATCCGCGAGGCCGTGCGCAGACAGGTGTCGCAGATGGTGGAAGCATTGACCAAGGTCAAGCAGCCCATCAAGGCCTAGGCGCAAGCAGGCACGTGCATATCTTTCAGAAGTCTGCTCTTTGTTATACAACGAAGAGGAATCCAGAGGGGCACGCTCCTCTAACGGGGGAAACGGGGCGTCCCCCGTTTTTTGTCTCCCCTCTCCCGCTGACGGGAGAGAGGACCAAGGGGTGAGGGTAACGCACCGGAGTCTGGTCAAGGTTTGACAAAGGAGACATCCATGCCCGCGCAGCCGTTCACATCCACACGCCAGACGCTTGACGACGACCTGGACGCCGTCTTCGATTTCTTCTATGACAAGGGCTACACCGATGGGCTGCCCATCGTTCCACCCACGGAGGAGCGGGTGGCGCGCATGGTGGCCGCCACCGGTCGGAACGCGGGCGAGAACATCGGGCGCATCCCGCCCGCGAACGGGCAGGCCACCGTCGAGAAGATCGCGGTCAACGCCGTCATGGCGGGCTGCCGTCCGGAGTACATGAGCGTCCTCATCACGGCGGTGGAGGCCATCACCGAGCCGCAATACCTGCTTCAGTCCATCCAGCCCACGACGAATCCCATGACTCCGGCCCTCATCATCAACGGGCCCGTGCGGAAGGCCCTGAACATCAACAGCGGCTCGGGCGTCATGGGCCCCGGCTGGCGCGCCAACGCCACCATCGGCCGCGCCGTCCGGTTGCTGCTGCTGAACATCGGCGGCGCCATCCCAGGCGACGTGGACAAGTGCACGCAGGGATTCGTGGGCAAGTACACCCTGTGCATTGGGGAAAACGAGGAGGAGAGCCCATGGCCCCCGCTGCACGTCGAGCGCGGGTTCAAGCCGGAGGACAGCACCGTCACCGCCATCACGGTCAACAGCAGCATCAACCTGCACGACAGCAGCCATCGCTGGGAGGACCTGCTGCACTCGCTCACCCTTGGTCTGCTGGACCCCACGTCCAACAACTACATCCACATTCATGCGGACGCCCTGGTCGTCCTGAACCCGCTCCACGTCCAAATCCTGTCGGAGGCCGGTTTCACCAAGGAGAAGCTCAAGGCGCATTTCCACAAGAATGCGCGCATTCCCCTGGACTGGCTTTCCGAGCGACGCAGGCACCTGCGCATGGGCGAGGGCGCGGAGTACTACCAGGTTGACGGCAAGGTGCCCATCGTGTGGCGTCCGGAGGACTTCGTTCTGGTCGTCTCCGGCGGCATGCAGGGGGGCCACTCCTGTTTCATGCCCGGCGGAATGGGGCGGAGCGTCACCAAGAAGATAGCAGCCGTCTAACCCGGCGGAGTCGCCGCATCCCTGCGGTCGAAACGGCCGCCGGACTCTTGCCGCGCGGCCTTCATCTCCCTCCAGGTTTCCTCTGGGACGTCGGCGGGATTCCGTCGCACCACGCCCTCCGGCCGCCCGTTCGCCATATCCTCATCAGTCTTTGAGTTCTTCCGCATTCGGACCTCCTGGAAGTCTGGACGCGCATCGCGATGCCCGGCGGTGTGCGTGATAGCTATGTGACAAAAGTCACATACAGTCGTGTAAGCGCACGCTAAGATTCAACGCGGTACCAGGTGGGCTTGGGGTGTGGGTGCCTCTGGTGCAAGTTCACCAGCCCTCTTGGTGCGGTTGCATCGTGTGGAGACCAGTCCCGTGGGTTTACGCTTATTGTGACACGTTTCACAAATACTTAAGAAGAGTGCATCCAGGGCGCTGGGCGAGCCTCACGTCGTAGAGATGCGTCCAGCAGCAGAAGGATGCGGGCAAAAGGAGGAAATATGCTTCCAGGTAACAGGAAGGTGGTTCACGCAGCCATCAGCATCCTTGCGGTAGTGCTTCTTCTCGGGCTGAGCGCCTGCCAGACCGGTGCGGCCGGTCCCTCAACCGCGGCGCCCGCGGCGGGACTGTCAGCCAGCGCTGCGGACGTCGCCAAGGCGCGCAATCTCACGCCCGACGACGTGACTGCCGCCCTGAAGACGTACGTCCCCGGCGGCAAATACGACGACTACTACATGTTCGCGTCGGGCGGTCAGTCGGGCCAGGTCTTCGTCATTGGCCTGCCGTCCATGCGTCTGCTCAAGACGATCGCCGTGTTCACTCCGGAGTCCTGGCAGGGCTACGGCCAGGGCGAGGAGGACACGATGAAGATCCTGGACGAGGGCAAGTTCAAGAGCAACCCCATCCTCTGGGGCGACACGCATCACCCCGCGCTCAGCGAGACCAACGGTCAGTACGACGGCCAGTACCTGTTCATCAACGACAAAGCGAACGGGCGCATCGCCGTCATTGACCTGCGGGACTTCCGCACCAAGCAGATCGTCAAGAACCCCGTCATGATCAACAACCATGGCGGCGCGTTCGTGACTCCCAACACGGACTACATCATTGACCCGTCCCAGTACGCCGTGCCCCTGGACTTTCAGTACGCGCCCATCAGCGAGTACAAGGAGAAGTACCGGGGCCTGATCACCTACTGGAAGTTCGACCGGCGGAAGGGCCGCATCGACACGGCGCAGTCGTTCGCCATCGAAGTCCCGCCGTACTGGCAGGACCTCTGCGACGCGGGCAAGCTCGCCAGCGATGGGTGGGCCTTCTGCGGCTCGTTCAACTCTGAGATGGCGACGGGCGGCATCGAGGAGGGCAAGCCTTCGTTCGAGTCCGGTTCCGCCCAGCGGGACATGGACTACCTCCACGTCATGAACTGGAAGAAGGCGGAGGAGGTCGTCAAGGCGGGCAAGGCCCAGACCATCAACGGCATGAGGGTCATCCGTCTGTCCACCGCCGTGTCCGAAGGCATCCTGTACCTGGCGCCGGAGCCCAAGAGCCCCCACGGCTCGGACGTGACGCCCAAAGGCGACTACGTCGTCGTCGGCGGCAAGCTGGACCCCCACGTCACCATCTTCAGCTTCAAGAAGATGCAGGACGCCATCGCCAAGCAGAGCTTTGACAGGGACTCCTTCGGCGTGCCGGTCTTCAAGTTCAACGAGGTCATGGAGGCCCAGGTGGAGCTGGGGCTCGGCCCGCTGCACACCGTGTTTGACGACCAGGGTTACGCGTACACCAGCCTATTCCTGGACAGCGGCGTGGTCAAGTGGAGCCTTGGCGCGCCCTACCGCACCGAGGGCGGGTGGAAGCGTGTGGAGCACATCCCCACACAGTACAACCTCGGCCACCTGACCGCGGTGGAGGGCGACACGGTCCAGCCCGGCGGCAAGTTCGTGGTGGCGCTCAACAAGTGGTCGGTGGACCGGTTCTTGACGGTGGGGCCGCTGCATCCGCAGAACCTGCAGCTTATTGATATCACTGGCTCCAAGATGCAGGTCCTGTATGACGCGCCCGCTGGCGTCGGCGAGCCGCACTATGCCCAGATCATCAAGGCGGAGCGGCTGAAGCCGTGGAAGGTCTATCCGGAGGCGGGCTGGAACGCGCGGGCGCAGGCCAAGGACCCGAATGCGACCATGCCCGGCCAGGAGAAGGTCGAGCGGCGCGGCAAGACCGTGGAGATCTGGATGCGTGCCATGCGCAGCAACTTCAACCCGGAGCGCATCACGGTCAAGAAGGGCGACCACGTCATCTGGCACATCACCAACATCGAGCGGACGGAGGACGCCACGCACGGGTTCGCGCTGCCCGGCTACAACATCAATATGAGCATTGACCCGGGCGAGACGGTCACTGTTGAGTTCGACGTGACCGAGAGCGGTGTATTCACCTATTACTGCACGGAGTTTTGCTCCGCGCTGCACCTGGAGATGGCGGGCTACTTCATGGTGGAGCCGTAGTCAGCGCGCGAGGCGGGTGGTGGAGCGCCGGGGAGGGCGCTCCCATCCGGCCCACGCGGCGGGCCAAGTCCAGAGGAACCGGGAGGTCGTATGGCGACAATAAGAGATGTGGCAGTCATGGAAAGGACAGCCAGACGGGAAGGACAGATCCAGTTCGCGCGTGGGAGAGGCGGGTTGGGGAGGCTTAACGGCAGGGTCTCGCATGTCCTGCTCATAGCCGCCGCCGCCCTCATAGGGGCGTCGCTCCTGTTCCCGTTCTGGGGGATGAACCTCCGCGCGCCGCAGTATCCCGGCGGCCTGCAGGCGCAGATTTCCATAACTCACCTGTCGGGCGACGTCCAGGAGCTGAACGGTCTGAACCATTACATTGGCATGATGAAAATGGACGAGGCGGCCGCCCTGGAGCGTTCCCTCGCGGTCTATCTCATTCCAGCGTTCGCACTTCTCACGCTGGCCGCGGCGTTCGTCCGGCGGCGCTGGTGGTGGCTGCTGGTTATCCCGGCGCTGGGGTTGCCCGTTGTCTTCATGGCTGATCTGGCTGCATGGCTGTACTACGCGGGACATGCTCTGGACCCGCGCGCGCCGCTCAGCTCCAGCATCAAGCCGTTCACGCCGCCGCTGCTCGGCGAAGGGAAGATCGGCCAGTTCAATGTCATCGCCTCTTTTGAGATGGGATTCTATCTGGTACTGGCGGCGTCCATCCTGATAGCGGCGGCGATAGCGCTGCGGTGGCGCGCCGCGACCACTCGCGCCGTAAGGTGATTCGTGCTAACGCTGCTGCTTGCGGCTCTCCTGGGCGGCGCGACGCTGATCGTTTCGCCCCAGGGACCGTACACGTCGCTGGCGGAAGCACTGGCGGCGGCCCGCGACGGCGACACCGTCGAGGTGCATGGCGGCAGGTATAGCGGCAACCTAGTCATCAGCAAGTCCGTCAGCGTGGTGGGCGTCGGTGCGCCGGTGCTGGATGGACGTGGCAAAGGGACGGTGGTGCATATCACCGCCCCCGACGTCGTCTTAAAAGGGTTTATCGTCCTGGGCAGCGGCGCAAACTTGGAGCGCGAGGACGCGGGCGTCCTGGTCTCGGCCCCCCGCGTACGCCTCGAGGCGAACCGGCTGGAGGATGTGCTCTTCGGAATCGGGGTGCAGGAAGCGCCGGAGGCGGTCCTGCGAGGCAACACTATCGAGGGAAAGGCCCTGCCAGTAGCCCTCAAGGGCGACGCTATCCGGCTCTGGGCCAGCCCGCGCAGCGTGGTGGAGGACAATATAGTCCGGGGGGCGCGGGACCTGCTTTTCTGGTACTCGGACGGGACGACCATCCGCCGCAACCGCGTGAGCGACGGTCGCTACGGCCTTCATCTCATGAAGACCAGCGACACGCTCATCGAGGGCAACGCCCTGGAGGACAACTCCGTCGGCGTTTACCTCATGTACGCCCGGGGCGTCTCTCTGCTGGGGAACACGCTGGCGCGCAACCGCGGGCCGAGCGGCTTTGGCATCGGCCTGAAGGACACGGAGGACGTGGTTGTCCGGGACAACGTAGTGCTGGACAACCGCGTCGGCGTGTATATGGATACGTCGCCCAACGCCACGCACGCGTTCCGGCGAAATGCGTTCGCATACAACGGCACGGGCATTGTGGTCTTTCCGGACGTGCAGGGCACCACGTTCAGCGAGAACAGCTTCGTGGACAACATGGAGCAGGTGTCCATCCGGGGCGGCGGCGAACTCAAGGGCAACGCCTGGGCAGAGGCGGGCCGTGGCAACTTCTGGAGCGACTACGCGGGTTACGACGGCAACGGCGACGGCCGGGGAGATATACCCTACCGGTCTCAGAGGCTGTTTGAGAGCATGATGGACCGCTACCCGCTGCTCAATCTGTTCATCTTCAGCCCGGCATCGCAGGCGGTGGACTCGGCGGCGCGCGCGTTCCCGCTGGTCCAGCCCCAGCCCAAGATGGTTGACCCCGCGCCTCTGATGGAGCCGTCTCTGCCCGCCCTGCTGACGGAGGCGCCGCTCGCGCCGGTGCTGCCTCTGCTGGGGGCGTCCCTGCTGCTGGCGGCACTCGCCGTGGGGCTGGTTGTCGCAGGACGCGCGGGACTTGGACGCGGGCGACCCGGACGTCGTGACGCGCGGGCGGGGGAGGAATCGCCCGTCGTGTCCGTCCGGTCGCTGTCCAAGACCTTCGACGGCGTCCAGGCGCTGTCCGATGTCAGCTTCACCGTGGCCGCGGGCGAGGCCGTTGCGCTGTGGGGAGACAACGGCGCGGGCAAGACCACCATCCTCAAGTGCATACTGGGCCTGGTGGCGCACCAGGGTGCGATTCAAGTGGGCGCGTGGGACGCCGCGCGGCAGGGTAAGTCGGCGCGACGGCTGCTGGGCTACGTGCCCCAGGACCCGGCCTTCTACCCCGATATGACGGCGGGGCAGACCGTTGACCTGTTCTGTCGCCTGCGCAGGGTAGATGCGCTGCGTGGAGCGGATGCGCTTCGCACGGTGGGGCTGGACGAGCAGAGGGACAAGGCGGTGCGGGCCCTTTCCGGCGGCATGAGGCAGCGCTTGGCGCTGGCCGTGGCCCTTCTGGGCGACCCTCATGTGCTGCTGCTGGACGAGCCGACTGCGAACCTGGACACAAGTGGCCGCGAGGCCTTCATCGGGCTGCTGCAAAGGTTGAAAGCCGATGGCAAGACCCTTGTGCTGACGTCGCACCGCTTCAGCGAGGTGGAGGCGCTGTGCGACCGGGTGGTGGCGCTCAAACAGGGTCGCGTTGAGTTCATCGCCACGCCCCCCGAAGCGGCGCGATCACTGGGGCTGCAGACGGAGGTGCGGCTGCGCGTGGACGCGGACGCAATCGAGCGGGCCGTGTCGCTGTTGCGCGCGGACGGCTTTTCCGTCGCGCGCAACGGGCATGGCGTGCGCGTGCAGGTGGACGCGCGGAGGAAGCTCCGACCCCTGCGTGTCCTGGAGGGCGCTGGCGTGCCGGTGGAGGACATGGACGTGGGAGACCAGTCATGGACATGAGCGTGATCATGACTCTGGCCCGCAAGGAGTTCCGGGACGCGCTGCGGAACCGGTGGTTCCTGTTCTACGCCGCCGCCTTCACCGCGCTGGCGCTCGGCCTGTCCTACATGGCCCTGTCCGGCGCGGGGCTCGGCGGTCTGGCCGGGTTCGGGCGCACGGCGGCCAGCCTGATTAACCTTGTCCTGCTCATTGTCCCGCTGATGGGCCTGACGGCGGGCGCCACGGGCCTGGCGGCGGAGCGGGAGCGCGGCACGCTCTCGGCGCTGCTGGCGCAGCCGGTGGGCCGCGCGGAGGTGTTCCTGGGCAAGGCGCTGGGCCTTGCGCTGGCTCTGCTGGCGTCCCTGTGCCTGGGCTTTGGCGCGGCAGGCGTGGCCCTGGCCGTGGGCGGTGGCGGCGGCGACGCCACGGCGTACCTGGGTCTGGCGGGCATGGCGGTGCTTCTCGCCTTCGCGTCGCTTGCCCTGGGCCTGCTTGTCTCCGCGCTGACGCGGCGCTCCGCGGTGGCCCTGGGCCTGGCGGTAGTCCTGTGGCTGGGCATGGTCTTCGTCGGCGAACTGGGCCTCATGGGCACGGCGGTGGTGATGAAGCTGCGCGCCGGCGAGTTGCTCGCCCTGGCGCTGCTGAACCCGCTGCAGGTCTTCAAGATGGCCGCCGTCCTGGCGCTGCGGACGACTCCGGAGGTGCTGGGCCCCGCGGGCCTCTACGCAGCCGATGTGATGGGGTCGTGGCTCCTGCCCGCGCTCTTGGGCATCCTCGCGGCGTGGGTCGCGCTGCCGATGGCGGCGGCGTACGCGGTCTTCTCCCGCTCGGAAGAGGCATGAGGTCGCTGCTGGCGGCCCTGCTCGCGACGGCGCTGGCCTTCGCCACGGGCGCGTGCGCCGCGTCGCCGGGCGGGACGCAGCCACCGGACGTCCGCTACGGGCGCAGCGTCTGCGATGGGTGCGGCATGATTATCTCCGACAAGCGGTTCGCCTGCGGCTACGTGCTGGCGTCGGGCGCGTCGCGCATCTTCGACGACATCGGTGAGATGACGGAGGAACTGCGGGAGCGCCGCCCCGCGGATGCGACGGTCTTCGTGCACGACTACGAGACGACGGAGTGGATACGGGCGGAAAGCGCCGTTTTCGTGTATAGTGGAGACATTCGCTCCCCGATGGGCGGGGGCCTCGCGGCCTTCGCGGGCAGGGAGCGGGCCGAGGCGCTGGCGACGCGCTACGCCACGACGACGATGACCTGGGAGCAGGTCATGGCGCGGGCGGGCACGCCGGTTCCCGGGCACTAGCACGATACTTTGTACGGTGCTCACTGGCATTGAGGCGAGAGCCGCTGCGCCACTTGGCGCGCTTGAAGAGTATTGCCGCCCTCGCGCTTGCGGCGTCCGCCCTGGCGCTGGCGGGCTGCGTTGACGGGGAGTCGGGCGCGTCCGGGCCCGTGAGCGCGGAGCAGGGCCGTCTGGTGTTCAACGGCGCGTGCTCCTCGTGCCACGGCGGCGACGCCCGCGGCATCTCCGGCCTCGGCAAAATCCTGGCGCCCAGCCCATTCGTCCAGAGGCTCACGGACGACGAGCTGCTGGACTTCATCAAGAAGGGCCGGGACATCTCGGACCCCGCCAACACCACGAGCGTGGCCATGCCGCCCAAAGGCGCCAACCCCGCTCTCACGAATTCGCAGCTCCGCAGCGTCATCGCCTACCTCCGCTCCCTCCAGTAGCCGTCGTTACGACATCGTATAATGTGGCGTGGTCGCCTGTCCCGCCACGCCTGATTGCCCGTGAGGTCGTTTCCAGCTTGCAGCAGACGAGTGTCCTCCGTAAGGTCCTGGTGGTCGAGGACGAAGAGAGCCTCCGCGAGGCGCTGCGCTACAACCTGGGCCGGGCCGGCTATACCGTTTTCGCCGTCGGGGACGGACTTGGGGCGCTGGAGGCGGCCCGGCGCGAAAAGCCGGACGTGATTGTCCTGGACATCATGCTACCCGGCCTGGACGGACTGGAAGTCTGCCGACAGCTCAGGCGGGAGATGGCGACGCCCATTCTGCTGCTCACCGCACGGGGGACGGAGTCGGACAAAGTCGTTGGTCTGGAGGCGGGCGCGGACGACTACATGACGAAGCCCTTCAGCCTGCGGGAGCTGCAGGCCCGCGTGCGCGCCCTGCTGCGCCGCGCCGCAATGGGCGGAGGGCCGCCGTCCGGGACCGGCCTGCTGCGCTTCGGCGATCTGGTGGTGGACGAGGCCCGTCACCAGGCCACGCGGGGCGGCGCACCCCTGCCGCTCAAGCCGAAGGAGTTCGCGCTTCTGGCCTACCTGGCCCGGAACAAGGGCGTCGCTCTCAGCCGCGAGCACCTGCTGGAGAAGGTCTGGGGCTACGACTACGAGGGCGACATCCGCACCGTGGACGTGCACGTCCGCTGGCTGCGCGAGAAGCTGGAGACGGACCCGGGGGAGCCCCAGCGCATCGTGACCGTCCGGAGCGTGGGCTACCGCTTTGATGGATAGCGGCAGGTAGGGAGAGGGACAATGTTCCGTTCCATTCAATGGCGCATCGCCCTTGTCTATACGGCTCTCATTATCGGCTCGATGAGTCTGGTGACGGCCTATCTGCTGAACCTTGTCTGGCAGAACCATCTGCGCACATTCCGCACCCAGTTGGGCGGCGAGGCGCGGCTGATAGCGACCTCCAGCCTTCCTCTTCTGGAGCAGGGCCGCAACTCGCGGGAGATTGATGCGCTGGCCGATCGGCTGGCGGGACGCATCGGCGCGCACGTCACGGTCATCGGGCCGTACGGCGATATCCTGGGCGACTCGGAGGGGCCTCCGGTGCAGGGCGCCAACCAGTCTGCTCAGCCGGAGGTGCGCGCCGCGCTGAACGGGGACCTGGGCGTGGACACGCGGGCGGGAGCGGACGGCGTTCAGGTCATGCTGGTGGCGACGCCCATTCAGCAGGACAACCGTATCCTGGGAGTGGCCCGCGTGGCCCTGCCGCTGACGCAGGTGGAAGAGTCGTTGCGGGAGATCATCACCACGGTCGTTCTGGCCGCCATCATCGTGGTGGCGCTGACGGTGCTGCTGGCGGTGTACCTAGCCCGCCGCATCGCGGGGCCCATCGGCGTTGTGACGCAGAGCGTCCGGCGGATGGCGCAGGGCGACCTGGCCCAGAGAATATACGTGCCGTCCAGCGGCGAGGTCGGCGAGCTTGCGACATCCGTCAATGAGGTGGCGGCGAGCTTCAAGCGCACGATTGACGCCATCAACTTGGAGCGCAGCAAGCTGGAGATCGTCCTTCAGGATATGGCGGACGGGCTTCTGATGACGGACAGGGGGGGTATGGTCATTCTGGCGAATCCCGCGGCCGCGCGCATCTTCGGCGGCGCCGCCAGGTCGTACATAGGGAAGACGTTCATCGAGGTTGTGCGCGACCACGAGCTTTACGGGCCGCTTCTGAAGTGCCTGGAAAAGGGGGAGCAGCAGACGCGGGACGTGGAGGTGGGAGGGCTGGAGAAGCGCCACGTGCGCATCATCGTCACGCCTATCAACCACGCGGGGGCAACGTACGCGCTCGCGCTGTTCCAGGACGTGACGGAGCTGCGCCGGCTGGAGGGCGTGCGGCGCGAGTTCGTGGCGAACGTCTCTCACGAGCTGCGCACGCCCATCGCCTCCGTCAAGGCGCTGGTGGAAAGCCTGCTGGAGGGCGGGCTGGATGACCCGGCCGTCGCGCGCGATTTCCTTGCGCGGGCCGCCAGCGAGGTTGACAAGCTGACGAGTATGGTGGACGAACTGCTGGACCTCTCGCGGCTGGAGTCTGGACAGCATGGCATGGTCATGGAGCCGACGGACCTCGGCGGAGCGGTCCGCGAGGCGGTGCGCCGTCTGGAGCCGCAGTCCGCGCGCAAGGGCCTGACGCTTACCGTGAACATTGCGCCGGGGCCGCTGACGGTCATGGCCGACAAGCGACGCCTGACGGAGGTGGTGGCGAACCTGGTGGACAACGCCGTCAAGTTCACCCCGCAGGGTGGACGTATCCAGGTTTCCGTTCGGCCGGGCGACGACCGCGTGGAGGTGACGGTGGCGGACACGGGCATGGGCATCGCCTCGGAGGACCTGCCCTACATCTTTCAGCGTTTCTACAAGGTGGACAAGTCGCGCGCCGGAGAGGGCGTGGGCCTTGGCCTCGCCATCACAAGGCATATCGTCCAGACTCTCGGCGGGACTGTCCGGGTGGAGAGCGCGCTGGGTAAAGGTTCCGTCTTCACCGTCACCCTTCCTCTTGCCAGGGCTGGCTAGCCGTTAACAATCCGTTAAAAACTTCTTCATACGCTGTTAACAGGCCATTAAGCCGTCGTTAAGCTCCGCCGTCTACCGTGGACTTGGACGTGCCGGAACAGGTACGGCCCAAGAGCAAAAGGAGGAACGGTAGATGAATTCGGTCCACGGGAAATTCTCGGCCACGAAGACGCTGTTTGCATTGGGGATGGCCGGTATTCTCGCCCTGTCGGCGTGCACGTCGGCGGCCCCGCCTTCAACTCCGGCATCGGCGACTGCCCCGGGCACGGCGGATAACGCTTGTCCTCAGAAGGGCGTGAAGGAGCTGACGGGCGCGGGCGCTACTTTTCCCTTTCCCCTGTACTCCAAGATGTTCAGCGAGTACAACACGCTCTGCGGTGTAAAGGTGAACTACCAGTCCATCGGTTCTGGCGGAGGCATCGCCCAGTTGCAGAAGCAGACCGTGGACTTTGGCGCCACGGATGGGGTCATGTCGGACCAGCAGAAGCAGCAGGCGCAGGGCGGTCCGGTGCTGCACATTCCCATGGTGGCGGGCGCGGAGGCGGTCATCTTCAATCTGCCGGGCATACAGCGGAGTCAGCTCAAACTGACGCCGGAGGTGCTCGCGGACATCTACCTGAAGAAGATCACCAGGTGGAACGACGCGCGGATCACGGCGCTCAATCCCGGGGTGACCCTGCCGGGGACGGACATCGCGGTGGTGCACCGGTCGGACGGGTCCGGGACGACGTTCATCTTCACGAACTATCTGTCGAAGGTGAGCGCGGAGTGGAAGAGCAAGGTCGGCTTCTCGACCTCCGTGAACTGGCCGGGGGACATAGGCGGCCAGGGGAACGAGGGCGTGGCCAACCAGGTGAAGCAGATACCGGGCGCCATCGGCTACGTGGAGCTGGCGTACGCGTCGCAGAACAAGCTGACGTGGGCGCTGATGCAAAACAAGGCGGGGAAATTCCTGGAACCGAGCCTTGAGGGTGCGGCTCAGGCCGCCGACGTCGCGAGTCTCCCGGACAACATGGAGATAGTCGTCACGGACAGCGAGAACCCGAATGCGTACCCGATCACGGGATTCACGTGGCTGCTGGTGTACGAGAACCAGGCAAATGCGGCCAAGGCGGACGCTATCGCGCGGCTGGCGTGGTGGATGACCCATGACGGGCAGAAGTACGCCATGCCGCTTGAGTACGCACCGCTGAAGGGCGTGGCGGTGACGAAGGCGGAGGACCTGGTCAGGAAGGTCAAAGTCAACGGCCAGCCTGTCCTGAAGTAAACGCGTGACATTTGCTTCACCGGAGCCTTCCGAACGAAGGCTCCGGTGAAGCTGCCCACACTGAGTACGGCGACTCCGCACGGCGAGAGGGGTATACGAGTGGCAAAGGCGCGAGCGGACATCAAGCCATCCTCTCCAAACACTGCGCAGGTGGTCCTGGGGCTCCTCGGATTCCGGCACGCCGGCACCGTCAACTGGACTGACAACCTCTTTTTCGCTCTGAGTCGTCTCTTTGCTCTGGCGGTCATCGCGATGACCATCCTTCTTGTTGTGGAGCTGCTTCAGGGGGCGGAGGAGGCCATCAGGAAGTTCGGGCTCGGCTTTCTGGTCGGCACGGTCTGGGACCCGGTGACCGAAGAGTTCAGCACGCTGCCGACCGTGATCGGCACTCTGGTTATATCGTTCGTCGCACTCCTGATGGCTATACCTGTCAGCCTGGGCACGGCGGTATTTATCGCCCTGTACGCGCCAGCGTGGCTGCGCTCCCCACTTTCCTATCTGGTGGAGATGCTTGCGGCCATTCCAAGCGTTATCTATGGCCTGTGGGGCCTCTTTGTCCTTGTTCCCGTCATTCGAATGTCTCAGATGTGGCTGAAGTCCCACTTCGGATGGTTTTTTCTCTTTTCAGGTCCGGCTAATTATGGAACGGGCGTGTTGGCGGCCGGCGTCATGCTCGCCATCATGATCACGCCCATCATTACCGCAATCTCGCGCGACGTCATCCGCGCCGTGCCGCGCTCCCAGGTGGAAGCGATGTACGCCCTGGGCGCCACCAAGTGGGAGGCTGTGTGGAACGTGGTGCTGCCCTACGCTCGTGGCGGCATCATCGGCGCAGCCATACTTGGCCTGGGCCGCGCCATTGGCGAGACAATGGCCGTGACGATGGTTGGCGGCAACGCCTTCAGATTCGTGACATCGCTCTTCGACCCCGTGCACAGCATGGCGAGCCAGATAGCCTCCGAGTTTTCGGAGGCCACGTACAGTCTGTATGTCTCATCGCTGGTCTACGTGGGGCTTGTTCTGTTCGTCATAACTATTGTGGTCAATCTGCTCGGACAGCTCCTTATCTGGCGTGTGTCCAAGGGCAGAACGACGGTGCTTGAATAGCCATGTCTTCTAGAACAAGCGGGGAGTCCCTTGTCACGACGCCCAGGCACTTTCAGACGCGCAAACTCGTGAACCGCGTGGCGACGGTCTGCCTGATGGCGTGCGCGGCAGTCTGCGTGGTCGTTCTGGTCCTCATCTTGGGCTATGTGGTGTACCGCGGCGCGGGCTACATCAACTGGCAGTTCCTGACGGCCCTGCCCAAACCTGTCGGCGAAGCGGGAGGCGGCGTTGCCAATGCCATCGTGGGCAGCATCATCGTTGTCGGCGTCGCCGCGCTGATGGCCGTGCCCATCGGCATCGGCGCCGCCATATTCCTGAACGAGTTCCCGAGCGGTTTTCTGGGCCGGGCGGTCCGGTTCCTCGCGGACATCCTGACGGGCGTGCCATCCATTGTCGTTGGACTGTTTGCCTACTCCATGGTCGTCGCTCCCATGAAGCACTTCTCGGGCGTGAGCGGAGCCGTGGCGTATGCGTTCATCATGATACCGATTGTGCTCATAACCGCGCAGGAGGCGCTCCGGCTTGTGCCGAACACGTTGCGGGAGGCGGCGCTCGCCCTGGGTGTCCCACGCTGGCGCACGATCCTGCAGGTGGTGATTCCCGTATCGTCGCGCGCGTTGCTGACGGGCATGGTCCTGGCTGTCGCCCGCGCTCTGGGTGAAACGGCGCCCATGCTGTTCACGGCGTTCGGCAATCCGTACTGGAACTTTGACCTGACCAAACCCATGGCCACGCTGCCTCTCGTCATCTATCGGTACGCGACCGGCCCTTATGACGAATGGCACGCGCAGGCCTGGGCGGCATCGTTCGTACTTGTAGTCGTCGTCCTTTTCGCCAGCATCCTCACTCGGTCGGTCCTGCGCAGCAAGTTCGACGCGTAGCCCGGACGCGGAACGGGAGGGTACATATGATAGATATGCGGTCCAAGCCACAACCGCGCGGGAGCGGCGTCACCCCGTCCGGCACGGCGACGCCGGAGGGTTCCTTTCCAGCGGCCGGCCAGGCGGAGGCGCCTTTGAGAGACTTGTCGCTGACAATCCGCGATGTCACTGCCTACTACGGCAAGTTCCGGGCCATCAAGAGCATAAGTCTTGACGTGGAAGAGCGGAAAGTGACCGCTCTCATCGGTCCTTCCGGGTGCGGGAAGTCCACGCTGCTCCGCTGCATGAACCGAATGCACGAGGAGACGCCCGGAGGGCGGATGACGGGGCACGTGTCGCTCCACGGCGAGGACATCCACGCCGCGGGGGTGGACCCCGTCGTGGTGCGCCGACGTATAGGGATGGTGTTCCAGAAGCCCAACCCGTTCCCGACGATGTCTGTTCTCGACAACGTGGCCGCGGGCATCCGCCTGAATCGCTTCTGGGTGAGCAGCGCGGAGGTGAAGGACAGGGTGGAAAAGGCACTGGGCCAGGCCGCCCTTTGGGATGAGGTCAAGGACAAGCTCAATCAGCCGGGCACCGCCCTGTCCGGCGGGCAGCAGCAGCGCCTGTGCATCGCCCGCGCGCTGGCCGTGGAGCCGGAGGTCATCCTGATGGACGAGCCGTGCAGCGCGCTGGACCCGATCGCCACGCTGAAAATCGAGGACCTGATGCGCGAGTTGACAAACAACTATACAATTGTCATCGTCACGCACAACATGCAGCAGGCGGCTCGCGTGTCGGACAAGACCGCCTTCCTGATGATGGATGAGGACAGGGCCGGGTTTCTCGTGGAGTACGGAGAGACGAAGCAGCTGTTCACCAACCCGAAGGAGAAGCGCACGGAGGACTACATCACCGGCCGGTTTGGATAGGAGGGCGCGCTTCCCGCGTTGGGGGAGGCCATCCAGCACAATGGGACTGAGGTAGAAGCTATGACACGTGTGGAGTTTGATAAGCATCTCCGTGAACTCAAGGACGAGCTTCTCGAGATGGGCAGCATGGTGGAAAAGGCCATAGCGCGCGCCGTCGAAGCGTTGAAGAAACGGGACACGGAGATGGCCCGGCAGATCGTGGAAGACGACGCCAAAATCAACAGGAAGCGCTTCGACATAGAGGAGAAATGCGTTGAGTTGATCGCCACGCAGCAGCCCCTGGCCCGGGACCTGCGGCAGCTCGTCTCCATCCTGTACATGACGGTGGACCTGGAGCGCATGGGTGACCACGCGGAGGGCATTGCGCGGATCAATATCCGCATGGGCGACGAGCCGCTGCTCAAGCCGCTCATTGACATCCCGCGCATGGCCCAGCTGGGCATAGACATGACGCACCGGGCGCTGCAGGCGTTCATTGACCTTGACGTGGAGGGCGCCCGCGCCGTCAGCGCATCCGACGATGAGGTGGACGCCCTGTACGACCAGGTGTACCGCGAGCTTCTCATCTACATGATTCAGGACCCGCGCACCATCCAGAGGGCCACCTATCTGTTGTGGATAGCGCACGACCTGGAGCGCATCGCCGACCGCGCCACGAACATCGCCGAGCGCGTGGTGTTCACCGTCACCGGCAAGATGGACGAGATAGGCGTGTCCAAGTACTAATCGTCGTTCGGGGAACTCAAACGCCCCGTTCCGCAGAGGACGGGGCGTTTTGCTGTGCGCCGGTCACTCCGACTACGCGGGCATCACGCCAGCGGCCACGACCGCTTCCGCCGCGAGCCGGAACGTCCCCCCAATCAGGTAGCGTTCCGCCTCCGAGAGGATGCCCTTTCGGACGGCCTCGCGGACATCGGGCTGCGCCTGCTGCAGCAGCGCGTGGAGGCGCGGGCTGATGCTCCGGGCGGCGTCCCAGATGTCGTCGCGGGAGCTGAACTCCGCGACATGCCGCTCCCGGCGGACCTCCACGTCCTGCACGCCCGCTCCGGTCAGGGCGTTCTCCAGCGACTTGGGTGCGCTGTAGGCGAACGGCGAGACGTCGGACGGGGACACGTCACCGGGGAAGTGTTCCGCGATGGCGCGCTCCACCATCTGGAGCAGCAAGACCCGCTCCGGGGCGCTCCACGTGGAGACCACCATCCGCCCGCCGCGCTTGAGCACCCGCGCCACCTCCCGAAGGGCCCGGCCCGGCGACGGGAACTCCGGCAGGCTCATGCCGCACAGCGCGACGTCGAACGAGCCGTCCGGCAGGGACAGGCTGGCGGCGTCCATCTCCTGGAACTCCAGATGGGCCGCGCCCGCGCCGCGCGCCGCGCGACGGGCCACGTCCAGCATGCCCATGGAGCGGTCCACGCCCAGCACGTAGCCGGTCGCGCCCACAAGTCGCGCCGCGCGCCTGGCCGCCGCTCCCGTGCCGGTCGCCACGTCCAGCACGCGGAGGCCGGAGCGAAGCCGCGCCATCTCCAGCAGCGGCGTGACGAAGGGCCCCGTCGTTCTGTCCAAGTGCTGCTCGTAGGACTCCGCCACGGCGTTGTAGTCCAGCCTGGAGGCCGCGCTCTGCTCCGACGGTACGACGACCTCTCGCGCGGGGCGCTCCTTCTTCGGCTGCAGCCAGGCGTTCAGCAGGCCTGCCACCGCGGGCGACAGCGCGTCCGCAGGTATGGCCTGGGGCGCCACGCGGCTCTGGAGGGGCAGGCCGTGCGCCACGGCCACGAGGACGGCGGCGGCTGTCGCCACGTCCAGGTCAGGGTCCACGACGCCCCGCTCCTGTCCCCGGCGGAGCGCGGCGGCGGCGTCCCGGCGCCAGCCTTCGAAGTGCCGCCCCAGGCGTTCGGCGATGACGGGATTGCGCGCCGCGTGGGCGCAGAACTCGTAGAACATCAGTGACCAGCCGTGGTCGCGCTGGGCGATGTCCAGGAGCGACTGAAAGACCGTCTGCGGTGACTCCAGCGGAGGCGGCTGCTGGGCAGGGGTGTCATGGAGCGGCGCCGCCCCGTGGGCATCCAGAAGGGCCAGGAAGACCTCCTCCTTGGTGCGGAAGTGGACGTAGAAGGCGCCTTTGGAATATCCCGCCTCCCGCACGACGTCGTCCACGGTGGCCTTCTCATAGCCGTCACGGGCGAAGATGTGGAAGGCCGCGTCCAGAAGCCTGGCGCGGGTGGCCTGGGCCTGGCTGCGGGAGCGTCGTCCGGCGGTCGTCATCTCATGCTCCAGTCCGGGAGTGACTCAACAGTCTCTATTTTGCCTGAATCGCCGTCGCTGTCAATGGCGGGGGGCAACGTGCGGGACAGTGAGACAACGCCGAGTTGACGGCACAAAGCGCGCTGCGGGGCGGGCCACGGCGTTCCGAAATGGAAAGTGACGCTCGCGTGGAAGAGGCGGCCGCGGCCCCGCCGCTAGGCTACGACGGGCGTGGAGTCGGCGGGCTTGAGCGTGGCGGGCGGCTTGACCGAAACGACGTACGAGCACGAGGGGCTGCCGTCAGCCAGGCAGTTCTCCCTGTCCACCTCGGCGTGCAGCAGGTTGGTGATGAGCGCCTTGTCAATGCAGCAGACGGCGCTGTTACCCTGAGCGACGCATCGGAACGGGCAGTTGAGCAGGCGGATGCGCACCCGGTCCGGGCCGGCCCAGTCGAGTTCGGGGTAGAACTCCTCGTGGTGCAGGATGTCCACCAGTTCGACAAGCTGCTCCTGGAAGCTCTTGTCCACCAGCTTGCCCTGGTGTCGCTCGACAAGGCGCTTGCCGACTCTCTCCAGGGCCGCTTGCAGGACGCTGCGCCCGTCCTGCCCTTCGATGTCTCGGGTGTTCAGCGCTTTGATTTCGTCCAGGAGCATCGCCAGCAGGTTGTGGTAGCTCTTGGGGAGGCGGTTAAGCCCGTTCTCGGTCAGGTGGAAGACGTGCTCGGGGCGGCCGGTCTTGCGGCGGACCTCCCGGTAGGCGACCAGGTCGTCCCGCTGGAGGATATCCATGTGCCGGCGGACAGTCGCGGGCGCGAGGTGAAGGGCGGTGGCGATATCCTCGACGGTGGCGTTGGAGTGGCGGAGAACGAAGTGCAGGATCTGGGGCCTGGTTCCATCCATTCGGACGTCACGCTTTCTTTTCCGCTGTGGCACCGTTACAAGGTTAACAGACACAAAAGGGACGTGTCAACAGCATTATATGATTTTAGTGCAAAAAATGAAGTAAAGCTTGACAAGTGGTATTTTCAGGGGTACACTATTTAGTCCTTAACAGGATGGGGGGGTGCAATCATGAGAAGGCAGCAGTTTTTCACCAGACCACGGGAGGCGCAGCCCGCCGCGGCGTCCGCGCCGGTTTCCGGGTGCCACCATCGGTGGGTCGTGGAGACTCCGCGCGGTCCCGCGAGCAAGGGTGTATGCGCCCTGTGCCACGTGGAGCGGCTCTTTCCGAACTACATTGAGGACCCGTACCCGCACACCGACTGGATACGGGAGGTTTCCAGCTTGGGCGACGGCTGGAAGCAGGGATCCAAGGCGGCGGGCGGCGTGGGATAAGGCCGGAAGGCCTTATCCCCTGTTGGCCCGAACGATTGCCTTCCACATCTCGTCGTGCTGACCCGGGATGAAGGGTGAGTACGGCGCGATACGGTCGAGCAGGCCGTTGTACTTGGCCAGGAGCCTGGGTCCCACTTCGTCCGGCGTACCCACCACGGCGAACTCCTCCAGCATCTCGTCTGAAATCTCATTCGCCATGCTCTGCCATTCGCCCCGGATGACCATGCGGCCCAGCGTGGTTGTTAGGGCGCCCCATCCGTGCATGTCCAGGACGATCTTGTATGCGTGCGTGGACGCGTAGAAGGCGATTTGCTCCTTCGTCTCCCGTCGGCTCTGCTCCATCTCCTCGCGGTTGCGCCCCGTGACCACGAATGGCATGGACGACAAGACCACGTCCTTCGGCTGGCGCCCTGACCTGCGCGCCCCCTCCGCGATGGCGGGCAGCGCGACCTCCCGCAGATAGCGCACCGTGTGCATCGGGTGGATGTGCACGCCGTCGCAGTGCTCTCCCGCCACGTGCAGCATGCCGGTGTTGACCGCCGAGATGAACACCGGGATGCGCGGATGCGGGATGGGCTTGGGGCTGAAGTAGGGCGTCATCAGGGTGAAGTTGTAGAACTTGCCTTTGAAGGCCAGCGGCCCTTTCTCCTGCCAGCACGTCCAGATGGCCCGTAACGACTGGATCACCTCCGCCATCCGCGGCGCGGGGGATTCCCACTTGACGCTGAACCGCCGCTCGTTGTGCCCCTTTACCTGGGAGCCGAGGCCCAGGAGGAACCGTCCCCCGGACATCTCCTGCAGGTCCCACGCCGTATAGGCCGTTTCCATGGGGCTGCGAGTGAAGGCGAGCGCAATGGCTGTCCCCAACTGGATGCGGCTCGTGCTCTGCGCGGCCAGGGCCAGAGGCACGTACGGGTCATGGATCGTCTGGCTCGACCAGAGGGCGTCCAGCCCTATGTCCTCTGCTGCGCGTGCCGCCTGAGGTATGTCTCGAAGAGGCAAAAGCTCAATGGCAAGCCGTGCATCGATTTTCATTGCATGACCTCTTTCTCAGGATGAGGCAGCCCCGGCACGCCGGGACGGACTGCGTCCTGATTTCGGGGCCGCCCGCGGCCGGCGTGACGGCGTCAGATGTCTCCTCGGCCTACGCAGTTGGCGCGGCCGCCTCTTTGCGCGGTCGCGCTCCGTCCTTGAATCGATAGGTGGACATCTTGACGAGACGCTTGTATGAACCGAACCGCTCCTCCGGCGTGTCCACGGTGTCAAGGACGTCGGCTGGCTCGTCCGCGCCGTTGAACGTGCGGAGCAGCTTGTACGTCGTGGAGCGCTCGGCGGGCGCGCGGCCAGCGTCGCGGATGACCCGCCGGAACTCGCCGGGCTTGACCAGCTGGCCGTAAGAAGCGCCCGCGGCGGTGCTGATGCTCTCGTTGATGAGCGTGCCGCCGAAGTCGTTGGCGCCCGCGTTCAGGCAGGCCTGGGAGAGCTTCAGCCCCTCCTTGACCCAGGAAACCTGCAGGTTTTTGATGTCGCTGTTCAGCATCAGGCGGGACACGGCATACATGGCGATCACCTCGTCGCCGGTGGCGCCCGGCTGGACGCCCTGCACGAGGCGTTTGCTGTACATGGGCGCTTCCGTGTGAATCAGGCTCAGGGGCACGAACTCGGTGAAGCCGCCGGTCTGCCGCTGGATGCGCCGCAGCAGGTCAATGTGCCGCGCTCTGTGCTCCACCGTCTCCACGTGGCCGTACATGATGGTGGCGGTGGTTGGGACGCCCAGGTCGTGGGCAGAGGTGATGACCTCCACCCACTGCTTGACGGTGATGCGGCCCGGCGAGATGCGCTTGCGCACCTCCTCGTCGAGTATCTCCGCCGATGTCCCCGGCAGGCTTCCGACCCCCGCGTCCTTCAGGCGCTGGATGTACTCGCGGATGGTGCACTTCGAGCGGATGGCGCCGTACAGGACCTCCTCCGGCGAGAAGCCGTGGATATGGATGGCGGGCATCTCCCGCTTGATGGCCTCGCAGATCTCCACGTAGAGGTTGCCGTCCATACCGGGTGGCAGCCCTGCCTGGATGCAGACCTCCGTGGCGCCCAGGTCCCATGCCTCTCTGGCGCGGCGGACCACCTCCTCGATGGGCAGCAGGTAGCCCTCTTCGTCCCGGTGGCCTCGACTGAAGGCGCAGAAGCCGCACCGCTTGATGCAGACGTTGGTGAAGTTGATGTTGCGGTTGACGACGTAGGTGACGGTGTCGCCGACGGTGCGCCGGCGCAGCTCGTCGGCGGCCAGAGTAAGGGCAAGGAGGTCGCGCCCGCGGGCCTGGAAGAGGCGCGCGCCCTCGTCGGACGTGACCTCGCCGCCCGCCAGGGCCTTGTCCAGGATTCCGCCGACCTGGGGGTCTATATCGCTCAGTAACCGGTCCACGCCGTGGACGTCTTTGCGCTCCGCTGCTGTCGCCATGTGACCTCCTTCACGTTGTGAGCAGCCTGGTGCGCGCAAAGCCGTCGGTGTCGGCGGACTGGCGGATGCGTTCCGCCAGGGACGGCGTCAAAAACAGGGGCTTCTCCCGGATGTACTCCCGATATACGGGAAGGCGCGCTTTGAGGATGAAGCCCCTTTCCTCGGTCACCTGGCGCAGCCGCACGATCTGCGGCCAGGGCGCTTCTGGGTTCACATAGTCTTTCGTGACAGGCGATATTCCTCCCCAGTCGTTGATGCCCGCGTCCAGGAAGGCGCCGTACTCGCGGGGTGTCAGGTTTGGCGGGACCTGGATATTCATATCCGGGCCGAAGATGAGTCGCGCCACGGCGACCGCGCGGAGCAGGAAGCCCGTCGTCGGCTCCACGGCCCCGGCCATCGGCGTGGCGGGCTTGGCGCGGAAGTTCTGGATGATGATCTCCTGGATGTGCCCGTGGCGGTCGTTAATGTCCTTGATGGCGAACAGGCTGTCCACGACCTCCTCAGTCGTCTCGCCGATGCCCACGAGCAGGCCCGTGGTGAAGGGGATGCGCAGCTCGCCCGCCGCCTCCAGCGTCCGCAGTCGGAGTCTGGGGTGCTTGCTCGGCGCATTGTGGTGCGGCCCGCCTGGTTCCAGCAGGCGCGGGCTGACGTTCTCCAGCATCATACCCAGGCTGGCGTTGACCTCCTTGAGCGCGGCCAGCTCGGCGCGGGTCATCGTCCCCGGGTTGGAGTGCGGCAGCAGCGAGGTCTTTCGCAGCACAAGCTCGCACATGGCGCGCATATAGTCAATGGTGCTGTCGCAGCCGAAGCGGCGCAGCGCGTCGCGCGCCTCCGTGTACCGCTGCTCCGGCCTCTCGCCGGCCATGAACAGGGCCTCCGTGCAGCCCGCGCGCTGGCCCGCCTCCGCCACGGTCATGACCTGCTCCGGCGTCATGAACTCCGCCGCGGGGTCGCCCGGCTCCTTGCGATAGGTGCAGTAGGAGCACGCGTCGCGGCACATGTTGGTCAGGGGGATAAAGACCTTGGGCGAGAAGGAGACGTAGCGCCCCTTGCCCCGGTCGCGGAGCGCGCTAGCCCTCTGGAGCAGCGCGGGCAGGGCAGCGTCGCCGCAGCGGATGAGCGCAAGGGCCTCCTCGCGGCTGATGCCCGCCCGCGACGGGGCGACGTCCATTGTGGTGCGTGTGTCCAGCGGCATGGGTCTCCTTGAGGGGAATCGTCCCGCCCATTCTACCCGGAGCGCCGCGCCGAAGCAACGTCAGCCCCTTGTTGCGCATTCACGGATGCCGTAGCATGATGGTACAGCGCGTTCAGAGCGAGGGCGTATGCAGATTATTGACATGCCGTTGTTCCCGCTCAACACGGTGCTCTTCCCCCACATGGCGCTGCCCGTGCGCATCTTCGAGGAGCGCTACAAGCTCATGATCAAGCGGGTGCTGGAGGGCGACGGCGTCTTCGGCGTGGCGCTCATCAAGTCCGGCAAGGAGGTGGGTGAGCCCGCCGAGCCATTCACCGTGGGCACAACCGCGCGCATTCTGAAGGTGGAGCCTCTGGAGCAGGGCAACGTGAGCCTCTCCTGCGTGGGGGTGCGCCCGTTCCGCATCATGGAGGTCATCCAATGGCGCCCGTACCTCGTCGGGCGGACCACGTACCTTGAGCACACGGTTGGGGATGCCGATGTCGCTCTGGTGCTGGCGGAAAAGGTGCGCGGCAAGTTCCGCCGCTATCTGGATGTCCTGGCCCAGACGCTGCGCCGGGAGCCGCTGCGCGTTGACCTGAACGTGGACTTGCAAGCCCTCTCCTACGCGGTGGGCGCGGCGCTCCAGATGGACAACACGCAGAAGCAGCGCCTGCTGGAAACGACAACCGCCGAGGAGCGTCTGCGGCTGGAGGTGGACATGCTACGTGAGGAGACCAAGGTGCTCCGTATCTTTCAGGTGATGGAGGAGCGCGACCTTGGGGGACGGCACCCGAAGCGAGGCCCCGATGTCTGACCATATCCGGCTCACGGGCCTCGCCTTCTACGCCCACCACGGCGTGAACGCGGAGGAGGCGAGTCAGGGGCAGCGCTTCCTCGTGGACGTGGACGTGACGACGGACACGCGCACCGCGGGCCGCTCCGACGACCTGCCCGATACGGTGAACTACAGCCTTGTCTTCCGGGCGGTGCGGGACGTGATGGACGGCCCCCGCCGCAACCTGCTGGAATCGCTGGCGGGGCAGATAGCGGCGCG
>Ga0082335_1001171_pt1 | contig 58885 bp, 29 predicted proteins | sample Subgrocontami58m_FD_72375 | JGI IMG/M metagenome (GOLD analysis project Ga0082335, IMG submission 72375) | Subsurface groundwater microbial communities from S. Glens Falls, New York, USA - GMW37 contaminated, 5.8 m (SPADES assembly) (version 2) ... | reverse complement strand
GCTATTATGCTCCATGGGCGCTGCGAAAGAAGGCGTATGTCTTATATCTGAATCGGCCAGCTGAGGGGAGCATTGACCAAACATTGGCAGCACTAGATGACCTTGGCACGAGATACCCCACACCGCACTGGAAGGCGTATGTTTGTTATCGGAAGGGCTATTGCCTGGCTTCCAACGAGAAGTACTTGGAAGCGATGGCAGAATACTCGAAGGGAATCGCAGAATGCCCTTCGAGCCCCTACTCAGAGATGGGACGAAAGCATATCGCCATGATCCAGAAGATACTGGAACGGGACGTTCTGGACAAACTGGCGCAGGAAAGGATGAAGGAGGGAACGGCTCCTCCGGAGTTGGCTCGGGCTGAGGTGAGTCGCATGGTGAGCGTAGCCCTGTCGGATGCTGACGACCGCCTAGGGGAGGGTCGGCAATGAACAAGCGATATATCGTCTGCCTCTTGGCGGCAGGACTCATCGGTGTGGTTCTCTCCTCTGCACAACGTGCAAACGCTGCTGACAGCGGCAGTAGCGTCGCATGTTCAGGCTGTAGCGGAGGCGAGCAGTGTCCCGTAAAGGGGACGGAGTCCTTGGGCGAAGAGTGGCGGGACCGGAAGGTCAAGTCCAAGAAGAAACTGCCTGACGGCAAGATTGAGAAAACCGTCGAGTATACGAAGTACATTCAGCATCCTTGCTACAGCAAGTGTGGTGACAAGCTCGACACAACGTGGTGGGAGAAAACGGATCAGAAGAAACAGGACAAAATCGTTTTTGACCCCAAGTGCTCCACGGGTGGCGATCCCGTGGTTTTCCCAACCGGCAATTTCGTGGACGGCGCCGAAGATTTGAGCGTGCCCATCCGCAGCGGTTCTGTGGATGTTTTTCGCCGATACTCGGCACAAAGCGATGTCAGCGGCGTGCTCGGACGCGGATGGCAGAGTGAACTGCACAAGAGGTTGCAGGTTGATGGCAATGGCAACGTCGACATCCAGTACGTGCGTGGCTCCGTTCTGCGCTTTACGAACAGTGGAGGCACGTACATGCCGCAGACCGGCTCGTTTGAGGCATTGCAGAAGGTCGGCAATGACTACATCTTGACCTTCAAAGATAAGGGTAAGTGGTATTTTGCCGGCGGGACAGGTGTATGTACCAAGTCTGTGGATGCGAACTCCAATGCCGCACTGTACCATTACGATGGCAGCAATGTCATGACCGGAATGACGGATGCGGCGTCGCGGCAATACACTCTGATGTATGATGCCGGTGCCCGCCTAACCCGGTTCAGCGATTTCGGCAATCGGAGCGTTGTGTACGAATACGACTCCGGCAACGATGTACTCACAAAGGTCACGCTCCCCTGGGGGCCAGCGGGGGCGTCCGTATATACCACCTATGATTACTATACTTCTGGCCCTGCCCAGTACAAGATGCGTACGCGCACGTATAGCGGCATGCCCGCCGCCAATTTGGTTCTGTATTACGACTCTGACATTCGCGTGACTCGGCAGACTCTTGGAGCAGCCGACTACACCTGGCAGTACGCCGCGAACAACGTCATCACACAGACGGATCGTGATGGAAACGCTCAAATATGGTTCTACGACGACGCGAGAATGCAGACCAAAGAAGTTGTGAGCACTAACCGGAACGTCCGGGATCAAGAAGGTGACTATACGGCGACTTGGAACTATGACAGCAACTGTCAGCCGTTGACCCGCGCCCTTCCGGGTGGGTCTGAGGAACGGTTCTTGTACGATGCCGCCGGGAATCCCACCAAGCGAACGCTGGTACGGGGGGGCGCCTCGATTTCCGAGGCGGTTTGGTTTGATGCGGACAACAATCGGATCAGCCATCAGGATGGTCGTGGGTACACGACTCACTTCATATACGACGGCGCACGCAACGTCAAGACAAAGACAGACCCTGTCGTAAGTCTTGGACAACCTTCGGCCCAGACCATCCGCGAAACTTACGATTACAGCTCCTATGGGCTATCCACCCGCAAGGTCGATGCTAACGGCGTGGTCACCTCGATGTTCTACGATGACGACGGCAACCTGACCAAACAAGTCGTGGACGAGGGTGGCCTGAACTTAGCCGCAGTGATGGCATACGACGTATTTGGAAACCTAACGGAACGCACTTCGCCCGAAGGGGTGAGGACCGCTTACTTTTACGATAACGGACAGTTGTTGACGAAGGACGTTGAATTTCTCGACGTAGGCGACCCGTCCAAACAGTACGCTGCGAGCTATTGGTATAACCCGTCGGGATTGCTTGCCTCGAAGAAAACTGAGCACAAGGACCAGTCCGGAGCTACGATGAGTCCGTCGGAATACCTCGTGACGTATCTCTACGATCAGGAGGCGCGGGTCACGAAGGAAACGTATCAGGTTGATGCAACCAACAGTATCACAAAGAGCTACATCTACAACGGCGAAGGCGCTATCTCAAAAGAAGTTCTTGCCAACGGCACGGAGCAATCTTACGTATATGACGAACGGAACCTGCTTTATCAGAAGGTCAACTGCGGAGGATGTGGGAGTACGAGTGTGAGCTTCTTCCTGAATGAGACGGGGCAGTTGACTAAGCGCGTCGATGCATTGGGCAATGGCACCGTCATGGCCTACGACGGGTTCGACCGCCTGACGCGAACGAGCTATTATGACAATCAGGCCACACCACAGTTGCTCAGCTACGCGGAGCAGGAATACGACGCAAGCAACAATGTCACCAGGAGCACCGTGCGTGATGCCTCTGGCGTAGTTGTGGCTCGCAGTACCTATTACTACGACGAGATCAACCGGCTGTATGAGACGCGCGAATGGGCCAGCCCCGGTTCTTCCGAGGGGGATAGCGATGCTCGGACCGTCATGCTCTATGACGCTGCTTCGCGCCTTACCAAGCAAAAACAGCTGCTTGCCGGAGCGGATGCCAGCCCGACTTGGGCCGAAACGAGCTACTATTTCGACCACGCCGGTCGCCAAACCCGCGTGCTGGACGCTGAAGGCGGGGCCGTCAGCTATTACTACGACAAAGATGGCCGTGTGACCCGCCAGACCGACGCCGAAGGACATAGCAGCGATTCTGCTTACGATGCCCTCGGTCGTATCACGCGTCAGACGGACGCTGCTGGACATTACAGCGTCGTCAGCTACGACTCGCTCGGCCAAGTGCTGACTACGATCAACTATGCCTCTAGCGGCATGGCGCTGGCAAAGGCGGCGCAAGACTATGACGCCTTGGGCCGCGTGACCCTCAGTCGGAAATTTGCCGACCCGATTGGCGCTGCGGATGACACGAAGGATTACAGGACCCTCACATATTATGATGCTAACGGTCTCGTTACTAAGGCCACAGATGCGCTGGGAAACATTTCCTCCGCGTACTATGACACCAACAACCGCCTCCAGTACGAGCGCGACCCGTTGGGCAATAAGGCTGAATACGTCTACGACTCCAACAACAACCGCATCACTACCATCAACTACGAAATAGACCAGGTCAACGGTGCGACGAAGATATTCACAGTCGCAACGCTCTACGACGGCCGCAACCGAGGCACAAAGACCGTTGGTCAAGGTGCCGACGGGGACATTACGCAGACGACGGACAACCCCGAAAGCGCAATGTACTATGACTCTCTAGGTCGCACTACGCGGAGTGTTGACGCTCTCAACGTCGCCACGGCGTCGTTTTATGATGGTTTGGGGCGGATGACCCGCCAGACCGATGACGTGGTTGGTATCGCTGCGAACACGGATGTGCTCTATGACAGAGGCGGTCGGTCGACGAAGTCACTCGACCCACTGGGTAACGCCACGGTGATTGACTATGACAAACTCGGACGTGCGACGAAAACGACAGACCCACTTAGCAGCTATGTTGCCATAATACACGATGCCGGAGGAAAGGTCACGCGTCAAACGCGGTACGAAGTGGATCAGGCTGGCGGCGGGAACAAGACTTTCATTGGCGACAGTCTATATGACAGCCTTGGACGCATGACGAAGAGCATCAGCCAGGGAAAAGATGGAGATATTTCCCAGACCACTGACAACGCGGAGACGGTGATGTATTACGATGCTCTGGGCCGGCTAACGCGCGCCGTCGATGTTGAGAACGTGGCAACCGTTTGGTATTACGGCGGCCTGAGTCGCGTTACACGCCAGACAGAGGACGTGGGCGGTCTATGACGCCGGAAGCAACCGCACGAAGTTGGCTTATCCGGGCGCGTCGCGTATGATCAACTATACGTATGACACGGCCAATCGGATTAGTCTCATCAAGGACTCGGCGAATGCCGTGGTGCAGTACTTGTACGTCGGCCAGGGGCGCCTTTCGGAACGGAAGTACATGAAAGCCACTGATGGCAGCACGGAAGTCACCACGCTGCACGCGTTGTACGACGGTGCCGGGAGCATCACTCGGTTCTACCACGACAAGAGCGATGACAGTGTCGTTGTAGGATTCCAGTACGGCCACGACAAACTAGGGAATCCGCAATACAAGCTGCGCGAGCATCAGGCCAACTACGGCGATGAGTATATGTACGATAGACTGTACCGCCTAACGCGCACAGTGTACGACGATTCGACCCCAGCGACGCCGACGGTCAGTCCGGCCGCAGCTGTCACCGACTCTTTCGGATACGACAGCATTGGGAATCGAACGTCATGCTATCTTAAGTCGGCCACGGCCACGGGTTACTTGCACAATCCTGTCAACGAATACACCAAGGAGAGCACGGGTGGGACGGATAAGTACTATGGAAGCGACGCTGCCGGCAATCTGACACGCGTCGCCGCTGCATCCGCGACAGATACCGATGGCGACTGGCGCTACTACTACGATTATGAGAATCAGATGACCAAAGCCGAGAAGCGCGAGGACGGCACGTGGGTCACGAGGGGGGAATACGCGCGCGATGCCCTCATGCGTCGAATCGAGAAGGTTGCCGCCGGCACTACCATTCGCTACTACCATGACGGCTGGCGAGTCATCGAGGAAACGGAAGGCACAGCCACCCCCACCGTCGAACGGCAATACGTTTTTGGCAACGGCATTGACGAGGCGCTGGTCATGTTCAAAAAGAATGGGGCCAATTACGAACCATACTACTACCTTGCCGACTGTTTATGGTCGGTGGAAGCCATCGTCAACGATTCCGCGGCCATCATCGAAGCTTATGGCTACCGTGCGTATGGAGAACCCACCATCAAGACCGGCAATGGCGGTGATGGAGACTGGTTTGACGGGGATGAAACCACTGCTGCTGCCAGCGCGAACGGAAATGACATTCTGTTTGCAGGACGCAACTATGATCCAGAAACGGAGTTGTATTACTGTAGAATGAGGATGTATGAGACGAAATCGGGGCGGTTTGTCAGCCGCGACGCGTTGCTGGCCTTCTCCCCATTGAATGCATATTCTTATGCGAGTAACCAGCCGATCACAGTATGCGACCCGACAGGATTGGCTGACTACGCTATTGGAGAACATAAGCCAGTGCTTACACCAGATCCGGCGGCTGGCGGCGATGCGACATGGAACACTATGACCAAGACCGATCAGATGCGGCAACTATACGAAAATGCAAAGAAAGGTGCCGCTGCGTTTAAAGCAACGATGCCACACACCGCTGCCCATTTCGAATATTACCTTTCTGCGAACGGAGCAATCGGCAACGAAGCGAAGTGGTACAATTTTGATGCAGCACAATTGGTCAAAGAAGCCAAGGGAGCTAAAGATGCATATGATAAAGAGTTGAAGGCCGCACAAGATTTCGCGCTTGCTAACCTTAAGGAACCTGGGACCTATACGATCAGCTCAACAGCCATTACGTTTGTCAACAAGAATTCACTCAAGAATTCGGACTGGCACTTTGCATTGGGCAGCTTTAACGTATACGGAGATGGTAAGGTTGTCGTTACCCAAGGTGCTCGTGAAGGATGCCTCAAATATTCCATGGTCTTCACTTTCCATGTGTGGGATGTCTACAACTTTAATACAGGACAAAACATCAGCATAGATTTACCCAAAGAGCAAGGTGGGGGGGTTGTGAACATTAAGGCGACAGACCTACAATTAATGCACAAACAGGGCTTTGCAAGAGAGTTCATCCAGACAGGCGCGTTTGCACAAGATGTTTCATTTGAGAAAGCGCCAAAGAAATAGAGAGTCAGGATAAAGGAGATTGCAGACATGGCTTTGCCGACAGTGCTGCGGGGGCGTCCAAGTCCTATTGGTGCATGGCATGTCGCTAGTCCGACCAGAGTTGGCGTCCGAAGGGTGTCACATGCCGCTTTAGTGGTTCTTTGCCTATTGTTAAGTGCCGGTTGTTGCTCCTATAGAGCCACCAGCATGGAGGCAGCAGAAGCAGATCGTCCACCAATGCCATTGCTCTTGCCCAGCGATGCAAAACTACTCTGGCATGACATGCATTCCGCCATGGGATTATCTGCACTTGGCGGCTGGATATACTTCAGCAAGGCAAAACCGCCAGTACTACCGGACGGTATTACTGCAGACACTTACGAGACCACATATGACGCAGCAGGTGCTATAGTTCCTTTGGCCAAAATGGTCGCAGAATTTTGCAGTCGCGGAGTCTCAATTGCACTTCCTCGGAGGGGCTGGATTTGTGGTTGGTGGACGAACGGCATACATTATACAGTCTATCGGGTTGCAACTGATCAAGGCTTTTACGTTCTAGTGAATGTGCAGAAGTCATTGGCTACTGAATGGCCCACGGAGGCTGGTCCGGAGCCATTGATGCCTCTCCAGCTTCCGAATGATTGCGAGCTTCTCGCTGACCTGAAAGACTATGGTTGGGGAGGCCTTTCAAGAGTGTGGATTTACCGCTGTCCGAGTCGGCTCCCCTTAAGTCCCAAGGGAACGGGCAAAGCATTGGTAGAAGAAGAGTTGGTCGCGAATGCGCTTAATACGGCGTTACAGAAGTTTGGCGATAACGACATCTGGATACGTGGACCTCGCCGTGCATGGGAAAGCAATTGGCGAAATGAGCGCCAGCCGGACAAGTGGGAATATTATTCGGCACTACTTGTTGAGGCAGACCGTTGCTTTTACGTTATGGTCAATTGGGGATTCGATCCGAGCGTGCGGCTAGAGATGCCGCACGATTCGAGAACTTCTCCTTGATGTTCCCGTCCCAGAATCGGCGCTGAAGGCCGCAGACGCTAGAAGAAATGATCGATTGCGTGTGTCTTGCCCCGATGATAAGAGACGACCTAGGGCCGGATCGCATAATCGCGAGAAATGCGGGCGGAACTGCCGCATGGCCATCGAACGGTATGTGTTCGAGCAACTCACCTTTCCCCGAAGCGACCCTGGACATAACATGTTCGGCTCTGGGAACGTCCCGCCCCGCTACCACCCGAAGGAATGTCTTCGTGGACAGACTGTTCTTCGATGCGACAGACCACGCGTTCCATCGAACTCGTTGAGCGCGCCATGATCGTGAGGGCAAGACCGAAGCCGGCGGTGGCCAAGAAACTGCCGACCCTGGTTCAAACGTCCGTGACGGGCACGGAGGTGAGGAGCCTGCGCGAACGATTGGGACTGTCTCTGAGGAAGTTCGGGCGACTCCTGGGCATGAGCGGCAATAGCGTGAGTTCCTGGGAGCACAAAGAAGACGAGCCGCCGCGAATGCACCAGGCGTCGTGGGAGGCGCTGGAGCGAGCGCTCCATATGACTCCAGAGGAGGTACGTGAGCTGGTCGGCACATGGGTACCGAAGCTGAAAGGACCGACCGGCGCAGAAATCAAAGCGCTGCGCCAAAGCGTTGGACTCTCTCAGATAGGCTTCGGAAAGATGCTCGGGGTGAGGCATGAGACCATCGGGCTGTGGGAGGGCAAAGGTAACGCAGTTATCCGAATGATCCCGACCTCGCGCGAGGCGTTCGAGCGCGTTCAACAAATGAGTTTGAGCAAGGCTCGCAAATTGGCCAAGCCGTACAAGAGACCGAGAAAAGGGCGTCCGCACCCTCTGACTGGTGCGGCTGTCAAGCACATGCGCGAGGAGATGAAGCTGACCCGCGCGGACCTGGCGTGGCTCTTGGGGGTGGCCTGGAAGTCCGTTGAGCGGTGGGAATGCCGTGATGACGAGGTCCTGCACCTGAGGCCGAGAGCGCGCGCGGCGATCAATCGGCTTCGGAGAAGGTTTCGGCTTGACCCGTCTAAGGTAGCCGAGGCTCTGGCGGCGAAGCGACGGCGTGCCATCGAGAAAGCACATCCCCTAAAACGAGTCATGGGTCCGCAGTACACGGGCAGGAGCATAGCCTCGTTGCGCGCTCATTTGGGCCTGAGCCAGAGAGACTTGGCGATGCTCGTCGGGGTGACCTTCTCAACAGTCAATGATTGGGAGCATAGAGGAGACAACATCCTGTTCTTTGCCGATCCGGCGACTCTTTCAGCGCTGCGCATGCTCCGTAGAATGGGAAATCGCCAGATTCGTCGTCGGCTGGCGCAGATCACGGGAACTCAACCCCAATCGTCGATCACGGGCGACAAAGTGAAGAAGATGCGCCTTCGATTGGGACTATTACAGACCGAGTTTGGAAAACTCATCGGAGTGCCCAAGAGCACGATAGGCAGGTGGGAGTTGCAGGGTGGCCGCTCCATGCTTGTTGCCTCTGCAACGGTTTCCGCGATATTCGCCATCGGGAAGATCGGAAAGCGCGAAGCCCGCGAACGGTTGGAGCAAATGACTCGCCCTCAAACCGTCTGACGCTGTTTTACGGAGGTTCAGAGTTCTGCAATGATTGCCCCCTTTGAAGAAACCGGATGGCAGTTCGCCGAGCTTCGGAAGATCATGTGCGAAAGGCAGGGCAACGTTTCGGCGGATCGTAAGCCCGTGTTCCTCATGAACCCCGAGGACAGGGAACGTCTCGACGATCTCATCATGACGCACTTCTGGCCACGTGTGCCTGCGGCAATCAAAGGGGCAGACTTGGCTGTCATGCCGCAGCGAAACGGGGAGAGGCGAGGAGACATCTACGACAAGCACCGGGAGTACGCCGCAAGGGAACTCATGTTCTGCCTGGAAGACCCGAAGCGGCGCGTCACGGCGCCGAACCATGCTCCGTGGTTCCTACGAGGATGCATCGAGTGCTCGGCGACAGGATATATGGCGTCATTCGATTTCTACCTCTACTTGCCCATCACCTTCAGCCTGCGCCGAATATTGACCCTGCTGAAGAATCCCGGCTTCTCCGGTCTTCCGCCGAATATGAGCTATGGACATTGCAGCCGGGGGCCGGACTCCCTCACAATCGGTTTTCAGCACGGCAGTGGCGCAGGCTGGGGGATCGAATCCCCGCAGGTCGCCGGCAACCACTTTGACGAAACGCTCCGAAACAACCTGCGGATTATCGAGGCGGTGTACGCCTTGGAGAAGGACTTCCGAAGCGTGAAGGCGTTCAACGAACTGACGCGCAGGCTTCTGACAGTCTACCGCGCCGAGTGAGGCAGCGCGTGCGCCGACGCCCGAGAACCATTCACGATTCCCGGCACTGCGGATAACTGCGGCCTTTCCGGTATAGCCCTTTCTCCGCCTGCCAGTCTTCGGTGGGCCACACCGCCATCTCCAAGTCTGCTGGGTGCGGCTTCATCCGGTTGGCCACGGCAAAGACGCCTTCGCTGAACTCCATCTGCCTCTTGGCCTCGGCGTCCATCGCGTTGAACGCTTTGGCGTCGATGAAGAAATCCGTGTCCCAGAAGTAGATGTCGGCCGCCGCGACGAAGTCGATTTCACCCAGGAGGACGCTCCCCACTTTCCTAGGCCCGAACGCTACCACCACTTGATTGTGCAACTCGACGCCGGTTTCCAGGATGTCAGCGAGAATGAGCCAATGATACTCGGTGGGCATGTAGAGGACTTTCGCCTCGTGAGCTTCCGAGAGCTGTTTTACCGCGCGGGCCAGTTCAGCGCGGGTGAACATGTCTGCCAGGTGTTGATCGAAACAGCTCATGGCTTCGTCGTCGCTCTGATCTGTGTTCAACAGGATGTCCAAGCCGATTGCCAGGCATTCCGTCACAATCTCCCTGAACGCCTTGTCCGGTCGTGCGGCAAATCGCAGCATCGCGTGTCTCCGCTGGAATCGGTCTGTCGAGATGGCGTATCGCCAGTTTTGCTCTGCGCGAGATAGTATAGAGAAATCAGGTGACGGGTTCCATTGTCCATGGGACGTAGCGAAAGCGATGGACCTCGGTCTCATCACGCAACGACAGAATAATGTAGGAAGACGCTCCCTGAAGGCTCAGATCGCTACGATGTGTATCATGGTCTGTTTCCCACTCAGGCCCCTTGCGCAACACCCACAGTATCGCTGGTCATGGTGAAAACTATGACGGCTTCTGCAAACATTCCCTGATGGCTCAAACGCCATTTTTGACCTGTAGGCCCTTTGATTTTAATGTGTGACGCGGTATAGTATTCGCTGGAGTGTGAGGGGTTACGACAAGGCGCAGGAATGGTCAAGGAGAACGAGAACGAAATGATAACGTAAAACATTCAGAACCAACTCGATTTTGAGTCTTGGTGTCTCACCAGACGAACCACCACTTCTGACCTTCGGGTCGGGAACACGTGCGAGACAGCAAGACACTGGTCGATGCCCCCATTTTCGGGAGCATCGCCGTGTCTGCTTTCGCACGAGAGGCCGTGGTGGGCCTGTCTGGTGGGAGCATTCCGGTTGATGCTCCCGATTTTGTTTAAGGGCAACGGCGATCTTTTCTTGAACGGGAACCGACATGGTGGAAAGCATAATCCGCTTTGGATGCCAGTGTGACAATCACGGCTACCAACCACTTTGAAGCGAAGGGAGAGAACATGAAGCAGGGCTGAAGTCCTGGGGAGGTGCGCTATGACCGTGCAGGTGTGAGCGTTGGGGGACGGGCATCCGGTGCTTGTCGACCGCGTGTACTACGGCAGGGGAGGAAGTGCTCGTTCCGGTTCGCCGCCGGCATTTCTCTGACCAAAGCAAGGCGTGATGTCGGGCCGCGTCAGTCAGGTAGCCCGTCTTGGAGGTGACAAAGGAAAGGAGCGCGGAAGATCATGTGGGGACCATGGGACGCAATCCATTTCAGCTTCGGGCAGGACAACTATATGGAGGAAGGCAATGATCCGTCTTAGAGCCGAGCAGCCGACCATCCGTTCAATCTTGTCGATATTAATTGCATTCGCGGTGCTAGCACTGTGCAGGCGCGTATCGGCAGAGCCCGTGACTCGCGAGCAGGCGTTAAGAGTGGCAAGCGGCTTTACAAAGGCACTAGATGTGCAGATGCGGAACAACCGTGCCGCAGCCGCACTGACCATCCCCCGGGAGACCGTAGTGGCTGGTCCAACGATTGCCGACGTCAAGGAGATCAAGGATAAACAAGGCAAGACTTGCGCATTCGTTGTAGCGCGATTGCCGCAGGGATACGTGATACTGTCGGCGGATACCGACATTCGACCAGTGATTGCCTACTCGGCCCATGGGCAGTTCCCGTTTGCTGAGGACAAGGACAATTTCCTGCTGCACCTTGTCCTGGGAGATACCAGCGCCAAGGTGAGAAAAGAGCTAGGAATGCTCGCCCCGGCTATGGTTGCTAGTTCACAATCCAAGAATCATTCGCGTTGGGCGGCACTTCTGGCAGGAAATGCGACGCACCTCGCCACAACGTCAAGTGGTAACCAGTGGCCCAGTGATCGAGACGGTTGGATCACGACGGCTTGGAGCCAAAGGGGTATCTACGGCCAATTCTGCCCAAACGACCCTGCGCCAAATCCGAAGTCTACAGCAATCCGCTGTCCCTCGGGTTGCACAGCTACAGCCATGTCGCAAATCCTGAACTACTGGCAGTATCCAAAGCGCCTGAGGTTTACCTTGGCGGGTGATTCTTACGACGCCGGGAAACATGCGGCAATCGCGATGCCGGACGATTCGGCGTTAAGGGGTTTCCCATCTTTCGTCACGCTGAACGGACAGTTGGATGCGATAGCCTATGATGGCAACGCGGATGAGATTGGGTACCTATGCTTCGGCGCCGGCGTCAAGTTGTGCATGAAGTATGGCAACGATGGGTCTGCCGCATGGCGTCCGGAGACCTATGTCGATCGCCTCGGTTACGGTTCAGCGTCGAAGTGCTATGGTTGGACAGATGAGAACAAGAACCGAGTCATAGCCAACATGAAATCGGGTTGGCCCGTACAGATTGCCATGACCGGGACTGACTCAAAAGGTAAGTCGGTCGGCCACTCCGTGATAATCGATGGGTATAGAGATACTGATGACCCGCACTTTCACATCAATTATGGCTGGGGCGGCTCCAATGACGCGTGGTACAACCCGCCCGATGTCAACAATTACAACCATTTCAGTTGCATGATTTATGACATTTGTCCGAATCAGGGTTGGAGTCAAATACTCGCCGATAGCGCAAATACGTCGCACGCGCCCTATGCGGTACCCGCTGAGGCCAAGATGAAATGGCATGTAACGACCGACGACTTACATTCCTTTAGTGGCATGGTTGTGGGCAAGGGCGGGAATATCTATGTTGGCAACGCGAATCGATTTGTTGGCGGTACCTCAAGTGTCTGGGTCATTTCTCCCACCGGCGTGTTGGTCAGCATTCCTATCCCCCGCGTAGATTCGGGGTCGCTCGGGTATCCTGCCCAGTCCCGTGATGGCAACGTCTTCTTCCCGACGGACGACGGACAGGTCTATCGAATCGATCCCGACTCGCAAGACGCCGCACTCATTTTTACGGACCCTGATAACCACCAGTTGTGCAACATCAAAATCACGGAGAATGGACAACTGTATACGGCGACTTGGAGTCGGCTTTATTGCCTGTATCAATCCGGAAATGTGAAATGGTCATACGCCCTCCCAAGTACGGGGATGTTCCTCCGAAAGGCAGCCGCGGTTGACGCTTCTCGAAACAGGGCGTTCTTCCCCTGGTATGACTCAAGTAGTAAGACCTCCCACCTGGCGATGCTCGATACGGCGAATGGATCGTTGCTTGGTGAGCAAGTCTTTACGGGTGTGACGCTCGCGGGTTGGAGCATCGGAACGCCATCTGTTGGCACAGATGGCACAGTATACGTCGGCAATCAAAGCCGGCTTTATGCGCTGACCCCGCAGGCAGGTGGATTCAGCGTGAAATGGTCGAAAGTGCTCGGCGTCAACGCGGGCGTCACAGATGCTCCTGTCGTCGGTGACAATGGATCCCTATACGTTACATATTATACCGATAATACACACCAGGTTGTTGCTGCTCTAGACCAGGCATCGAGTGCCCTTCGTTGGGAGATCCCCTTCCAGTTGGGTGACAACGAAGGTACCGTCGTTCTTCATCACGGCGAAGTGGACATCGGTTCCATTCTTGAACGCGGATTGGTGCCCGCCGATCCATTTTTCCGCCATGCCGTCTTTGTAGGGATGTGGAATACTCAGGGTCGTGTCAGCAACATCGGGAGCCCCAGCCAGGCGCTGAACGTCATTCGCATCGGAGAGAGCAAAGGTGCGCGAGACAAGTCTCTGCGTTTCAAACACAGGGAAGGCACGCATCTTTGCGCTCCTCTGATATGGTCTCACGTCCTAGCTCCGGACGGCTCCGTAAGGCACGCCATGAGTGCCCATAACTATAACCATCCGTATTCCACAGGGCAAGAACCCGTCTCCCGGAGCAGATTGCGTCCGCTGCTCACCGACTGACCGACTACATTGGCAACGGTGGCCATGCGACTCCTTCACGTCCAGACCTGAATCTCTGCTCATCCATTGGTACTTCGCCCTTGAACCTGGCCCTGTCGTCGCACAAGATGGTCGTGTCCGCCTGTTCGACATCACTTCTGCGCAGGCGCTCTTACCGAGGTCTGCGTTTCGGGTACGGACTTCAGAAATGGGACTGCATACCGGCTGAAACTCCGGGCGCGGTAAGTTCCGAACGAAGGCGAATTTGCATCGTCCCAACAACCTCCCCGGAATCCCGTCTGAAGATCGGAAAAGGATTTGACGCCGCGCATGATCAACATTATAGTAAGCGCCGCCTGAGTCCGATCTATGTGCGGGTTTTGAATTGGGGGGATTGAAGATGACCGCGAACCGTTGCCTTCGCCTTGCCGGCGGCATTCTGACGGCGCTCCTTGCGGCGAACCTTTCGATGGCGGCTGAGATGGGACCGGCAGCGGAGCCGTTGGTCGGCGCCAAGGAAGTCGCGGCTTTCGTTTGTGGGTCCTTGGGGGAGACGAAGGGGCTGCGCGTCGAGGTGGAAACCTTTCGTTACGCCGACGGCAAGGACTCGGTCGAGGGCCGGGTTCTTTCCGCCGACCTGCGCGATATCCTGGCCAAGACGCCGGGGTTGCAAGTCATTCCGGACAAACCAGCCAGCGCTTCAGCGGCGCAAGGAACCGGTGAAGCGAAAGATGGTGTGCAACCCGGGGCCAAGCCGCCGGAGTCCGCTCCGGCCAACCGGCACGTCTTCGGGCACTTGGTGGATATGGGGCCGAACCTGCTCTTGACGGTTCGCGTCGTGGATGATCGCTCGAAGGCCTTGGGGATGAAGAGGTTTTCTGTCGCCAAGAAGGCCGCCGACAAAGAAGACACGGTGTGGGGCGAGATCGAGCGGATCAAGCAAAAGGAACGTCCGTTTGGCATCGAGATATGGACGGACAAGAAGGAGTACCGCATCGGTGAGGAGCTTGTCATCCACTTCAAGGCCGAGCGGGAATGCTACGCGACGATCTTCAACTTGGGGACCTCCGGGAATGTGACTGTCCTGCTGCCCAACCGGTTCTACGAAAACAACCACCTCACCACGCTCCAGACCTACAGCATCCCCAGTCAGTACCAAAACTTCTCCATCAACGTTCAAGGCCCCGCCGGAACGGAGAAGCTCAAGATATTCGCCACCGTGGCCGACGTCCCGTTGCTTCCGACGCAATATCTCAACAGCGCCTTCCGCAAGATTGAGGAGGGGGACCGGGCAGTCGCGCGGGACATCGGGATTAAGCTTGGCGGGGTCGACAAGACCGCGTGGGCGGAGGCGAATTGGGAATTCAAGGTCACGGCCGAGCAAGCGGATGCGACGGGAAAGGGGAATTGAGCGTGCGAGAGCCAGGGGGATATATTAATGGAGAGGCAACGTGGAAGTATTCTCCACGCTTCCAAGCGAGGGCTCGCGCCGCCCATGTCATAATGGGGGCGGCGGTCGGCCTGTTGTTCTTGTGCTGCGAGGCGCACGCTTACGTCGACCCGGGGTCGTGGCAGCCGCTCTGGAGCACAACGGGGCCGATTCTGGCTGTCGCGGGTGCGGTCATCGCGGCAGTCCTGTGGCCGTTTCGCCGCATCTTGGTCCCGGCGTGGGCCAGATTGCCGCGTTTCTTCAAGATTACCATTCCCTTGTTGGCGTTAGTCGGCCTCGTTGTCGGGGGCTACTGCCTGTGGGGGCCTTTTCCCCGGAATAGCCGACTGACAAAACCATCTGTGAGGAAAGCCATGGTGCAACGCGTCATCATCTTGGGAATCGACGGGCTGGACCCGCGGCTTTGCGAAGAGATGATGAAGTTCAACGAGCTTCCCAACCTCGACCGAATGCGCCGGGAGGGAACATTCGCACCGCTGCAAACGACCGTGCCGCCAGAAAGCCCCGTCGCATGGGCCAGCGCAGCCAGCGGCTGCAACCCCGGCAAGCACGGCATCTTCGACTTTATTGAGCGCCAGCCATCGGACTATGGTCTGCACTTGTCGTTGGTTCAACCAGACTCCGGATCGTCGAAAGGGGACGCTCGTTTTGTGCCGGTTCGTCAGGGACCGACATTCTGGCGCGCAGCATCGGAGGCCGGGCTTCCCGTAACGGTCGTGCGCTGGCCGACCACCTTTCCCCCTGAGCCGGTATTGGGGCGGATGCTGTCGGGCCTCGGAACCCCCGACGTCGGCGGCCACTTGGGCGAATACACCTTCTTCACAGATGCGGCAAAAATCGATGAGAAGGACAAAGCCCCGGAACGGATCGTCCAAGTCAAATGGGATGGGGATGTCGTCAAGACCCAGCTGCCCGGCCCGCAGGTGTCGGGGCTGACGGGTGTGAAACAAGCGACAGTGCCGATCCGGATGGAAAAGGGCGCCGACGCGCTGAAACTCACCGTCGGTGGCAGTGCCATCGACCTCAAGCCCGGTGCCTGGAGCGACTGGGTGGCGGTCAAATTTTCAGGAGGGCTGCTCAAGAGCATTCCGGCGATGGTGAGATTCTACCTGGTTTCACCCTTTCCCAACCTGCAATTCTACGCTAGCGCCGCTCAGGTGGATCCCAAGTCCCCGGCATTTCCCATTTCATATCCGCCACAGTATGCCGAGGAACTGGCCGACTCTCTGGGACGCTTCTACACCTTGGGCATGCCCGAAGACAACCAAGCGGTCACGCATGGACGAATCCCGCTGGACGCCTTTCTCGAACAGTGCGAGCAGGTCGCGCGCGAGCGGGAGCGGATGTTCGATCTGGAATTGAAGCGGTTCGACCGAGGCATTCTCGCTTTCGTTTTCGACACGAACGACCGCATCTCGCACATGACCTGGTTCGCCCGCGATCCGGAGCATCCGATGTACACCAAGGAATTGGCGGAGAAATATGGCACGGCCGTCCGAGACCATTACCGGCGGATGGATGCAATGGTGGGGAAGGCGTTGGCGAAGGCCGACGAAAACACCCTGGTCCTGGTCATCTCGGACCACGGATTCACCTCGTTCCGAAAGTGCGTTCACCTGAACACTTGGCTCTCCGATAACGGCTACCTCGTGTTCAAGGACACTGCCCTGGGCGGCAAGCCGCTCTTCGAGAACGTCGACTGGTCGCGCACGCGCGCTTACGCCGCCGGCTTTTGCGGGCTGTACCTCAACGTCAAAGGGCGCGAAGGGCAGGGGATCGTGGACGCGGCTGAATACGCAGGACTGCGCGACGACCTCAAGCATCGCCTGGAGGCGCTCACCGACCCGATTACGCACGGGCGAGTCGTTCGCCGCGTCTACATGCGCGAAGAAGTCTATTCCGGTCCCCAGGCCGAATCGGCGCCTGATCTGATCGTCGGGTACGAGCCGGGCTATCGGGCTTCGTGGCTGACGGCGCTGGGCGGGGCCCCCAACCTGAAAGTGGTCCTGCCGAACACCTCCTTCTGGTCGGGAGACCACCTGGTGGACGCGAGCGCCGTTCCGGGGGTGTTCTTCAGCAACCGACCGATCCGATCCCTCGGCCCCCGACTGATTGACATTGCCCCCACTGTTCTCGGGGCGTTGGGCGTTGAGGCGCCGCGTGAGATGGACGGGAGCGACCTGTTCGGAAAATGAGCGCCGGCATGGTTGCACGGTCTGGGACGCGCATGAGGCTGTGATTCCGCTTGATATTTCCACATGGTGGTAGATAGACTATGTGCCGTTTGCCGGTAGCGTAACTGAGACAACGAGTTGTATCCATGATCGTGGGTTGACGACAGGAAGGAAAGCGCATGGGTAGAGGCCCTATGGCGGCTTGGCGACGGAGAGCGGGTTGGATCGGAAACGCGTTGCTGGGGGCTTGTCTCACCGCCATGGCGGCGCATGCACAGGAGGCGGCGCCGGTCGTGCCCAAGGATGAGCCGCCGGCGGCAGCCGCAACGGCAGCCCAGCCCGCCGCCCCGGAGGCGGCCGACTATGTCGTCTTCAACTTCCCCGAACCGATCGAAATCCGCGAGCTGGTCGATTATGTCTCCCGCCGCACCGGGGCGCAGTTCCTTTACGACGAGACCTTGTCGGGCAAGGTCATGCTCCGAAGTCCCAGCCGCGTCCCGATCCAATCGGTCCCGAACCTCCTCGCCTCGATCCTTCGCTTCAAGGGGTACACCCTCATCGAGCGCGAGGGGTGGAAACGCATCACGAAGATTCAGGGGCTGCCGACGGAGGCGCCCATTGGAATCCCCGGCAAGCTTCCAACGGATGAAGCGCCCGTTACGGTCGTCGTGAACATGAAGAAGGCCGACGCCACGAAGGTCTTGAACGCCGTCAAGCCGCTCTTGAGCCAGCCGGGCGGGAACGGGTTCGTCGTGACGGAGATCAACGGCCTCATCCTGACCGACTTCAGCAGCAACCTCGCGCGCGTCGGGGAGTTGGTCGCGCTGCTGGACGTGGAGCGGCCGACCGTGCAGTTGGAATCTTTTAAAGTGAGCAAGACGCTCCCCTCGAAGATTGCGCCTGTTCTGAAAGAGATCGTGGGAGCGCTCGATCAAGCCAGGGAGAAGGCCGGCGGGGCGCCGCCGCTGGCGCCGCTGCGAATCCTGGAGAGCGACCGCACCGGGGAACTCCTGGTGATCACGGGGGCGGATATGATCGAGACGCTTCGCCCGGTGATTGCGCGCCTGGACAGCGCCACGGGGCGCACGATGCGCACGTACCGGATCGAGCACCTGGACGCGGCCAAAGCGATTGAGACCTTGGAGAAGGTATTCTCCGGACTGGACGAGGGATTCAAGGCCACCTTCGTGCGGCTGGCGGCGAGCAACACCGTCATTGTCGTGGCCTCCCCCGAGGCGCAGGCGGCGGTCGCAGAGACGCTCAAGATGCTGGACGTGGCGCGCGACCAGCCCGGAGAGCTCCAATTCTACGAAGTCGGCAACATGCCCGCCGACGACATGAAGCAGATGCTCACGCAGATTTACGGCGGTGACCCGGCGGCGGCCGGCATCGTGATGGTCGTCGACGCCGGCATGAACACCCTGATCTGCCGGGCCTCGAAGGAAGAGCATGTTACGTTGAAGCGCCTCGTCGAGCGGCTCGACCGCAAACGTGATCTGGAGGGTGGCGGTCTGCGCTTTTACCGCCTTCAGAACACCGACGCTGAGTCGCTGGCGACTACCCTCAAGGAGGTGTTTGCGCAGGGGGGCGTCTCCCTCGTGGACAACTCCCAGATGCGGGCGGCCGTCGAGGGGGACTTTGGCGGATACTCCGGCGCCAGGATCGGCTCGGATGCGAAACCGGCGGCGACGCCGGGGATCGATCAGCCTCCCGCCGCTGCGCCGCCTGTCACGCCGCGCGTTCAGAAGACGCAAGGCGGCGCGGTGCAGTCTGAGATACTCATCTCCGTCGACCGCAACACCAACTCGCTCATCATCAACGCGCCGTACCGGCTGCACCAGAGCATCCAGGAGGTCATTGCGCAACTGGACCAGCGCAGACCGCAAGTCCTGGTCGAAATTCGGGTCATCAGCATCAGCCACTCCGGTGAGTTCAACTTGGGGGTTGAATTGATGAGCAACGGATTGGACAAGGACAAGCCGCAGTTGTTCTTCTCGAACTTCGGCCTGTCGAAAATCGACACGACGACGGGAGTGCGGACCCTCAGCGCGACCAGCCAGGGGATCAGCGGCTTCATCGTGGGTGGGAAGGACCTGACGACTATCTTCCATGCCCTCCAGACGGAGCTTAACGCCAAAGTCCTGGCGGCCCCGAGGCTGCTCATCAACGACAACGCGGAAGGGACCATCCGGAGCGTCAGCGAACAACCCTACACGGCGATCAATACCGCCCAGACGGTGGCCACGACGAGCTTCGCCGGCTACGCTGAGGCCGGCACGTGGATGTCGGTGGTCCCGCACATCAGCCGGGCCAACTACATCCGGCTGAAGTACAAGATCAACCGCAGCGGGTTCCGGGGGACCGGCACGGACACCTCCCCGCCGCCGCGCGACTCGGACGAGGTGGAGAGCGAGGTGACCATTCCGGACGGGTACGCTGTCATCGTCGGCGGTCTGAACAACGCCCAGCAGGGGCGCACGATCAGCCGCATTCCCTATGCGGGAAGCATTCCGCTGATCGGGGTGCTCTTCCGGCTGTTCGACAAGACAGAGAGCCAGTCGACGATGTACGTCTTCATCAAGACGACCATCCTGCGTGACGACACCTTCGAGGACCTGCGGTGGCTGTCGCAGAAGTATCTGACCGAAAGCGACGAATCCTCCGCCGACGGGATAGGGGCGATCTATCCGCCCGCGCCTCTGGAGCGGATGGTTCCGGCGAATGCCCCGTAAGGTTGCTTTGGGAGCGAGCGATGCGGGCCGGACAAGCGAAAAAGCTTCTGTGGGGGTTTACCGCGACCGGAGCGCTGCTGGTCGTCGGGGCGGGGTGGCTCGCCCTGAGGCCGGACCCGTCACCCCCCGTCCTGAATACGGCAAAAGCTAATTCCACCGAGGCGCCGGTCCCGGAGAAGCCGCCGGTCAAACTGGAGGACTACAGCGTCATCTGGCAGCGGGGACTCGGACGCGCGTCGATGCGGGCGAGCGACCTGCCCAAGAACGTCGCCTCGAACGTGCGGCTCTGCGGCACCATCGTGGACGGGGCCATCGGCTTCGCCGTCCTGGAGATCAACGGGACGCGTCGTTCGCTGGCGCAGGGAGAGAACTCCCCGCCGGTCAAGGTCATCGAAGTGCTGCCGACGGCTGCCGTCGTGGAGATCGACGGCAAGCGCTCCATCGTGACGCTGGAAGACAAGCATGTGTCGGAAGCGGGGCGCTTCTTCGAGGAGCCGATTCCGGCGCCCATCCGTCTGAAGGGAAACGCCGAGCCGCAGCCTCCAGCCGGGGCCGTTGTTGCCGCGATCCCTGCCGGAACGGTCGTTGCCGCATCCGCGTCCGTTCTTGAAGATCGTCCGCGCCCCAGGGGGAGCGTCGAGTCGGCTGCCCCCAAGGCTCCTGAAACGCCGCAAGCGGACGACCGGCTCCTGACGAGAATGGCCTTCAGCCAATGGAAGAAGGCGTTTGCGCAGGCGCGGCTGACGCCGCAATTGGACGCCGCCGGGCGGGTCACCGGCATACGCATCGCGAGCCTTGGCGGCGGCGAAGGCCGGGCCTTTCCGTTCGCACCGGGGGATGTACTGGTGAAATTCGAGGGCGCGCCGGTGACGAGTCCGGGGGCGCTGACGCAGTGGGCAGACGAAACTGAAATCCGCCACAAGTGCGTCGTGGAGTATCTGCGAGAGGGAAAGCCCGGCAACATCATCATTGAGCTGCTGCGCGAGTGACGCCGCACGTGGCGGAAAGGGACAAGCTTGCATTCGAGCGCCGTGAACAACCCTCTGGAGATCGTCGTCCTCAACTGGCGCGACCTGCGTTCGCCGCAGGCCGGCGGGGCGGAAGTTCACGTCCACGAGGTGTTCGGGCGGATCGCCGCGCTCGGCCACCGCGTCCGGCTCGTCTCCACGCGATATCCCGGCCTGGCCCGCACGGAAATGATCGGTGGCGTGGAAGTCCTGCGGGTGGGCAATCGGGCCGTGCCTCATCTGGCCATTCCGCTGGCGGCCCGGAAACTGTGCGTCGGGTCGCGTGTCGACGCGGTCGTCGATTGCATCAACAAGCTTCCCTTCTTTTCCCCGCTTTACGTGCGCGCGCCGGTCCTGGCGATTGTCCACCACCTGCCGGGGACGTCGGCGTTTCGGGAGGCCCCCTTTCCTTTGGCTGCCGGCGTGTGCCTCTCGGAGCTTGGCATTCCGCGGGTGTACGGTCGCACCCCAGTCCTGGCCATCAGCGCCAGCACGAAGCAGGACCTCGTCGCGCGCGGGTTGGACGCGAACCGAATCCGCATCGTCGACCTTGGCGTCGACCACTCCATTCACTGCCCGAACGGTCGGCTCACGTCGCCGAAGTCTCCGTTGGTGCTCCACGTAGGGCGGGTCCGCCGTTATAAACAGGTCGACCATGTCATTCGCATGATGGAGCAGGTCCGGCACGTCGTGCCGGGGGCGCGATTGGCGATTGTCGGAGAGGGGGCGGATGAGCCGCGCCTGAGACGGTTGGCCCATCGGCTGGACTTATCCGGCGCCGTAACCTTTGCGGGCTATCTCTCTGAGACCGAGAAGGTCGACTGGATTCGCCGCGCCTCCGTCGTCGTCTGCGCTTCGATCAAGGAAGGCTGGGGGCTGACCGTCATCGAGGCCAACGCCTGCGGCGTGCCGGTCGTCGCGTATGACGCGCCGGGGCTGCGCGACTCGGTCAGGCCGGAGACCGGCATCCTCGTCCCCCAGGGAGATATCGCCGCGCTGGCGGATGCCACGGTGCGGCTGCTGACGCAGGAGACGATGCGGACGGAATTGGGTCGCGAGGCCGTGAACTGGGCCGGGCGGTTCAGTTGGGAGCGCTGCGCGCAGGAGACGCTGGCTTTGATTCAAGAAGTGATCACCGCCCATCGGGCCGAAAAGGGGGATAGCGGCCATGCCTAGCGGAACGCCCTCCACCGCCTCTGGCGTCTCATGTGCGCCTGTTGCACGGCGTCGCGCTTGGCGCATTGTCAGTATTGTGATCAAGGCGCTTGTGTCAATCGGCGTCTTGGCGTGGCTGATCCGGAATGGCCGATTCGACTTCCCGTCAACGCTGCCGATGGGAAGGCTCTGGACTTTGCCCTGCGCCCTGACCTGCGCCGGGGCCGCGCTGGCCCTGCAGGCGTGGCGCTGGCGCCGGATCGTGCGCGCGCAGGTGGGCGAAGTCGTGAGCTTCGGGGCGATCTTCAAGCTCACGTTGATCGGGACGTTCTTCAACTGCTTTCTCTTGGGATCGACCGGCGGCGACTTGGTCAAGGCGGCCTACCTGGGCAAGACGACAGGCCGCCCCGTCTTGGCCGTGGCCACAGTGGGACTGGACCGCGCCATAGGTCTCCTTGGGTTGCTGCTCCTCCCAGCGGGCGCGCTTTTGCTCTGGGGCGGATTCGGGCGGTTGGATGCCGGCATGGCTGGCGTTGTTCCAGTAGTCGGCGTCGCGGCGGGGGGGCTGTTGGTCCTGTTGCTGACATGCCATCGCTGGCTCGGATGGATGGAGAAGGGGCGATGCTGGGTGCAGGAGCGGCTGTTCCGCAAGGCGGCCGCTCAGGAGCGACTCGTGCCGCTGGGCCTCGGAGAGATCGTTCGACTGGCATCAGTCTCGGTCGTCGCCCAATCCTTGCTGGTCCTTGGGACGTTTCTGGTGTGGAAGTTGCTGGCTGGCGATGAGGCGAGCGCTGCGATGAGCTTCGCCTTCGTGCCGTTGAGCCATCTGGCCAACGCCGTTCCGATATCGTTGGGTGGGCTGGGTGTGGGCGAGGGGGCGTTGGACCGTTTGTTCGCGCTGGCCGGAAGCGCGCACGGTGCGGCGGTCTTCCTGGTCTTCCGGAGCGTCATGGCGCTCTGGGCGGTCGCCGGTGCGGCCGCCTATATGGGTCTTCGATGGGAGTCCCGTGCGGACGCGCCGGCAACGGCGCAGGCCGGAGTTCAGAGGGAGGGGTTGGAATGAAGCCGGTGCTGGTCCTGCCGACGTACAACGAACGTGACAACATCGAGTCCTTCCTGGGCGCTGCGCTCGCCGCCGTCCCGGAACTGCGTGTGATCGTGGTGGACGACGCCTCTCCTGACGGGACAGGCCAGTTCGTCGCGGGGATGGCAAAAGCCGATCCGCGTGTGCGGCTGCATTCGCGGCCGGCCAAGATGGGACTGGGCACGGCCTATCGCGAGGGGTTCGCTCTGGCGCTCGATTCGCTGAAGGCGGATTTCGTGGTGCAGATGGACGCCGATTTTTCGCACGACCCCATGGACATTCCGAGGCTACTGCAATGCGCCGGGGCCGTGGACTTGGTCATCGGATCGCGGCACGCCGCCGGCGGCGGCGCGGAGGGCTGGCCATTGCGCCGGCACTGTCTGAGCCGCAGTGCGAACTTCCTGGCGCGTCTGGCGGCAGGCGGGCCGGTCAGGGATTGTACCGGCGGATTCCGATGCTATCGCGCCGCCGCCCTTCAGGAAGCGAAGTACATGGAGACACGCTGCCGGGGATTCGGGTGGCAAGTCGAGATGACGGCGCGCTTCCTGGAGCGAGGATTGAGGATATGCGAACTGCCGATCACGTTCCGGCAGAGGGCCAAAGGCCAGTCGAAGATGTCCAAGGCGGTCATCGTCGAGTCGTCCGAATTGCTCGTGTATATCGCCTCCCGCCGCTTCATGCGGCTTTTTACGGGCCGGCGTGCCGCCGAAAACGGGGTGGAGGCTACGTGAGCACGATTCCAGAAACTCCGACCGTCACGATCATCATCCCGCTGCATCCCCTGGCGCGTGAATGCGCCGCGCTGAAAGCGCTGGAGGGGCTGGACTATCCGCCCGGCAAGTGGGAAGTGATCCTTGCGAAGGGGTCGCAGCCTTCGGCGCAGCGAAATCGGGCGGCCCGCGAGGCGAAAGGCGACCTCTTGTACTTCCTCGACGACGACTCCTGCGCGCATCCGAAGATGCTCCGGCGCGCGGCGGACCTCCTGGGCGACGGGGCCGTAGCCGCCGGCGGCCCGAACCTCGCCCCGCCGGGCGGTTCGCTCATGGAACGCGCCGTCGGCGTGGTGTTCACGTCGCGGTTCGGCACGTACCGCATCAAGGCGCGCTACAGCTCGGTCGGCGCAAGACGCGAGGCTGGTGAAACCGACATTATTCTCTGCAACTTCTGCATCCGGCGCGAGTTCTTTCTGGAATGTGGGGAGTTCAACGAACGGCTCTATCCCAACGAGGAGAATGAACTCTTCCGGCGCATCCGGCAGACACAGCCGCAAGCGAAGGTCCTCTATGATCCCGATCTGGTAGTGTACCGCCAGCGGCCGAACGCCTTTGGGGCGTACGTGCGGAAAATCTTCGGATACGGGCGCGGGCGGATGCTCCAGACGCTCGTCCGCCCGCACGTCTCCGCGCTGGTCTTTCTCGCACCGGTCGGATTGCTGGCGTATTTTCTGGCATTGCCCTTTTTGGCGCTCCTGGCTGGGAAGTGGGCGTTTGCGCCGCTGGCCGGTTACCTTGTTGCAGATGCGGTGGCTTCCCTCAAGCACGGGCTGAAAAATCGCTCGCCGGCCCTGGCGCTGCTGTTGCTTGCGCTCTACCCGGCCACGCACCTGGCTTACGCCGCCGGGATCGCCAGCGAGCTGCTGACCGGCGCACTGCGAAACCGCAAAAATGTGTCTGCGAAAGTCGAACTCGTTCAATGGAACAGGCCGTGATGACATGAAACTGCTCTTGGTACAACCGCCCCTGACGCGCGAAGAACGCTACGGCACGAAGGCCGGCAGCGGTGAGATGAATCCTCCGCTCGGCCTGGCGTACCTGGCGGCCTCGGCCCGGCAGGCCGGCCACGACGTGGAGATACTCGACGCGGTCGTCGAGGGGTGGGATGTTGCGCAAGCGGCGGAGGAAATGCTCCGGCGTGCGCCTGATGTCGTCGGTTTCACCGCCGTTACCGCCTCGGTGCTCAACGCCGACGCCGTAGCTGCGCGCCTGAAGGAGGCCGCGCCGAAGATCGTGACGATCATCGGCGGTCCGCACCTCTCCGGCGTGCCGGAGTTGACGATGCGACGTTGCCCGCACTTCGACTTGGGGATCATCGGTGAGGGGGAGCGGACGCTCTGCGAAGTCCTGAATGTACTCAAAGGCAAAGGCATCGACGGCGTGAAAGGAATGCCGGGGACGATAGCGCGCTGCGACCAGGAATTCGTCATGGGGCCCCCGCGCGAGCGCATCCGCGATCTGGACAGCTTGCCGAGGCCGGCCTGGGACCTCCTGCCGGACCTCATGGAACGCTACGGCGTCTCCGCCATCCACTCAACTGCCGGGAAACGCGGGATGACGCTGGTCACATCGCGCGGCTGTCCGGGTAAATGTATCTTCTGCAGCCGGGGAGTGTTCGGCAATAAATATTCCGCGCACAGTCCACGATACGTCGTGGACATGGTGAAGTACCTCATGGAGCGTTACGGCGTGGGCCAGATTCAATTTGACGACGACGAGTTTCTCACGAACCGTCGTCGCGCTCTGGAGATCGCCAAGCTGCTGCGGGAGGAGTGCCCCGGGCTGCGTTGGTGCTGCTTCGCCCGCGTCGATCACGTCGACGACGAACTCCTGCGCGAGATCAAGTCCGCCGGCTGCTGGCAGATAAAGTTCGGGATCGAGAGCGGCAACGACGGGATGCTGCGACGAATCGGCAAAGAGACCACCGTCGAACAAATCCGAGACGCGGTCTCGCGCACGGCCCGCGCGGGGATCGCCCCGACCGGCCACTTCATGATCGGCTACCCCGGCGAAACGTCAGGGACGGCGAAGGAGACGATTAAGCTCGCTCTCTCCCTGCCGCTCAATGAATTCTTTATGACCTACGTCACCCCGTTCCCAGGCACAGCGCTATGGGAGACGGCCCTCTCGGAAGGGCGATATGAGCCGGCATGGCGCGACCACTCCGGGTGGAAGCCGGTCTTTGTGCCTAACACGATTTCCGCCGAAGAGATGATCCGGCTGCGCCGGAAGGCATATCTTCGTTTCTACCTTCGGCCCCGGATTTTTCTCTCCTTTTTGCGCCGCATCCGGAGTTTCCGGCAATTGCTCCTCACTGCGCGTGGTTTTCTCTTCATGCTGCGTCTCATGGCAGTCAAATCAGGGCCGTCTGCCAAAGGCGAACGCCCATGAGAAGCGCCGGCACGGATGGCTCCCCACTATTAAAGGAGAGCGGATCGCTCTGGCGCGACGCCGGTCTCCTGCTGCTGCTCATCGGCGGCATTCTGCTCTTCGCCAAGGGGTTGGCCCTGCCTGGAGTGACGCCCGACGACGGACCGGGCAGCGCGGCATACCTGGGCTATTACGCCGAGATGCTTTCGGGAAAGCGCCCCTATTCGATCTGGTGCCCCCAGTGGCTCTGCGGGCATTCCCTCGTCCTGCTGCGCTCCAACCCAATGGAGTTCTTCCTGGGATATCCCTTCGCGTGGGCGCTCGGCGGCGTGGACGGGATGCGTTGGGCGTGGCTGACCTTCACCGCCTTGAGCGGCGCCGCCATGTACTGGTATCTTCGAGTGCGCCTGCGCCTCCGCGCGGCAAGTCTCCTGGGCGGCTTCATCTACGCCGTCCACCCGATCTGCGTCTCCTTCGGCGTCCGCCCTGGACACCTGGAGATTCCCTTCTTCTACGCCGTGGCCCCGTTGGTCCTTCTGGCATTTCACAGATTGGCCGTGAAGCCGAGCATGCTGCGGATTCTGGCAGCCTCCACAGCGGCGACCTTTGCGGCTTTCCTCGACGTCGAGCGCACGCTGGCCCTGGCGCCGTTCCTCATATTGCTCCATCTCTACGAGTCGGTTTGGGAGTTCGGCGAGCCGAAGGTTCCCCTTATCAGGCGGCTCCTACGCCGGTTCCTGATGCCGGGGGTCGCGGCGGGAGCGTTGGCGGGCGGGCTGATCGCCTTTGCCGCCATCCCCGCCTTGATCGAAGCGCCCTATCACTACCTCTTCGATCCGAATTCCCTTCGCCAGGCGAGGAGCGAACTTTCCTTCAACAACCTCTTCTTCCTCATCGACCGCAACGGCGCATTGACCTCCAACTGGAGGCAGTGGCTTTCGGGGGAGTTCACGGCCAACGCCGGGGTGCTGTACCTGGGTCTGGTGCCCCTCCTGTTGTTGCTCGGCGGCGCGTTGCTGCGCGGGCGCAACCGTGCCGGGATTTGGGCGCTGGTCGTGACTCTGCTGGGGGTCCTTTCGCTCTGGTTGTCGTTCGGGCCGTACTCGATTTACGACAGGACCGGCGACGTCGCAGACCGTCTGCTCGGGAACCAGGAATTCGTCAGCGGCGCGGGGTTCAAGTGGTTCCTCGCCGGCGCGCTCTTCCTCCTGCTCCTTGCGCCGGTGTGGCTGCTCCTGAACTGGATCGGGATACGCCGCGACGGCGAGAAGTCCGGATATGGGCCGAAATGGGTCCTTCTGTTCTGCTTTTCGGTCCTGGCGATCCTCCTTCTGAAGCCGTTCGGTCTGCTGACGCACTTGCCGGTCTATGAGCACATGCGCGGGGTGTCGTATCTCTTCTGCGTTTTTCCGCCCCTGGCGATGGGGATATTGAGCGCGTGGTTCATTGCCAGGTTGGCCATGCGGAAGGGCGCCATAGTCGTCTGGGCGGTCGCAATCTGCTGCATCGCCATCGTTGCGCTGGATTTCCTGTCGTACCGCGCGTACTTCGCCAGACGCATCCCCGTCGCCGAGGCTAGAGACGTGGACGAGGCAGCCAAAGTCATCGGCGCCTCGCCGGAGTGGTCGCGGTTCATGGCGCGCGAGACGTACAGCCCGATTTCAGAACTCATCGTCATGAAGAGCGGCCGTCCCAATGCGTGGGGATGGCTCAACTGGGACGCGCCCAAGGGGACCGGGGCGCTCTTCCTCGAACGCATCTACCCGAACCTCCACCGCCCCGAAACTATTGAAATGGCCCTGCGCTTGGCCGGGATGGCGGGGGTGCGGTATATCACCTATTCGCTCGTAGACGGTCCCCCACCGCCCAAGACGGAATATCTTCGGCTGGTGCAGCATTGGCCGACCCTGGAACTCTACGAGAACCTGCTCTTCCGACCGCAGGTGCAGTTGTACGCGTGGCCTCAGGCATCGGAAGACCCCGCCGCGTGGAATATACTCGACCTGAAGAATGTGATCGACCAGAAGATACAGCGGCCAGGACCGGAGCGATTCGACGTGGCTGTCGACCTTGCCTCTCCGGCATTGCTGGTGGTGTCGGAATCGTATTACCCCGGCTGGCGGGTTTACGTCGACGGTGCCCCGGAGAAACTCATCCAAGCCGCGGGTGCGTTCCAGGGAGTCGCACTGTCCGCAGGGAAACACCAGGTCATCTTTTGCTACGAACGGGCCAGGTATTTTGCCGCGAGTGCGGTTGTTTCCGTACTGGCGGCCTGCTTTATGGTGGGGCTGTTGTTCGGGCGCTGGCGCAGGACGTGCCTGAAGGCATGGGTGCGGATGAGTCGGAAGATGCTGGGCGGCGCATCCGCAAGACGGCGCAATAATGAGATTGAGGGTTCCGGCCTGTGACGGGTGAAATGCGACAAGGACTTCTCGGATCGCTGGCGCGGCTTGAATCGCGTTGGCATCCGGCGTTGGCGACGATTGTGCTTCTGGCAGCCTTCCTGCGTCTCTACGATTTGAGTGCATATCCGAAGTGGTATTCCGACGAAGCCAATCACCTCATTACTGCCCAGACGCTTCGTGGCGGCGGTCCGCCGCTGGCTTGCGGCGCCTACTATCACACCGGCTTGACCCCCTTCTTCCCGTACTCGGTGCTGTTCCATGCGAAGGCGGCGCTGCTCCTGCGATGGGTTCATCCGGAAATCCTCGCGGTGCGATTGCTCGCGGCGATTGCCGCCATACTCACTGTGCTGGTTGTCTACCGGATCGCCCGTGAGTTTGCCGGGTTGGCCGCCGCATTGATCGCGGCATCAGCCGCCGCGTTCCATCCACCGTCGGTGCTGTGGGACCGTTGGGGATATCCGCAGGCCTGGGCGATGCTTTTCGTCGGACTGGCGTTCCTGGCACTTCTGAAATACCGCAAGCATCCCGCGATCCGCTGGGCGGTTGCTGCCGGGGTCTGCGTTGGTGTGGCGATGGCCTACAGCTACTGGGTCTTCCCGATGGTTCTCTTCATTCTTATCGCTATCCTTGCCACGAGGGGATGGGCCGGCTGGCGTCATGCGCTTCTCAGCGCGGCAGCGGTCGCCACGCCGCTGCTGCTGATCACCCTGCCTTTTGCGCTGATGTACGGAACCGGCACGTTGTGGGCGGATGCGATGGGGATTTTCGGGGTGAACCGCGAGTTCGTCGGGGGCGCTGAGAATACCGTTGCGGGCCACCTGGGCATTCTTCTTCAGAATTACCTCCTGCTGGCCCGAAGCGACTGGATGCTCCTGGCGGGGATGGCCGGCCTTCTCTGCGCAACGCAGAAGTGGCAACGGCTCTGGCTCATCGGCGCTTTTCTGGCCCTCTCGCTTTACGTCGTTCGGGTGCGCGGCGACCACATGATGAACTTCTTCTATAATGCCTACCCCTTCAAGGCGTTCCTCTTCGTGGGGGTCGGTCTCCTTGCCGCTTGGACCGTTCGGATCGTGGGCAGCGCTCTGCGCCCGCGCGATTATGCGCTCAAGTTCGCTTGCGCATGCTTTGGACTAGCCCTCGTGGTCGGCGGGTTCGGACGCGCCGCCTGTGCCTCGGGGCGCATGGTGATCTCCCGCGCGTCGACCGCTGTCGACCCGCTCTGCGTCCAGGATCAGCAGGATGCCGTCGAATTGGCGCGCTGGGTCAACGAGCGTCTGACCCGCCAGGACTCCTCTTTCGTCCTGGCCTCCTCAGGGATTCAGTGGCTGATCCATGCCAAGTCTGCCGACCTTCTGGCCGTCTCCTCGCGCGAAGGACGTCGGGCGTTCATCTTCTCGCCGATGCCGAAAGAGCGCTACGCCTTCGACTGCACGCTGGCCAACGCGAAATACTTCATATCCGACTCACTCTTTCGCAACTGGACGATGCAGCAGGGCTGCGCGTGGCTCGTTACGCGGATGGAACGAGAGAAATGGCCCATGGTCTTTGAACTGGGTGAGTACCGCGTCTTCGCCAACCCGAAGCGGCTCACGGACAAGGTCCTTGAGGAAGCACCGCTGATCCTGGCCGATCCGGGAACATACCGGCGAAATGCCGAGGCGGCGATGAACGCCGCCGACTATGCCACGGCGGTCGAGGAATACCGCAAACTCGTGCGCATGGTCCCGCGCGACGCGGACGTTCTGTCCAACGTGGGGGTGGCCTATGCCCGACTGGGCAACCTGCCGCTGGCGCAGGCCTATCTGCGACGTGCCGTAGGGATTGACCCGCGCCACGAGGCCGCTCGTCGAAGTCTCAAGGCGGTCGAGGATGAATTGGCGGGACCGGAGACGACGGTGCCGTCTCCCCTTACTCCGAAGCCGTTGGGGCCGCTCCTTCCAACCCCTGGGATGGAGGACCAACGGCCATGACCCGCAAGCGTAACGACAAAGGTACTTGGTCGGCGAAATCTCGCACTCCTGCCAGCGCGCCGGTGCGACAGAACATGCCGACGCTTTCCTCCATCCAGAACGCGCAGGCCGGTGCGGAACCACTTTACCGACCCGTACAGTTTCACGCTGCATGGATCGTGACGTTCCTGATAGCGTTGGTTAGTTATTGGCTGACTCTGGCCCCGGGACTCACCGGCGGTGACAGCGGCGAATTGATCAGTGCCGCATGGCTTCTCGGCATCCCGCATCCACCCGGCTACCCGCTCTGGACGATGATCGCGCATGGGTTCGCCAAACTCCCTTGGGGGAGCCCGGCCTACAACATCAACTTCATGTCCGCCTTTTTCGGCGCCGCCACGGCGGCACTTGTGGCGGTCATCACGTTCTCTCTTGTGCGCAACGTGGCCGTGGCGATTTGCGCCGGATTATGCCTGGCCTTTTCAGATATGTTCTGGTCGCAGAGCATCATGGCCAAGGGGCTCTACACCCTGAACACATCTATTGTCATGCTCATCGTATGGCTCCTCATCCTTTGGCAGCGCAACAGGAAGCCATCCTTCCTTCTTTTCTGTTCGCTCCTCTATGGCTTCGCCTGCGCAAATCATCCCACAAGTTGGCCCCTGGGTCTGTTCTTTGCCGGGTTCGTTCTCTTTGTGGATCGCAAGGCGCTCTTCGGCAAAGTATGGCTCCTCCCCGCGTGCATCGGCCTCTACCTTCTGGGACTGTCCGTCTACTTGTATCTCCCGATCCGCGCTCATGCCAACACCTACATGAATTGGGGCAACCCAGCCACCTTCCAGGACATGCTCTTTCACATCCTGAGAAAGCAGTACCCCAGCGGCACGGCGGAGAATCCACGCTCGCTGGGGTTGTTCATCCGGCAGACTGGGCGACTGGCGGAGTTTATGCTCCATCAATTTACTCCGGCGCTCTTGGGCTTGGTTGCGGTGGGTCTGATCGCGCACATGAAACGGCGCAACTGGGGACAATTCCTCCTCTTCGGCGCGCTCTTCGGCGCCACAAGCGTGGGGTTCGTCGTGAGCACCAACTTCAAGATCGAGTTCCAGGAGGTCCTGGTCAACAGCGTCTTCTTCGTCTCCGCCATGCCCTTTGCCGCTGTTTGGTTGGGTCTGGGCGTCTACGAACTCATCTCTATCGTTTCGGCTATTCCCGAAGTCAACACGCGGATTTCGCCCCGTCAGGTGCGGTGGACCGCCGCTGTGGTGATCCCGCTCATGCCGTTCCTGGCGTACTACGAGTCGAACGACAAGAGCCGCTATTACTACGCGCAGGACTACGGTATGAACATCCTGGAGACGCTCGACCGCAACGCGATCCTCTTTCCATCCGGCGACCATAGCTCTTTCACCGTCATGTACCTCCAAGCGGTTGAAGGCCGCCGCCCCGACGTAACGGTGGCCGACAAATACGGCTACATTGAGAAGAGCCTTTATGCGCCGGTCGCATCAAAGTATCCGCGCTTCCCGGACAAGAACGAGCGCGCCGAGATCGAACGATGGATCGTCGAGCATGCCGATCGGCCCGTCTATTTCACCACCAAGCGCGACATGGGGGACCTGCCCGGATATCGCATTGCCCCGGTCGGCATCCTCTACCGCGTCTTTCGTCCGAAGGAAGAAGTCGCCTTGCACCCGGAAATCTGGGCAGCCTATCGCTGGCGCAACCTCGAAGGAATCCCTTCCAGCAAAGACTACACCGCCAACGTCATCCTCTCCGACCTCCACTACTTCAAGGGACTTCTGGCCCTCGAACAGGATCGGCCCGATGCGGCGATAGAGGAGTTTCGGCAGGTCGTGGCCTCCGCCCAGGACATGAAGGAGGTCTACAACAATGTGGGGAGCGCCTGCGCCGAGAAGGGACTCTTGAGCGTAGCGGCCTACTTCTACGAACGCGCCATTGAGTTCAATCCGCGGTATCTGACCGCCCGGCGCAACCTCGCCTTCATCTGCAAGGACCTGGGACGCACGGAAGATGCCATAAAGCATTTCCGCGCCGCCTCGGAGCTTGCCCCGAATAACCTGACCTACCCTATGGAACTGGCTGCCCTGCTGGAAGACGCCGGTCAGCAGGAAGAGGCGCTTCAGATATTCACGCGTCTAAGCCGCGCCGACCCCAAGAACTACTTCTTCTTCCGCCACTTGGGTTTCCTCTATCGCGACCTGCGGAAGGACAAGGCTACCGCTCTCATGAACTTTCGGAAATCGCTCGAGTTGAACCCTGACCAGCCGGATGTTAGAACGGCAACGGACCAACTGGAGAAGTAAGGTTTGTCAGGGCAAGAAGTGCGGGGTTTTCCTGTGGCTCAAATCTTCCTAATTCTGGTCTTGACAAGAGTATAGGCGTGTGCATATCATGTGCGCGCTGACCTTTGATTGGAGGCGTCATGGTCAAAACAACGAGTTGGACACCCGGTATGATCCGAAACAATATCCCACAGGCGCGATGGGCGTCTGTGGGCTTATCGTTTTAATAAAGGGGGCACGATCTTGCTTCACAACCACCAGGAGGAGGCACTCGTCATGAGACGCTTCGGGGTCCCGTTTTACGCTGCGTTACTTTGCGCGACGACTTGCGCGCTGACGTTGTTCTTGTTCGCAGCCCCAGCCAGGGCCGAGGACAAGAGTCCTGCAATGGTTCAGTACGAGGCGCTTTCCAAGGACTTTGTTAAGTTGCGCGACGTGGACGCCAAACGGCTCGGCCCTCAACAACTCCTTGAGGCCGCTGAGTCGCTGGAAGGTAAAGTCCAGAAGCTGGTGGACGCCTCTGCCGGTGATCCATCGGCGAAGTCGAAAGCGCTGGATCTGCTGGCAATGACATACACCTTCGATGGGAAGGCACCAGAAGCGAAAAAAGCCTACAGTGATTTTCTCGACGTTTTGGAAGGCTGGCAGGGGAAAGACTACGCGGTGATGGCCGTGCGCCGGGCAGGCGACCGGATGCTGCAGCAGGAAAAGAATCCCGTGAAGGCGATCCAGTATTATGATCTCCTCATGGAGAAATACCGCGACCACCAGTCCAAGGCGCATGCCCTCTATAATTCTGGTTTGGCCTGTCTTGAAATGAAAGACTGTAAAGAAGCCGTGAAGCGCTTTGATAAGGTTGTGGCGGGTGCGCCAGAAAGTGGATTGGCACCTTGGGCGCTCAGGAAGAAGGCGTATGCGTTGGCGGAAATGGAGCCGGCAGAGGGGAATTTTGCGCAGCCGCTATTGGTTTTGGACGACCTGGCGGCAAGATATCCCACTCCGCACTGGAAGGCTTATGTGTCGTACCGCAAAGGGGTGATAATGGCCAAGCAACGGAAGTACTTGGAGGCAATTGCCGAGTATTCGAAGGGAGTAAACGAGTATCCATCGAGTCCGTATTCGGAAATGGGACAAAGGCAGATTGGGTATTTGAGGAAGGTGCTTGAGAGTGAGTTGCTCGACCAGCTTGCGAAAGACAAACAAGCAGTGCCACAGCCGCCAGCTACGGCCGAAGTTAAGCTATCCGGCCCGATCAGCATGGTGCTTCCGCCCGATGACGACCGCCTTGGGGAGGGCCAGCAATGAACACGCGCCATGTCCGCATGCTGGCGGTTGTGCTAGTTGGGTTTGTACTGGTGGCTGGAATGCCCGCGCTTGCTAGCTCTTGCCCGCCTGGGACGCATAGAGAGACGGATTGCTCAGGATCGACGCCGGGGAACCAGATTTGTAGTGTAAAATGCGTTCCGGACTCAGGTACGGGTGGTGGCGGTTGTAAGAATTGTGGGACGGGCGACGGCGGCAATGGTGACGGGGGTGGCGGCGGGGGGGGTGGGAACGGCGAGCAGTGCCCTACGGGATACCATGAAGGAACGGTGAATCGAGTAACCACGAAAGTGGGACAAGATGTCCATTCCGATGGAACCAAGACCGTGACGTATGAAGAGGCGGTAACGGCCCCTTGCATTTCCAATTGCGACAACAAGACCCAGAATGGGAGTGTGACGAGAAGGAATCAATGGCAGGAGGTGAAGCCTTATTGCCCCAGGACAGGCGATCCGGTCTTGATGCCCAGCGGAGAATTCGTCGACCGTGCTCAAGATATGACCCGAACATCTCGCGGGGTCTCAATGGACGCTCTTCGACTGTATCAGGCCTTTGAAGATGACAATGGCACCTTGGGGAAGGGGTGGATCAGCGACCTGCACAAGACGCTTGACGTGGACGGAGTAGGGAATGTGACTGTGAAGCATGTCGGCGGGGCGCCGATGACTTTCACGTACTCAGGGGGCAGCTACGTGGCAGAGGCCGGCAGCTACGACACCCTCGCCAAGAGCGGAAGCGACTATGCCCTCACGTTCTCGGACGGGACCGTGTGGTCATTTCGCGCGTTGAACGCCAGCTACGCCGTGCGCACGAAAAGTGTCAACGCTGTCGCTGCGGCGACATACTATCAATACGATTTGAACAACAACATGACCGGGATCACGGATCCTGCATCAAGGCAGTTCGGTCTGCTATATGATGCGGGACAGCGCATGACGAAGCTGACGGACTTCGGAGGAAACAGTGTAACGTATTATTATGACACGAACAACGACACCCTGACCAAGGTGACGCAGCCTTGGGGGCCAGGCGGTGGGGCGAGCGTCTCTTACACGTACTCGACGGTGAACATGAGCACGAAGATTCGCACAGTCCTGACTACCCGCAAGTGGGGCGCGGCGGCTGATCCGGACTTGACACTCTACTATGATTCGGACTGTCGTGTAACGAAACAGACTCTGTCGGGAAGCGATTACGCGTGGTCGTACGGCGCCAACTGCATCACGCATGTCGACCGAGGCGGAAACCAGCAGATTCTCCTGGTGGACAACAACCGACAGATGACCAAGAAAATCGTTGAAACCAATCGGGGCGTACGGTCCAACGAAGGCGACTACGTTGCGGAATGGCAGTACGACGCCAATTTCCAACCCACGACGCGCAAGCTTCCCGGATCGGGGGAAGACCGGACATTCGATCTGAAGTTATATGATGCACGAGGCAATCTTACCCGGCAGACCTATGCGCGAGGCGTGGCGTCTAAGGGATGGGCCAGTTTATTTGACGCGAGCGACAACATTACTCGGCACGAAGACGGTCGCGGCTATGCGACATCCTATGTTTATGATGGTACCCGCAACCTCAAGACTAAGACGCTTCCGGCAGTCACGCTCGGACAGCCGGCGTCCCAGACGGTTCGGGATATCTACGAGTACAACGGAGACGGACAGGTTACTCGGCAAGTGACCCCCAATGGGGTGGTCACGGCGCGGCTTTACGACGGCAACGGCAACGCCACCAAACAGATCGTGGACCAGGGCGGCCTCGATCTGACGACGGAGATGAGATACGACTCCTTCGGCAACGTCACAGAACGAATTGCACCCGAAGGGGGCAAGACGTGGTTTTATTACGATAGTGGCAGCGTTCTGACCAAGGAGGCGCGGGTTCTGGACAACGCCGACACGGCGAAGCAATATGCCGTGAGCTACTGGTACGATTCGGCGGGATGGTTAGCCTCGAAGAAGATCGAACACAAGGATCATGTTGGATCTGTGTTAAGCCCGTCGGAATATGTGGTTCGGTTTGCTTATGACTTGGTAGGCCACGTGACGCAGGAAGTCTCTCAGGTGGACGCAACCAACAGCGTCACACGGGGGTATGTCTATGGCGGCGAAGGTGTGATCACTAGGGCAGTTCTTCCTAACGGCACGGAAGAAGGCTATGTTTACGACGAGCGCAACCAGTTGTATCAAAAGATCAACTGCGGAGGATGCGGCTCGACCAGCATCAGTTTCTATACGAACGAGACGGGCCAACTCACAAAACGAGTCGATGCCTTAGGCAACAGCACGGTAATGGCCTACGACGGATTCGACCGTGTCACGCGGACGAGCTATTACGACAATTCCGCCACGCCGCAGTTGCTCAGCTACGAAGAGCAGGAATATGACGCAAACAACAACGTGACTCGGAGTACCGTGCGCGATGCCTACAGCACTATTGTGGCACGTTCCAGCTATTATTACGACGAGATCAACCGACTGTACGACAAGCGTCAGTGGGCGAATCCTGGCAGCGCCGAAGGAGACAACGACGCGCGGACGGTGATGCTCTACGACGCGGCATCGCGCCTGACCAAACAGAAACAGTTGCTTGCTGGTGCGGATGCCAGTCCGATCTGGGCGGAGACGAGCTATTATTACGATAACGCTGGTCGGCAGACCCGCATCGTGGATGCCGAAGGTGGGGCCGCCAGCTATTACTACGATAAGGACGGCCGTGTGACCCATCAGACCGACGCCGAGGGGCATTCCTCAGACGTCGCCTACGACTTGCTCGGCCGCGTGACGCGGCAGACCGACGCCGTTGGGCATTACACCGTCGTCAGCTACGACTCGCTTAGTAACGTATTGACCACCATCAGCTACGCCTCGGGCGGAACCGCCCTAGCGAAGGCGGCGCAAGACTATGATGGCCTCAATCGCGTCATACTCAGCAGAAAATTCGCCGCCCCGGCCGGCGCTGCCGATGATACGAAGGACTACAAGACCCTCACATATTACGACGCCAACGGCCTCGTTACCAAGAGCACCGACGCACTGGGGAACAATTCCACCGAGTACTACGACACCAGCAACCGTCTCCAGTGGCAACGCGACCCGCTGGGCAACAAGGTCGAATACGTTTATGACAGTAACAACAACCGCATCACCACCATCAGCTACGAGATAGACCAGGTCAACGGCGCGACGAAGACGTTTACAGTCTCCACGCTCTATGATGGACGCAACCGCGCCACCGGGAGCGTTCAGCAGGGTGCTGATGGCGATATCACACAGACAAACGACAACCCGATCATGAGCGTGTACTACAATGCTTTGGGGCGTCAAACACGTGCCGTGGATGCCTTGGGTACGGCCTCAGCGACCTACTACGACGGCCTTGACCGAGCGACGCGCCAAGTCGCCGACGTTGGTGGCATCGCAGCCACTTCCGATGTGCTGTATGACCGCGCGGGTCGCCCGACGAAGAGTCTCGACCCGCTGGGTAACGCCTCCCAGTATGAGTACGACAAACTCGGACGAGCGACGAAGACCGCCGACCCTGTTGGCAACTATGCGGTGGTGTACTACAGCGCCGGCGGTGAAGCGACGCGCCGGACGGGCTATGAAGTAGACCAGGCTGGAGGCGGCAGCAGGACATTCGTTTTCGACAGCCTTTACGATAACCTAGGGCACGTCACGAAGAGCACCAGCCAGGGCAAGGATGGAGACATTGCGCAGACACAGGACAACGCCGAGACGTGCGCGTATTATGACGGCCTTGGCCAACAGACGAAAGCCACCGATGCCGAGGGCGTTTCGACGGTCCTGTTCTACGACGGGCTAGGACGCATGACACGTCAGACTGAAGACGTAGGTGGCTTGAACCGAAACACGGACCGCGCTTACGACCAGGCCGGGAAGATGACGCGAATTACGGACGATCTAGGCCAGAACACAGCGTACGTTTATGACGCGCGCGGACGCGTGACCAAGACGATCTACTCTGATCACGATGCGGCAAGCGACGAGGTGGTAACACTCTATGTGTTCGGCGCGAATCCGTTCAAGAGAATTGACCAGCGTGGGGTTGAAACGAAGTATGTGTACGACGGTATGGGGCGTCTCATCACCAAGCAGGACGCTTGGAGCACCCCGACAATCGTTGAGACGTTCGCATATGATAAGGCTGGCCGTAAGACAATGGCCGTCCTGGCGAATGGCGGCACGACCGTTTCTGACGTGCGGCAGTACTACGACAGCGCAGGACGCTTGACGCGCGAGAGCCAGCAGATTCGCGGAGGGGATATCCGCAATGTGGATTACGCCTATAACTGTGTAGGCAACCGCACGAAATTGGCTTATCCGGGCGCATCACGCGTGGTAAACTACGTATACGACGCTGGCAACAGGGTCAGCCTGATCAAGGACTCGGCGAACGCGGTAGCGCAGTACCTGTATGTCGGCCAAGCGCGTGTTTCGGAGCGGAAGTACATGAAGGCATCCGACGGCAGCACGGAAGTGACGACGCTCCACGCCGTGTACGACGGTGTGGGGAACATCACACGTTTCTTCCACGACCGCGCCGATAACAGTGTCGTAATCGGCTTCCAGTATGATCACGACAAGATAGGGAATCCGTCGTACAAACTGCGCGAGCACCAGAGCAGCTACGGCGATGAATACATGTATGACAAGTTCTATCGCTTGACGCGAACGGTGTACGACGATTCAACACCCGCCGCGCCGACGGCCAGCCCGGCTGCAGCGGCGACCGACTCTTTTGGATATGACAGCATCGGCAATCGCACGAGTTGCAGCCTAAAATCCGCCACAGCTACGAGCTACCTGCACAATCCCGTCAACGAGTACACCAAAGAAAGCACCGGCGGGACGGATAAGTACTATGGGAGCGATGCGGCTGGCAACCTCACCCGCGTCGCGGCAACGGCGGCGACCGACAGCGACGGCGACTGGCGCTACTACTATGACTACGAAAATCAGATGACCAAAGCCGAGAAGTACGTCACCGACACCTGGGTCACGAAGAACGAATACGCGCGCGACGCCCTCAAGCGGCGGATAGAGAAAGTCGCCGCTGGCACAACCATCCGCTACTATCATGATGGCTGGCGCGTCATCGAAGAGACCGAAGGCACTGACACGCCCACCGTCGAACGGCAGTATATCTTCGGCAACGGCATAGACGAAGCGCTGGTGGTATTCAAGCTCGCCGGTGAGACTTACACGCCGTACTATTGCCTTGCCGATCGGCTATGGACCGTGGAAGCCCTCGTGAATGACAGCGGAGCCATTGTTGAAGCCTATGCCTACCGTGCCTACGGAGAACCGACCATCAAGATCGCGGATGGTGGCGATGGCAATTGGTTTGACGGGGACGAGACTACCGCCACATCCTCCGCACTGGGCAATACGATAATGTTCACTGGGCGCAATTATGACAGCGGGATTGGGCTATATTACTACAGAATGAGGATGTACGAGCCTTGGCAAGGAAGATTTCTTAGTCGCGATATAATGCATTATCGGGACGGGATGAATCTTTATGAATATACGGCCAGCCAGCCACATGCAGGCACTGATCCACTTGGGTTGTCTCATGATTGTACAGAAGTGAAACGTACCGTGGCACCAGGGACGAAAGGGATGTTCGTACAGTATTACGTTACAAATACAAGCTTTGATTCACTTGGCATGGGCACAGGCGACATCAATTGTGTATGTACTATTGGAATGGTGATAAGCTACAAGTGTTGCGATGGCACGACGCCCACAAAGTCAGACACCGACTATCACTTGGTGGACTCCGGCATTCACGACATAGCGGCTGCCGAGCTAAAAATACCCGTTCTTATTCCAACTCCGTTTGGCCCCATCGAGCTTCCCGGGATATCTGCTAACATGATTGACACAAGTTCGAGTTCGGGCGACCCTAGGCTATTCGGAAAAATTAAAACGCAATGCCAACAAAAATGCGCAAGCATTAATAGTGCGGGAACAGACGCCACGAAGAATCAGCCCAAGCCACCATCAGTGGCAGCATGCAAATGTCCTGCACCCAAGAAATGAGAAGCGAGGATGTCTCCCATGATGAACTGTGTCACTACGACTGGGCGTGTTGTTTTCTACATTATGATGCTCGCTGTGGGTGCGGCGTTCGCGTCAGGGTGCAATACGGATAGCAGTGATATGCTACGAGAGTCGACGAAGTTGGCAAATGCGGTGTCCGAAACTAGCAGGGACCTAGCGAGGTTGGAAGGCATCCTGGCCAGAGGCATGAGTGATGATGCGCGTGAGAGGAAAGAGCAGATTGAACTTATCACTTCTGTGTCAGTGCGGCTTCCCTTGAAGGACTACAGTTCTGCAATAGAGGCATCTGCCATCGGGTTACTGGGACATCGTGATGCTCAAGTTCGGGAAGCGGCTCTAATGTTGCTTAGAAAAGCTGGCGGCCAAACGGCGGCATCGGCAGCGGCTAAGTGTGCTAGTTCCACCATCGTGGCGGACGAAAAGAAATTGGCCATTGAAGTGTTGGGGGCGATCAGTGGACAAGAGAAGACCCTCATTAAAATTCTTCAAGATGAGAGCGACCTACAGGCAAGAATATGGGCAGCACAGGCGTTAGGTGACCTTAGTTGTTGGGCTGCGTCCAATCCGTTATCGGAGACATATGTTACGTGTCAAGAAGATGCACTTAAACAGTCGATACTAATTGCACTGGGGGAGATTGGCGACCGCGCATGTGTTCCGCTGTTGATCCACGAACTTGCAGACGAAAATGCCCTTATCGCCTCTGCTGCGGCACGAGCGCTGATTGGCGCTGGGGACGAGCGTGCCGTAGATCCGCTCTTGGGAGTTCTACGTAGGCAGAACATTCATCCGGACATTCAGTTCTGGGCCGAGTGCGCACTCGACGCGCTCATTCCAGAAGTCTACATTGCAGACTCGCGTGTTCCCGAACCGATATTGAACGCAATACGTAACGGGACGTATCGGACCGACGGATCACTGCGAACCATGTTGCGGAATGCTGCTGGGGCGCAGGAGATGGTGACAGCGCTAACGCGAATTGCGCGCTCCAACATGCGTGACCTTGCACCAGACATTCTGACAGCATTGCAGGGGGACCTCGGCCATGATTCGGTGGTATGGCATACGGGAACTAGCATATTGGCTCGATGGGGATACTACCAAGGACTGTACGCAGTCGTCAGTCGGGTGACGACTCCACAGAATAGTGATAGTAGTATCAGCATTCTAAGGGCAAGAATGGGGAGGAATGCTTATGGTGATACTTCAGCGTGGGTAGTGTATCTTAACGAGGAATTGCTCTCGTGGTCCAAACCGATTGGCAAATTGGCCGTTACTGCTGCGATTACGAGAACCAGATGACCAAGGTCGAGAAGTACGTCACCGACGCTTGGGTCACGAAGGGGGAATACACCCGCGATGCGCTCATGCGGCGCATCGAAAAAGTCGCCTCCGGCACAACCATCCGCTACTATCACGATGGCTGGCGCGTTATAGAGGAGACTGAAGGAGCGGAGACCCCTTCAGTGGAGCGGCAGTACGTATTCGGTAACGGCGTGGACGAAGCGCTGATCCTATTCAGGAAGAACGGGCCAAGTTACGATCCCTACTACTACCTTACAGATCGACTTTGGACAGTGGAAGCCCTGGTGAACGACAGCGGCAATATCGCCGAAGCTTACGCCTACCGTGCCTACGGCGAACCGACCATCAAGGCAGGCGCGGGGAACGATGGGAACTGGTTCACCAGCGACGACGCAACGTCCACCGCCAGCACGTATGGCAGTACGACTATGTTCACTGGGCGGCAGCATATTGTGGAAACGGGGCTCTACTACTTTAGAATGAGAACGTATGAGCCGAAGAGCGGGAGGTTCGTCAGCCGAGATCCTGTCGGTTACCAGGACGCTATGTGTCTGCACGGCTACGTTCGAGAGCGGCCAAACACCATGGTGGATCCCTACGGGAAGGCTTCAGCCCCTCCTTTGGGCACGGGCACGGAAATAGGTTCATGCTGGAGTTGCCAGAATGGAGACCTCAAGACATTTAATAATAGGACAATTTACTCAACTACGTGTCTCGATAGCTATGACGACCCGCGGTGGTGGGCAGGTGAGGCGGTGGTCGCGACGATTTTGAATACGAGTCTTGACGCTATTTGGTCCCTCGTAACAGAACAGTTCCCGGGTGTCTCAGATGCAACGGGCATAGAAACCCATCAGCTTACTCACACATACGGTGCAAGGACGTGGCCGGTTGAAGTGTCCTTGTCCGCAAGGGTGCGCGCCCAATGCCGGCAGGTGCCAAACAGGAACCCACTTGACCCAGGTTCACATTACGCCTGGATTGTGACAACTGTTGGAGAAGCAACACTTGTCCCAGGGAAGAAGACAACTTGGGGAACCGTGGAGTCGTATGGTTCGTATGAAGAGAGGTGGCTAGTAGCAACGGGAGGTTCAGTTGGCACCTTTACTTCAGACGAATACTACCAATTTGGAACTACCTTTACGAAAGATACGAACAAGCTCGGGACATACGTGCAGGAAATTGAAGCGGGGAAGCCTGCATACGTGAGTAGCTTGAAGTCTCGCCTCTGTAAGAATAATACGTACCTTGCTGCGTATTACAAGTGAGGAACGCACATGTTTCAACTAGTCCGAACTTTACTAGTCTGTGGTGGGTTGGTCACGGTGGGCGCTTATGTATTTGCAGCGGAAGAGGCGGCACCTCATCTTGTGTCGAATGCCGTGTGGGTGCTAAAGAAACTGGATGTGAATGCGGCACCACCGATCACACTTGACGTCGGTACAACCGGCAAGGTTTCTGCCACCAATGGGTTGCCATCTTCGTCCATCTCGGGCTTGGCTGAGGACAAAGATGGGGCGATATGGATCGTTCATGGCGGATTGAGTCGTCTCGTTGGCGACCAACTATGCAATTACTCGGTGCAACGGCAAGGCAAGGAGCTATTTTTTGCCACGTCTCCCACGGTGGGAGCATCGGGCTTGTGGTTCTTGCCCGAGGGAAGCGAACCAATTATTTGTCGTCGTACCGCCGACGGGATTGAGTTGCGCCAGTATGAGAACGTCGTAGATGCTGACTTGGGACGTCTTGTCAGTTGTATTTTCGTAGATTCGCGTGGATGTACATGGTGGGGCGGTTACAGGGATAGCATTTGGCAGGTTCAGGACGAGAGAGTGTCCCTGATACAACGATGCACTTCGAGGCATTCTTCGATTGTTGCCATAGGCGAGAGCCCCTCCGGCCAAGTACTCTTCGGCACTACTAGCGCTTCGTTTTACTCGTTTGACCCAGACGATAGATGGTTTCCAGAAGAAATGCGGCTTCCCACCTTGTATTATATAGATCGCCTGACCAGTTTTTGTTTTGATCAGTTAGGCAATCTTTACGTTGCCGGCATGGGCCAAAGAGTGGTCAGAGTTGAAGGGATTTTGGCAACTCGTCTGTTACAGACCAGCGACGTAGTCGAAGTTGACGATTTGGTTCCCAAAGTCAATCTAGACAGGAATGAGAATGTATGGATTTGTTCGACAGGAGAAGCGATTTGTATTCATGCGCCGAGATATGACAAATCCACCGAATATCACTTTGCGGATTCACCGATAATCCGCCAAGTGCTTGTCGATTCGTCAGGCAATTATTGGGCTGCAACTAACAAGGGAGTCCTCAAGAATTTCCATAAGATGATGGGTGTCACAGTGGAGGAAAGCCATCTTCCCGAAGTAATGCGGCCCCGCAAATAATAGCTACCTGTGGATTTCGCAAGAGGCAACAGACAATGGGTCATCTGTAATCGCAGCAATCACTCGCTGCGGGACAGAACGTTCCTTGGGGCAAGGCAAATGTGCGTTAGGGTGTACGGCACCCATCCTCGCAGAGATCAGGGGGCAGACGGAAGAATCTCATCGAAGAACGCGTCATCGAAAGCCGTGGGGTAGATGGTCCGTTCGGTCGGCTGCCAGGTGATGTTCGGCGACGAACGCGTGCCTAATTCTTCTGCCGCCACGCGGACGCGCGCGACAAGTATGCCGTTGTTGCGTGTCCACAGCGCCCAGTACAGCCCATCGAGCGGTTCGGTGTCCTCTCTGGCGACTACCAACTTCCCGTCGATGTACAGGCTCAACATCCGCCCCTCGCGCGTGACCATGACGTGGTGCCAGAGGTGGTGATGCCCCTGTTGGTTGATCAGCACCCTTGCCTCGTCCGTGGGCACGGCCCATTGCTCCCCTTTCCGGTAGATGCCGGTAAACTTGTTCCCGAATCCCCCGAAGACGACGCTGTAGCCGCTGGTCAGGTCATTGCCGTCGGCGCAGACGGTGACGTCGAAGTCGTGTGCGTAATGATAGGCTGTTCCGGGCTGGTCGCGTGAACGGTCCATCATGTTTGCCACGTAGTACTCGACGGAAAAATCTCCGCGCAAGGGCCGCTTGTTCCAGAGTGCGGCCAGGAGATTGGATCGTCCGGAGAAAAACGCCCAGCGCGGATCGCACTGCCAACGATTGGTGACCTCCCAGATGCCTGAGCCTATGCGCCAGTCGGTGGGTGCCTGCATGAAGGTGTAGTTTGCGACGTTCTGGGAATACAGTTGGATATCCTTGGCCGACAATACGGCCCCCTCGGCGGACCATCCGATTCTGTGATACCCTGAAAACACTGGCTGGCGCGCGCGTAGCGCCAATTGCTCGTCCACATAGAAGCCGACCCACTCTCCGGCGCGCCTGAGGCTCAGTATCATTGGCACGCTCTTTGGCGCAAGCGACGTGGCGGCGACTTGTTTGCCATCGGCCAGCAGTTTGAACGCAAGGGTGCCCGTCGATGAGAAAGTCGTTTGAGCGCAGATGCCGCTGAACGGGTCAATCTGGTTCACGGAAGCTGATGATTGCGAGGGCTGCACGGCACTCTCTTCTCCGTCTTGTACAACAGGCATTGGGACGGCAGACCGCAGGGCAGATTCGGCGGATTCAGAACCTCCCCCGTTGAGGGTGAGTGTAACAGTCGCCCCCGGCCGGGGAAGTTCCTTGAGATGCGCGTCCATACGGACGTCGCCGTAGAAGTTCGAGCGGTGCCAGAATACCTTCAGCGGCTGCGGGCCTTCGCAATCGGAGGGCTGTTCGATCCAGTCGCTGAGTGCGCCGGACCAACTGTTCATGCTCTCCTCTTCACTGAAGACCGCATGCATCTGTTCGAGGGGCTGGGGCGGAGCGGCTTCGCAGCATCGGACTTGGGAGAACGTCACCTCCTCGGTTGCTTCTGCCAGAACCCCAAAGCTCTTGCCCGGCAGTTCAGGCGCAAGGAAGCTGAGTGCCGTGTGCCCGTCCAATTGCGCGAGCAGTGTCTGGTCCTGCACCGTCAAGGAAACTTCATGGGGATTGTCGTCCAGAACGACCGACCGTTCGGCCAGGACTTCGGTTTTTCCGGATGCCGTGCGGGTCAAGCGCAGGAGAGGCGATGAGTTCCGGCAGAGCCGTACGGCGAAGACGTCCATCTTCTCATCCCCCATCCATAGCCCGACCGTGCCGGTACTCCACGGCGCCACTCGTGCCATGACGACGGCATTGCCCCAGTTGTGCGAGCCGAGTGATAATCGTTTTTCGCCGCGAGAATGCAATCTGATGGACGCAGGACTGACGCCAGCCGCTCTCTCATGGGCCGGACCTTGGGCGGCATTGTCCGCGTTCGCCAGAACGGATGGACAGGATCGGACGCACACGTCGTCGAACACCGCGCGCCCAGGCCCTTCCACGTGAAGGCCGACCATTCCTTGTGTCAGAGCGCCGTCCACGACAAACAACGCCGGCGTGTCGTCGATACGGAAGCTCACCCATCCCATGCCCAGTTGTGCCTCGATTCCGTACCACTGATCGGGTGCATACCCACCGGCGGTCTCGGCCAGGATAATATCCTTGCCATGGAGATGGCGGAGCAACTGCTTCACGGGCTTGGATGACGCGGCGTCCGTCCAGCGGAACAGGACATAATCTTCGGGGTTGCGATAGCAGAGATAGAGTCCGACTGCGCCTCCTGCGGCGGGGCGTACCGCGACGTTGGCCTGCAACTCGTCCCAAAACCATTCTCCCACCAGCGCGGCAGCTTTGGGTTCGCCGGTGCTGGAGAAGAACGACGCGTTCGCGGAGCGCAGGGGGCTGTTCTGAATCTCCAGTTCCCAAGAACCGCTCAGGAGCGTCCAGGCGCTCGGATCGCTTGCCAGACGCATGAAGGAATCGGCGAAGTAAATTGGCTCCAGACGTTGGAAGCGCAGGTGCGCCAATTGCGCCTCGCCCGATTTCGCGCCGGTCAGAATCTCCGCGCCGACGGGCAAAGGACCTTGTTCTCGAATGATCGCCTTGCCGTCCACGACCATCGTCCATCGGTGCGGTTGCCCCTCAAGACACACCACCGTATCCTGCCACTTCGCCAACGGCGTCGCATCCGCCTGAGTCCACTGGGGTTCCTTGCCGCGGGCTGCCACGCCGTAGCGCGTCCCCTGGGGACCCAATTCGATCAGCGTGTCTCTTTCGGCATGGAATACGAGCCGAACGATTGCGTCGGGGTCTATCTGCGGCCTGAACGTCAGGAGGAATCGCTCCGTGGCGCGCTCGGGGAGGGTTTGGAACTTCCATCCGCCGGTATCCTCAGGCGCGGCAGCGGGCGGCGCGGGACGGCGACAGGAAATGCCGAAGGTTAAGGCCGACACGGCCAGGAAGAACAGCACGATCCGGCAAGGTGACGTGTGTGGTGGCTTGATGGCGGACCTCCCGTTGACCCTCTTTGACCCTTTTGAGCGTTCGATTCTGTCAGCACCATAACATCCCTCGATTACTCCGGTCAAGACCGCGCTGACAACGGTTCTCGACAAAATGCGGATCGTAGCGACCGCCTACGCCGAGCGCCAAATTGCCGCCCTCGACACAGCACGCATTGCAGCGCGTTCCATCCTTGACAACCCCTGCCTCAATACCCTAAAGTAACGCCCGTCGGCAACTTGTGAAGGGCGAGCAGATCAGAGAGGGCCTGAATCATGGAAAGCCGTGGGGAATGAAAACTGTCCGGCTCGGGTGGTTCCTCGTCATCTTCTCTTGCCTGTGGGCCGGCGTGGCGTGGGCCGGACAACCGCCGCCCAACATCCTTCTGATCAGCATGGATACCGTGCGCGCGGACCACGTCCATTGCGGCGGCTATCCGCGCGAAACGACGCCCACGTTCGATGCTTTGGCCGCCGAAGGGGTGGTCTTTGAGGACTGCGTCTCTGCGACGAGTTGGACGCTCCCTTCCCACATGACCATGTTGACCGGTCTCATGCCTTCGGATCACGGAGCGTGGGACGTCAAGACGCGGCTTTCGGAGACGGTCGCAACCGTCCCCGATCTATTGAAGAAACGCGGCTACGCTACCGGAGCGGTCGTAAGCGGGCCGTGGCTCAAGCATGACTTCGGTTGCGACCGGGGCTTCGAGCACTACGACGACTTCAGCGTCTTCATGAACCTTGAAATGAACCTCTTTGATGAGAATCCCGCTCCCGGCCAAAGCGTTCACGAGATGCATACCTCGGCCGATGTGGCCGACCTGGCGATCCGGTGGATGAAGGAGCACCGTGATAAGCCCTTCTTCCTATTCGTCCACTTGTTCGATCCGCACTACGACTATGATCCGCCCCCGCCTCTGGACAAGAAATTTGGGGACCCGGAGAGCAGCAAAGAGAACGGGCGGAATATCCACAGCCGCGACCTGAAGGGGATGGCCCCCGCCGACCTGCAAAGGCTCATCGACCTGTACGACGGTGAAATCTTCTTCACCGACTCTCATGCGGGGCGGGTACTCAAGGCATTGGACGAGCTTGGGTTGAAGGGGCAGACGCTGGTGATCCTGACGTCCGACCACGGCGAGGAGTTCGCGGAGCACGGCGGCTCCAAGCATGGATGCACCCTGTTCCAGGAAGTCATGCGCGTGCCGCTGGTTCTGCGACTGCCGAACGGCGCGATGGCCGGCAAGCGCATCGCGGAGCGCGTCAGCCTCATGGACCTGGCCCCGACGATCCTGGGCGCCTGCGGGGTGGAGAAACCCGCCGCCATGACCGGCTGGAACCTCTGTGGGCTTTTGGACGGGAAGCCTGTTCCGGAGAGGTTTCTGTTCGGCGAGGTCCGAGAAATATATCAGCCCCCGGCGGGTCGCGCGCGGCGAGACCTGGTCTGCGCCTGGAAGGGGAACCTGAAGGCGATCTATGACGCTGAGGCCGATCAAATAAGCCTCTTTAACTTGAAGACTGACCGTGCCGAAATGCACGACCTCAGCGCCGATGGCGGTGAGAAATGCGAAGAGTTCCGGCGGGAATTGACCCGCCTCTGGTACGCATGCACTCAGGCGCGACTTGAACGCGCCAAGGAATCGGTTGTCGCCGGTCAGCCATCCGGCAAATCGCAGACGTTGCGGTTGCTGCGAGGGCTGGGTTATACGGAGTAGGGAGCCGCAACCAAGCGGCCTCGGCCACGAAGGGGAGGACTATTGATGAAATTCGTACCCAGTCGGAAGCGCATGGTCATTTTCCTGGTGTGCGGGGTGGGAGCAGCCATAGTTGCCTATTATGTGATCAGCAACATGGCGGTGCAGGCGGAGATGGCCAAGCTCGGGCCCGTTAACGCTCGTGAGGAGACAGCCGCCGACCGCGCTTTGAGCAAGGCGATGGAGCTCAAGGTGAAGGCCCCGGACAAGTATGTGGCCGCCCTCCAGCAGGTCGCGGGCCAGTACCCTGGAACGAGCGTTGAGCTCAAGGCGATGTTGGCCGAGATCAACGCCGAGTCGGTCGCCGATGCGCGACGCAAGGAGATTTACGCCGAGGTCCTCAAGTCGCGCCAGGTGGATGCGAGGGATCGCTGGCGTCTGGCCAAGCGATTGGTCGACTTGGACGAGGCCAACGGGTGGGCGCTGTACTGGCAGTTGGCTGAAGACACGATGGGCCAGAGTTATCCTGACGGCGACCCCATCGAAATCGTCGTCGTGGGGATGGAGCGCGCGGGAAAAGGCGCCGAGTTGGATGTGGGTCTGTTGAAGTTGATCAACGCTCATCCCGACGTCGAGAGCGCCGTCACTGCGGTGAAGCACTTGGCGCGTCGAAAACAGGCGTCCACGGACGACCTCATGGCCACGTTGGAGCCGCTTGCCCGCCGGTATCCGGACGCGCGCGTGGGCGCGGTCGCGTTCGGATCGATTCGTGACGGGCTGACAAAGGCGAAACAGGAAGAGAAGCTCATGGCGTTCTGTCAGCGGATGCTCGGCAAGGATGCCGTAGGATTATTGGCGCGCCAGGCGATGGCCGACCGTTACGTGTCGGCGGGGAAGATTGACGCGGCCCTGGCGCTCTACCGGGAAGGTGAAACTCCTGATGTCGCTGCGCTTCCGGCGGCGGAGGTTGGGCAACTGGCCGACCAGTTGGCGCAGGAGGTCAAGGGGAAGAAGACCGAACCATGCATGGTGCTCACCCAATTGGCGGAGCGATGCGTCCAGAACCAATCGCTGGCCAACGCAGCCGAACTGTTGCGGCTGGTCGGCGAGCGCCGTTGCAAGACATTGAACGGCATTCCGACGGAAGGGGGCCCCGCAGATGCGGACCGAGTGGCGTTCTGGGGGGCGTACATCGCCTTTCATAGTGACGCCCGCGCCGACGGCGAGAAACAGTATGCGGCGATAGTGGACAAGCTTAACGGTTGGTATCAGGCGCAGATTTGCGCAGACCTGGCGCGGTGGCGAACAGAGCAGTTGGAGTTCCAGGCGGCGCTTGATCTGGCCAAGCGCGCGGGAGGGCAGTTGCCCAAAGACGCGGAAGTCGCCGCGCTGATCCAGTCGTGTGACGCGACACTGGCCAAGGATCAGCAGGTCATCGAACGAATCACCCGGCTGCGCGCCGTGATCGCCGGGACGGAGCTGGCCGACGTGGTTGACGAGAGCCGTCTGAAGATTGCGGAGGCGCAGGTGGAACGAAAGCGGCCCGCCGAGGCGGTGATCGAGTTGGAAAAGGTCTGGAAGGAGCACCCGCAGTCGTCGTATGCGCCTGCGGCGCTCTATCGCGCGTCGGAGCTATGCCTGGGGCCGCTGACGCGGCCTGATGAGGCAAAGAAGCATCTGGAGCAGCTCGTCGTTCAGTATCCCGCCCATGAGCTTTCGGCGAAAGCCTATGCTCTGCTGAAAACACTGGGGGGCTGAGAACGGGATATGGGTCACGCAATGCGATCCCTTCTCCACGCCGCCGCTCTCCTGGCCGTTTTGGGCGCCGGCGCGGCTCAGACGTTCGCGGCGGCGCCGGGCGGGCCTGTCGAGCAAGGCGCCCAGGCGGCCCCGGACATGCTCACCCTGGTCACGGCCTTCATGGACCGGAATGCCGGCGAGAAAGAACCGCCGGCGCTCTCGAAGGTATTCACCGAACCGGAGATCGCCGACTACTTGCGCTCGATGGATGAGTCGCCGGATAAGATCGCCGCCGTCGCGGCGCTCAACGTCGTGGAGCAGCGATGGGCGGCGGCCAAGCGTGAAGATTCTTCGGCGGCCCTGGAGCTGCTTGTGGCGTTCAAGCACCGCAAGGCGCGGCTTGGCCAGGTCGCCTTGGAACGGCTCTGCGCTCGGACCGGCGGCTCATTGAAGCCGGAGGAAGCCGCCGAATTGGCGCGAGCGCTCAAGGAGGGCGTCACAGGCGAGGGGGGAGACGTCACCGCTCTCATCCTTCAGATTGGGGCAAAGGATACGGTTCCGAACCGGGCGATGATTTGGAGCCTGGCGGCGCATCTGGTTGCGAGAAATCCCACGGACCGCGAACGTTCCGCGTTGGCAGTCGTCGAAGCGCTCGCAAGCCTACATGAAACGACGCGGGCCGAAGCGATCCTGACAAGGCTGGCCGATGACCCGTTGATCACGGCGGTGGGGCGCAACGCCGTTCTTCTGCGCAAAGCGACCCTCCAGTCCGACAGGGACGCCCATGCAACGGCCTTGGCAACGTGCCTGGAACTCCTGTCGTCAGGCGCGAAAGACGAAAAGACCCTGTTGGAAATCTCCCGCGTGATCGAGCGCGGGGCGGGCCAGGAGGCTTCGAAGGGCCTGGCCCGGCAGGTCGCATGGGAATTGACAAAGTGCGCCCCGGATAGCGCGGCGACGCGAAACGAAACGATCCGGGGGCTGGTCAAGGAGCGCGTTGGTGCGTCGGACCAGCGGTTCGAGACGTTCTCGATGAAACTGCTGTTTGCCGTGCCGCAGGAACAGGCCGATGAAAAGTACTGGCTGGACCTCTTTGGAGCGGAATGCGCGTCGTTGATCGGGCAGATGCGCGCGTCGAAGGCGGACCGCATGGCCATTGCGATTGCGCATCAGCTGGTGAAGCGGAGCCTGGGAGAGGAGAGCGCGCGTTCGCGGATGGCTGGGATGTATGGCGTGTGTCAACTGTGCAGCGCCGATAGCGAGTTGGGGAAAGCGGCGCGCGAGCAGTTCTTGACCGCTGCCGGGGAATGGCTCGACGAACAGTTCCCTGGGGGCAAGCCGTGGCGTTCCGGCACCGAAGGAAAGAAGCTAGACGAAGCGGTGCGCGCGGAAGCGAGCGGGTTGGAGTCTGCGAAGGTGGCGCAGCTTCCGACTGAGGGATGGAAGTGGGCGTATCGGGGCGAGCAGGCATCATCGGATCGCGACCGCGCCTGGGTCCACTATGCGATGGGGCGTTTGGCGGACCGGGCGCAGGCCGACAAGGCGTCGGCGTACCACACAAATCTGGCGAAGGAACTGGGTGCGGGCGATCACGAGTTGCTTGCGCGCGTGGCGCGTCTCCGGATGCGCGGCGCTAGCGTTACCGACGTGTTCACTGCCGGCAAAGACAACCTGATTGCCGGGGTGGATGATCCGGCCTACCTGTCGGAACTCGCTGGTGTGATCGAACAGGGCGCTGGCCAAGAATCCACGAGGGGGCTGGCCCGGCAGGCAGCTTGGGAACTGGCGAAAAGGTTCCCCCAAAGCGAAGCAGGGAAAAACGCAACGGTCCTGCAACTGGTCGGCGAGTACACAGCAGCCCTCGACACCAAGTTCGATGTGTTTTCAAGGAAAATCCTGCTCTCGACGCCCCAGGATTGGGGTTCAGAGCAATACTGGGTAGAGGCATTTGGAGCGGAGTATGCTCCGTTGATCAGGCAACTCCGCGACGCGAAGAAGGACCCGCACGCCTTGGCCTTGGCGCATCAACTGGTCAAGCGCAGCTTGGGCGAGGAAGACATTCGTTCGCAGATGGCCGGGATGTACGGTGTGTATCAACTATGCGGGGCCGACAGTGAGTTGGGAAAAACGGCGCGCGGTCAGTTTCTGGCTGCCGCCGGAGAATGGCTCGACAAGCGGTTCCCTGAGGGCAAGCTGTGGCGTTCCGGTAACGAAGAAAAGAAACTGGGCGAATTGGTGAGGGCGGAGGCGAAGGGGTTGGAGTCTGCGACGGCGGCGCAGTTTCCGACTGAGGGATGGAAGTGGGCGTATCGGGGCGAACAGATGTCGTCGGATCGTGACCGCGCCTGGGTCCACTATGCGATGGGACGCCTGGCGGGCCAAGCGCAGGCCGAGAAGGTGTTGGCGTATCACCTGGGTCTGGCGAAGGAACTCAGCGCGGGCGACCGCGAACTGCTCATATGCTTGGCGCGTTTCCAAATGAAAAACGCCTCGGTTGCTGACGCGCTTGCCGCCGGCAGGGAGAACCTGATTGCTGGGGTGGACGATCCGGCGTACTTGTCGGAACTCGCTGGTGTGATCGAACAAGGCTCCGTCCAGGAACCGACAAAGGGGCTGGCCCGGCAGGTGGCATGGGAACTGGCGAAGAAGTTTCCCCAGAGCGAAGCAGGGAAGAACGCAGTAGTTCTGCAATTGGCCGGTGAGCAAACTGCGGCCCTTGATGCTAGGTTTGAGGCGTTTTCCGGGAAAATCCTGCTCTCGACGCCTGAGGACTGGAGTTCGGAGCAGTACTGGGCGGAGGCATTTGGGTCTGAGTGCGTCCCGTTGGTGAGACAGCTCCGCGACGCGAAGAAGGACCCGCACGCCCTGGCCTTGGCGCATCGGCTCATCCAGCAGGGGCTGGGCGACGAAAGTGTGCGGGTACAGATGGCGGGGATGTACGGGGTGTACAGGTTGTGCGGGGCAGACAGTGAGTTGGGGAAGGCGGCGCGCGAGCAGTTCCTGGTGGTCGCCGGGGAATGGCTTGACGCGAAGTTCCCTGAGGGCAAACCGTGGCGTTCCGTCAGCGAAGGAAAGAAGCTGGCGGACTCGGTGCGGGCCGAGGCGAAGAAGTTGGAATCTGCGACGGGGACATGGCCTTCGGCTGAAGGATGGAAATGGACGTATCGTGGGGAGCAGGCGTTGTCGGATCGCGACCGCGCATGGGTCCATTATGTGCTCAGCCTACAAGCGGGGCAGGCGCAGGCGTTCAAGGCGGTGGCGTACCAACTCGGACGCGCCCAGGAGCTTGGCCTGGGAGACCGAGACCTGCTGGCGCGCGTGGCGCTGCTGTGGCTGCGGAAGGCCTCCCTGGCCGACGGGCTTGCGGCGTGCCGGGAGAACCTACTCGCGGGCGTCAGCAACGCGGAATACCTTGCCGAATCGGTGCGCCTGATCGAGCGCGGGGCCGGCCAAAAGGATACGCGCGGGCTGGCCCGCCAGACGGCGTGGGAACTGATCAAACGGGACCCCGACAGCGAACAGGGCCGTAATGAGACGGTTCGGCAGCTGTTCACTGAACGCGTTGCGGAGTTGGATAAGCGGTTTGAGACATTCTCCCGCGCCATCCTACTCGCGACTCCTCTGGAACAAGCAGGGGACAAGTATTGGGTCGACCTCTTTGGTACGGAGTGCGCCGGGTTGATTGCGCAGGCGCGCGAGGCGAAGAAGGACGCTCGTGCGCTAGGGTTGGCGCACCAGTTGGTCCAGCGTAGCTTGGGCGAGGAGGACACCCGGTCGCAGATGGCGGGGATGTATGCGGTGTGCCGCCTCTGCGGGGGGGAAAGCGATCTGGGGCAGGCGGCGCGGAAAGTCTTCATCGAGAAGGCCGGCGAATGGCTTTTGACGCGGGAGGAGACGTTGCGGGCAAACCCTGAGGCAGTCGCGTCGAACGCGCACCTTGAATCGGCGATCAGGCCTTTTGCCGAGAGATTGGCGAAGGAGCCGGACGTCGACCTGACCGGGGCGTGGACGTGGGTATGGTGGGGGGAGCGGACCTCAGCCGGAGTGGTGCAGGGCTGGACGCATCTGGCCCTCGGCCGCTACGCACAAGCCAACGCTGCGTGGAAGAGCGCCGAATACCATCTGGCGCTGACCTTGAGAGCGCAGGGACTCGCCCCTGAACTGCGCACGGCGGTCGCGTTGGACTTGGCCCAGTTCAAGATCGGCCAGGGGCAAGCGGACCAGGAGGCAGCCTCGTACCTGGAAACGGCCCTGAACAGCCCGCTGTCGGGCAAGAGTGTTGAGAAGGCCGAGGAGATACTTCTCTTGGTTGCGCCGAAGATAGGCAACCCGTGTGCCTATCGTCTGGCGGGCCTGCTGGCGAAGGACAATCCAGCCTACCGGGGAACATCCGAGGGGATGCAGGCCTTCGTGCGGCAGTGGCAGGATTGGAAACGAAAGCGGTGCGAAGAGATCACGCTTGTCGTCTTCACGCAGTTCCCAGAGTTGGTGGGCAAGCGGCTGGCTTGGTCATCGAAGGAACTCGAGTCAGTCGCCGGTACGGAACTGAATGCTCTTGAATCGAAATTCGTCGACGACGATGGGAAACAGGCGGCGGAGGCCCTTTGCCGGCTCTGTGCGCCGCTGGACTGCCCAGAGGATTTCCGGCTGAAGGCCGCCATAGGATACGCGACGTGGCTGCGTTTCGGGAAGACGCCCGCCGGTCAAGCCGGGCGGGAGGTCTTCCTGAAGGCTTCCGAAGTCATTTTCGCAGCACAAGGCAAACCTGGCCAGAGCGGCCTGGATGAGATATGGCGTTGCGCTTACCTGGTCGAGACGAAGGCGGGGACCGACGAAGCGTTAGCGGCGAGAGGGCGGATTGGGGAGTGGTGCGCCGGACACCAGGGCGAAACGGTCAATGCGGCTCTGTGGTGCCTCAAGCAGGCGGCGAAGGCAAAGGACGCGGGGTGCGCCGCATCGATCCTGCGTTCGGCCTCCCGGTGCATGTCGGCGGGCGACAGGAAGGAGCGCGCGGTCCCCTTGCTCCTGGCCGGAGCGGATATTGCCGGGGTCAGAACGCCTCTTGGGCGGGAAATGACTGTCGAAGCGGTCGGCCTGCTCTGCGGCGGCAAGGAAGAGGCCGTCGGGTGGGACCTGGCGCGCGAGTTAGTGTCTGTGAACGAACTCCCCGCTACGTTGGTAGAAGGACTCAAGAAGTATCTGGAGCGTCAAAAGGTGGAATCGGCCGCGCTCGAACGCAGTCTCAGCACGAGCGGCGACACCGAGGCTGGCGACGACGCATTGCGTCAGACGGCCTATCTGAAGGAATTGTCCCTGGGCGCAGCAGCCGTCGATGCCTGGTATGCCGACACCGTGAGCCGGATGCGCGACAACCGCGCCGGTCGCGTGGCGGCGCTATTGCAGGCATCATGGTTCCTGCGTACGGACCGTGTCGAACAAGCCAGGACGCTCTTGAACGGCATGGACAAAGCGAAATTCACGCCGGACCAGAAGGCGTGGCTTTCGGAGCTTCTCGGCGACGCAAGCGGCGACTTGCCGGGCGCTTGCGAGCAGTACCGCAAGGCAGCGGGCGCCTACATCCTTGAGAACGAGTTGGGAGGGTTCGAATTCTTCCGGCTGAAGCAGGCCCCCCTGCCCCCTGGCGCGACGAAAGAGGAATGGGGGGTGGAGTGGGGCGTGCTGAAGGGATATCTGCTCCTGGCGAGGGGCAGGCGGTACGAAGGCATGGCGCAGCTCCAGCGCGCGCTCCTGGCGTCCTCGGCCCTCGCGAACCCCTCGGATATCTGCCGGCTGCGTACCGTCGACGCCAACTTCCTTCTGGGTGGGGCACTGCTGCGTGCCGGAGACGCCCAACTTGGGGCGCTGTACGGCCAGCGCGCCTTGCAGGAACTCGCCTCCGGCGACCTCTTCGGAGGTGGCCAGTTGGCCTTCGCCGAAGCGCTCATTGACTCCCTTGCGCCCGGAAAGAAGTCGGCCGCGACCTTGAGTCTGGACGAGGCGAACAAAGAAGTCCAGAACGCGCTGGCAGCAGCGAGCAGCCTGACGCGCCAGCAGCGCTTCCCCGCTGCGCGCACCGCTTACGAAGACATCCTGCGCCGGCTGCGGCGCAAGGACCCGCACGTGGTCTACCAGGTCTGTAACGGCGTCGTGAACTCTTTCCGCGAGGAGTATCGCACCGGTGCGCTGGAGGAGGCGCTCTTCCACTTCCGCACCTGGGCCGCGCGCGTCCTGCCGCCGGAGTACCAGGGGTGCGTGACGCTGGCGATCGGACGCGCCTATTATGTGGACAAGGACAACGACAAGGCGTTGGCGGAGGTGCGCGACTTCCTTAAGGCCAACCCGGACTCCAAGCTGGCCCCGAATGCGAAACTGCTGGCCGGGCTGGTGTTACTCAGGGCCGGGCGGGTTGACGAGGCCCAGGCGACGCTGGGCGAGGTGATCGCGTTGGGCGTCGACGACCCGGAACTGGCCGCGCAGGCGCAGTTCCTGATGGGATACATGGCCCTGGTTGCCGGGCGTACCGCCGAGGCGCGCTCCCAATTCGAGGCGCTCGTCGCCAAGTACCCGGAGACGAGCTTTGCCGAGAAGGCCAAAGGGGTCTTGAGCCGGTTGCAGAAGTAGGTCGGCGCGGCCGAACGCCATGATGCAGGGAAGAATACTCGAACCAGGGAACAGGAGAAGATCCAAATGACCGACATGCGTAAAATCGGGCGGCTGACGGCGCGCGTTGCGCTGCTTTGCGGATGCATTGGAGCGATTGCCCTTGGACAGAGCGCCCCTGCGAAGGCTCCCGCCGGTGACCAGCAGAAGCCGGCCGTGGCGCAAGCGCAGCCGCCCATGCCGCCGGAAGTCTTGCAGGCGTGTTTGCGGCGCGTCTCCGATCAGGACCCCGGCACGCTGCACGTCTTTCTGCGGAACCGTTCCGACCACCCCGTCCGGCTCGACCAGGTCCGGCTCAACGGCCTGCCGCTGCGGATCGGGGAGACGGACTGCCCGGCGGACTGGCACGCCCTGCTCCCCTCCAGCGTGGCGCCGGGCAGGATGGCGCTGTTGGCCGTCAAGCTCAAACAACCCCCTGTCGGCCTGACGCGCCTGGCCCTCAAGATGGACGACGGGACGGAGGCGCAGGTCGTGACGTCCGAAGCCCCGCCCGCGCTTCGGATCAGCTCAATTGGCTTCCCCGGCGGGAAGAAGATTTTCGTCTACGTGGAGAATTGTGACAAGGCCCCGCACACGGTAAGCGCCGTTTCGACCGACGCAAGCGCGGCTGCCGACGGCACAGTGTTCCGCTCCGTCACCGTTCCACCCGGCGACAAACGCTGTCTGACCCTGCCGCTAGCTCAAGACGTGCCGGGCGGGACTTATGTGGGGGTGCAGGTCAAGACAGATGAAGGCGCGGGGGCGTGCGCGATGGTGCGCGCATTGAACGCATTTCCGATCACCTTCGAAATGGGGTATCCCGCCTGGCTGCCGGAGCCGTGGAAGGTCAATTCCTGGGGGGATGTGAGTCCTCTGGGGGGCGTCTTCTGGTGCCCGGCGCACGCGCACGGGTCGTGGACCGAAAGCGTACAGGAGATATTGAAGGCGCGAGAGGCGGCCCAGACTCCGGTCCTCCACATGTGCCGGCGTGACATGTCGCGCGCCTGGCCCTTCTTCGCCGAAGCGGCCGATGTCTGCGAGACGAATTTCAGTCAGTTGGACGAGGACATGCGCAAACGCATGTCCCAGACTCAGTCGATCCGGTGGTTCGGGAAGTGGACGTATGACTGCTGCTCGCCCAGACCGTTTCACGCGATGGTGGGCGTTTCCAACTGGTGGGGAGAGGTCTGGTCGTTGAGGCGGTTCCCGGTCGCCGAGGAGGTGCGCCTGAGCGTCTACAACGCCTTGGCTTGCGGGGCCAGGGGGCTTTACTACCGCAACCGGGGCTGGACCCCGGAGAACCCGCCGACTGCTAAACTGCTGAAAGGCCTGCGGGAGGTCAGCGAGGAAGTCTCCCGACTGGCTCCGATCCTGGCCGCAGGCGACGTCGTACCCTGGGCGAGTGTTTCCCAGGAAAAGGTCTTCTGCGGAGCAATTGCCTGTGGCGACGAGAAGCTCGTCCTCTTCCTTGCCAACGACGACTATAAGTCGACCCCCGACCCGGTCAACGAGCCGTTCTCCTATACGCCGAAGAAGGAGATCGCCGTTGCGATCCGTCTGCCCGAAGGGTTGATCGCCAGCCACGTTC
>Ga0082335_1001170_pt1 | contig 58920 bp, 50 predicted proteins | sample Subgrocontami58m_FD_72375 | JGI IMG/M metagenome (GOLD analysis project Ga0082335, IMG submission 72375) | Subsurface groundwater microbial communities from S. Glens Falls, New York, USA - GMW37 contaminated, 5.8 m (SPADES assembly) (version 2) ... | reverse complement strand
CACCAACCGGCTCCCGCGTGTTGATCTCGGGGCCGGCCGGGTCGGGCAAGGAAGTTGTGGCCCGCATGATCCACGCCCGGTCCCGCCGCGCCGACGGGCCATTCGTGGTGATGAATTGCGCGACATTGAACCCGTCCCGCTTCGAGGAGGAGTTATTCGGTCTGGAGGCCGGCGCCGATCCGATGTCCAACCCCAGGCGTGCCGGCGTGTTGGAACGAGCGCATGGCGGCACGCTGCTGCTGGACGAAGTCTCTGATATGCCCCTGGAGACCCAGGGCAAGATCGTCCGCGCCTTGCAGGATCAGACGTTTGAGCGGCTAGGCGGATCGGCGCGGGTGAAAGTGGATGTCCGGGTGATTTCCACCACCAACAAGGACCTGCAATCGGAAATTGCCGCCGGCCGGTTCCGCGAAGATCTGTATTACCGTCTGGCGGTTGTGCCCGTGAAGGTCCCGGCGTTGAAGGAGCGGCGGGAGGATGTGCCGGCGCTGGCTCGTCAGTTCATCCTGCGATCGGCGGAAAGCTCCGGTATGCCGGCACGGGAGTTCTCGGCCGACGCGCTGGCGGGGCTGCAAGCCTATGACTGGCCGGGCAATGTGCGTCAGTTGCGCAACATGGTGGATTGGTTGCTGATCATGGCGCCCGGGTCGGCGCAGGAGGCCATCCGAGCCGATATGCTGCCGCCGGAGATCGGCTCCCGCGCGCCCGCTTTGCTGAACATCGACCCGACCGCCGATATCATGTCACTGCCGCTGCGGGAGGCGCGCGACCTGTTTGAGACGCAATACCTGCAAGCGCAATTGCTGCGGTTTGGCGGCAATATCTCCCGGACCGCGCAGTTCGTTGGGATGGAGCGGTCGGCGTTGCACCGCAAGCTGAAGCAGTTGGGCGTCAATTCCGACGAGAAGGTCGGCGGGTAGAGGCACCGGGACCTCACCCGACGTGCCGTTCATCAAGATCTGCGGCCTGCGCAACCAGGCGGAAGCAATCTTGGCGCTCCAGGCCGGCGCCACCGCCTTGGGTTTCCTGGTTGGACTGACCCATGAGGCTGAGGACGCCGTCGATGATGCCCAGGCAGCCCACATCATCCGCCAATTGCCGGCGGAGGTGGAGGCCGTGATGGTGACCCATCTGCTGGATGCGGCCGAGATCGCTCGCCGCGCGGCGGCTGTCGGTGCACGGGCAATCCAGGTGCATGGAGCGTTGCCCGTTTCAGGCTTGGCCGATCTGCGCCGGATGTTGCCCTCAATCAGGCTGATCAAGGCGGTGCATGTTATGGGAGAAGATGCCCTGACCACCGCCATAGCCTATGCCGGCGTGGCGGATGCCGTGTTGCTGGATTCGCGGACAGTGGACCGGTTGGGCGGTACCGGCCGAACACATGATTGGTCGATCAGCCGGCGGATCGTTGCCGCCCTGGCACCGCTGCCGGTCTACCTCGCCGGCGGGCTGACACCGGACAACGTGGCAAGCGCGGTGCGGGCGGTCGCACCCGTGGGCGTCGATGTGAACTCCGGCGTGGAGGACGCATTCGGCAACAAGGACCCACAGCGGCTGCGGGCCTTTGTAGCCCACGCGCGTCAGGCCCTGGCCGAACTGGCGTGATCCTCACGCTTTGGGCTGGCGGAAACCCGGTCCTCGAGACTGGATCGTGTCGCGGCTATGATGCCTTGCCGAACACACGTTGGAAGATCAGGTCCACGGCCCGCAGATGCGTGGCGGAATCCATGGCAGTGTCCAGGTCGGCGGGCGGAACGCGGCCGGTGACCTCGGGATCGGAGTCCAGGTTCTGGCGGAAGCTGCGGCCTTCTGGCGTGCCGAGCTTGGTCCAGGTGTCCATGGCGCAGCGTTGGACGATGCGATAGGCGTCCTCGCGCGCGATGCCGTTGCGCGCCATCGCCAGCATGACGTCGCCGGAGTGCACCACGCCACCCAGGCTTTCCAGGTTGGCCTTCATGCGATCGGGGTAGACCAGCAGCCGCTGCATCATGCCGGCGAGACGCATCAGCGCGAAATCCAGCGCGATGGTGGCATCCGGGGCGATCACCCGCTCCACGCTGGAATGGCTGATGTCGCGTTCGTGCCACAGGGTCACGTTCTCCAGTGCCGGGACGACGGCGGCGCGCACCACGCGGGCCAGGCCGGCGAGGTTCTCGCTGAGCACCGGGTTGCGCTTGTGCGGCATGGAGCTGGAGCCCTTCTGCCCCTGATGGAAGAATTCTTCCGCCTCCCGCACCTCGCTGCGTTGGAGGTGGCGGACTTCCGTGGACAGGCGTTCGATGCCGGTGGCGATGACGGCCAGGGTGGCGAAGAACGCGGCGTGGCGGTCGCGTGGGATGACCTGGGTGGAAACCGGCTCCACCGCCAGACCCAGCCGGTCGGCAACGAAGGCTTCGACCCGAGGGTCGACCTGGGCAAACGTGCCAACCGGTCCGCTGATGGCGGCAACGGCGACTTCGGCCCGTGCAGTGAGCAGGCGGGCACGGTTGCGGGCGAACTCGGCATAGTGGCCGGCAAGCTTGATGCCGAACGTGGTCGGTTCGGCGTGGATGCCGTGGCTGCGGCCGATGGTCATGGTGTGCTTGTGCTCGATGGCGCGGGTTTTCAGCGCATCCAGAACTGCGTCGAGGTCCTTGAGCAGCAGGTCTGCCGCCTGCGTCAGTTGTACGGACAGGCAGGTGTCCAGGATATCGGAACTGGTCATGCCCAGGTGCACGAAGCGGCTATCGGGACCGATGCCCTCGGCCAGCCAGGTCAGGAAGGCGATGACGTCGTGGCGGGTCTCGCGCTCGATTTCGTCGATGCGTTCGACGTCGGCGGGGCCGATGGCGGCGAGCTTGATGTCACCCTTTTCGCGGATCGTGCGCGCGGCGGCTTCGGGGATTTCACCGATGCGGGCCATGCCCTCGGCCGCCAGCGCCTCGATTTCGAACCAAATGCGGTAACGGTTCTCGGGCGCCCAGATGGCGGCCATTTCGGGTCTAGTGTAGCGGGGGACCATGAGTGGGGTGTCCGGGATGGTTTGGGTTGGTGTCGTGTAAGGCAGCGAGGTCTGGGGGGAAATAGGGGAGCGGAATCGTCGAACACGTCGGATGCCGGCGGCGCGATCCCGTGCGTTCCCTGACCCAACCGATCGCGGTCCAGGGGCCGTGCCCCTGGTGGGTTCGAAGGGCGAAGCCCTCGCGGGGTTTGAGGCGGAGCCCCAAGGCCTCCTTTCCGTCACCCGATTGCCCCGGTCCTCGGCCCGCTGTGCGATGGCGTCAGGTCAACAATGCCGCTAACCTCCGGCCCGATAAGACGGAGGGAACTTCATGCTGAGTATGGCAGGCAAGGTGGCGATCGTCTCGGGTGCGGGATCGGTCGGTCCCGGCTGGGGCAACGGCAAGGCGACGGCGACATTGCTGGCGCGTCAGGGGGCCTCGGTCTTCCTGCTGGACATCAACGACACTGCCGTGGCCGAGACCAAATCCATCATCGAAGGCGAGGGCGGTACCTGCGCCACGCATCGCTGCGACATGACGATCGCGGCCGACGTTCAGGAAATGGTGCAGGCCTGTCTCGATCGTTTCAAACGCATCGACGTCCTGGTGAACAATGTCGGCGGATCAGCCCCCGGCGACCCGGTTTCGATGCCCGAGGATGTGTGGGATCGCCAGATCGACTTCAACCTGAAGACTGCCTTCCTGGGCTGCAAGTATGTGATCCCGGTGATGCTGGAGCAAGGGAAGGGCGCGATCGTCAACATCGCCTCGGTCGCCGGGTTGCGCAACGATTTCGGCAGCGGACGCAGCCATGTGGGCTACAGCGCGTCCAAGGCGGGCGTGATCCAGCTTTCGCGCTCCGTCGCCGGCACCTATGCGAAGAAGGGGATCCGGGTGAACACCGTCATCCCAGGCCTGATGCACACGCCCCTGGTGGAAACCAGGCTCGCGAAGACCGTCGCCGGCAATGACGTCACCAAGCTGATCGCCGCGCGCAACGCCGCCGTGCCGATGGGCAAGATGGGCGATGCCTGGGACGTCGCGCACGCGGTGCTGTTCCTCGCATCCGATGAAGCGAAGTTCATCACCGCCACCGAAATCATCGTCGACGGCGGCAGCTCCGCGACGATGCCATAACCACCAACCCGATCACCCCAAACCCCCGGAAGGGATCGCCCCATGAGTGCACAACGCTATCCGCAACTGACGCCCGAGACGATGACCGAGGAGCAGACGAGGGTCGCCAATGAGATCCAGGCGGGCCCCCGCGGCGGTGGTCTGCGCGGGCCGTTCAACGCCCTGCTGCGCAGCCCGCAACTATGCGACCTGGTGCAGCGGGTCGGCGCCTATATCCGCTTCGGCAGTTCGATCCCTGCGCCCCTGAATGAGCTGGCGATCTGCATGGCCGGCCGCAAATGGACCGCCCAATACGAATTCTACGCCCATCGCAAGCTCGGCATCGACGCCGGTCTGGGCGCACACATCCTGGACGCGGTGGCCGCTGGCCGCCGTCCGGATGCCATGAGCAGCGACGAGACGATCGTCTACGAATTCGTTTCCGAGCTGCTGGGCACGGGCAGCGTGTCGGACGCCAAGTACGCACCCGCGATCGCGCGATTCGGTGAAGGCGGCGTGATGGATCTGGTCGGTGCGGTTGGTTACTACAGCATTGTGTCGATGGTTCTGAATGTCGCGCAGGTTCAATTGCCGGAAGGTGAAGTTCCACCGCTGAAGCCGCTCTAACGAACAATTAAAAGGCGCTCCCTGAGGATGGGAGCGCCATCGGCCCGATAATGATTATAAATTAGCCGTTTGACTGATTTACAGCATCATTTGCACATTGTGCAGTGCAATATAATGCCCTTGATTTCGGCATCATGCTGTGCGACAGTGGAGGCAGATAGAGAGCGCCTCGCTCATTGAGGCTGCGGATCGGCCAATGGCGACCGTCCCCGTACCGCTCCCAAACCCTCCCGCGGTCCAACGGCGGTCCGCTTCTTCTGCCTGTTTCAGGGCGTGGAGACCGCAAGCCGATGCCATCCTTATTCGATAAGCCCAGCCGATTGGTGCGCGCCGCTGAACCGGCCACGCTGAACCGCCGTTCCGTGTTGCGCGGGCTGACCGCCACCGGCGTGCTGCTGGCTACCGCGCGGGCGGCGCTGCCCCATGGTGCCTTCGCTCAGGGTGCCGGTCCCGAGACCACCAAGGCGCAGTTGGGCTACATCGCGCTGACCGACTCGGCGCCGCTGATCGTGGCGAAAGAGAAGGGGTTCTTCGCAAAATACGGCATGAAGGACGTCGAAGTGCTGAAGCAGGCCTCCTGGGGGGGCACGCGGGACAATTTGGTTCTGGGGGGTGGATCCGGCGGCATCGACGGCGCCCATATCCTGACGCCGATGCCGTATCTGATCCACACCGGCAAAGTGGTCCAGAACAACCAGCCGGTGGCCATGGCCATCCTCGCTCGCCTGAACACCAACGGTCAGGCCATCAGTGTCTCCAAGGCGTTGATGCCGGTGGGCGCCAAGCTGGACTCCTCGCCGTTGAAGGCGGCCTTTGCCGCGAAGGGCAGCAACAAGGTCGCGATGACCTTTCGCGGCGGCACTCACGATCTGTGGCTCCGCTACTGGCTGGCCGCCGGCGGAATCGATCCGGAAAAGGACGTCGAGACCATTGTCGTGCCGCCGCCACAGATGGTCGCCAACATGAAAGTCGGCACCATGGATGCGTTCTGCGTGGGCGAGCCCTGGAACGACCAGCTCGTCAACCAGGGTCTGGGCTATAGCGCCTGCATCACCGGCGAGATCTGGAAGGATCATCCCGAGAAAAGCTTCGCCATGCGGGCCAGCTACGTCGCCCAGAACCCCCGTGCGGCCGAGTTGCTGACCGCCGCCGTGATCGAGGCCCAGCGCTGGTGCGACGTGATGGAAAACAAGGATGAGCTGGCAACAATTCTAGGCAAGCGGGCATGGTTCAACGTTCCGTCACCGGACATTCTGCCGCGCTCCAAGGGCAATATCGACTATGGCGATGGGCGAAAGGTGGAAAACTCGCCTCTGCGCATGAAATTCTTCGCCGATCACGCGTCCTATCCGTTCCAGTCCCACGAAGCCTGGTTCCTGACCGAGGATATCCGCTGGGGCATTCTGCCACCCGATCTGGATACCAAGACCCTGATCGGCGCGGTCAACCGGGAGGATATCTGGCGCGGCGCCGCGAAACTGGCCGGAATTCCCGCCACCGACATTCCCGTCGGTACCTCCCGCGGCAAGGAGACTTTTTTCGACGGCAAGGTGTTTGATCCGGATCACCCGGCGGCCTATCTGGCGTCGCTGCCCATCAAGAAACTCGCGGCGTGAGGGAGCCAGGAGCCATGTCCGCATCCCTCGCCAGGCGTTTTGCAACGCCGTCCGCGTCCGTTTCCCTGAACGTCGTCCGCCGAACCGGCCTGAGGTTGTTGCCGTACGTCAAGAAGGGCCTGACTGCATCCCTGCCGCTGCTGATCATGCTGACGGTGCTGCTGGCGATTTGGCAGATCGCTGCCGACCGGCCGACCTCCACATTGCCGCCGCCGTCGAAGATCTGGCGGGATTGCCAAGACCTGATCCTGCACCCGTTCTACAACAACGGCGGGCTTGATCGCGGTCTCGGCTGGCATCTGCTGGCCAGCCTGCAACGCGTCGGGACGGGCTTTGCCCTGTCGGCGATCGTCGGGATTGCGCTGGGCCTGCTGGTTGGGACCAGCGAGATCGCGATGCGCGGTCTCGACCCGATCTTTCAGGTGTTGCGCACGGTCCCGCCGCTGGCATGGCTGCCTCTGTCGCTGGCCGCGTTCCGAGAGGCTCAGCCGAGTGCGATCTTTGTTATTTTCATCACCGCGGTTTGGCCGGTGATCATCAACACTGCAGTGGGCGTGCGCAATGTCCCGCAGGACTACCGCAATGTTGCCGCGGTGATCCAATTGCGCGGGTTCCGGTTCTTCACCCGTATTCTGCTGCCGGCCGCGGCGCCGTTCATCTTCACCGGCCTGCGCATCGGTATCGGGCTGTCGTGGCTTGCCATCGTTGCGGCCGAGATGCTGATCGGCGGCGTCGGTATTGGCTTCTTCATCTGGGACGCGTGGAACAGCTCCAATATTTCCGACATTATTGTTGCCTTGATCTATGTCGGATTGGTTGGCTTCGTGCTGGACCGCTTGGTGTCCCTCGCCGGTCGGCTGATCACCCACGGCACGTCCGGTTAAGCATGATCACGCTGAGCGGACCGTAACAGCGTGTGAATCATGCGACAAACTTAGGGCATGATCACGCTGAGCGGACCGTAACAGCGTGTGAATCATGCGAGAAAACAAAGAGCCAGGGCGGTTTGTCGTTTTCAGTCTTGGTGAAACCGCTCTAGCAGGAAGGACATAGACCATGTCTGCATTTCTCGACATCAGCCAGGTCAGCATGCGGTTCGCCGCGAATGGTCCAGGCGTGCTGGACAATGTTTCCCTGTCGATCGAAGCCGGCGAGTACGTTTCGGTGATCGGCCATTCCGGTTGCGGCAAGTCCACTCTGCTGAATATCGTCGCCGGGCTGCTGAAAGCCACCGGGGGTGGGGTGCTGCTGGAAGGGACCGAGGTCAATGCGCCGGGTCCCGACCGTGCCGTGGTGTTCCAGAACCACTCGTTGCTGCCCTGGCTGACCTGCCGGGAGAATATTCGTCTGGCGGTGGATCAGGTCTTCGGCCGCTCAAAAAGCCGAGGCGAACGGGCGGATTGGGTCGATTCCAACCTGTCGCTGGTCCGCATGACCGCCGCGGCCGACAAGCGACCGGCTGAGGTCAGCGGCGGCATGAAACAGCGCATCGGTATTGCCCGTGCCCTGGCGATGCAGCCCAAGGTGTTGCTGTTGGATGAGCCGTTCGGCGCCTTGGACGCCCTGACCCGGGCGCATTTGCAGGATCAGGTGATGGAGATCCACGCGCGCCTGAAGACCACGGTCATGATGATCACCCATGACGTGGATGAGGCCGTGCTGCTCTCGGACCGCATCGTGATGATGACGAACGGGCCGGATGCGACAATCGGGGAAATCCTGCCCATCGACCTGCCACGTCCGCGCGATCGCCTTAGTCTGTCCCGTGACCCCGGGTTTGTCGCCGCGCGTGCCCAGGTCATGGGCTTCCTTTATGATCGTCATCGCAATCCGGCCGAGGCGGCTTGACCTTGACGGACCAGACAATTCCAGCCGGTACTCATTTTGAGGCCATGGAGTCTTCCATGGTCTGGCCTTGGCACCGGGTATCGGCCGGATGATTGGCTGATCTCCCGTCGACAAACGCGGTAAGCCCAACATCCTCCTACGACCCGGATTGCCGATAGCGGGCGGCACCGTCATTTTGTCCCGAACCCAAGCCGGTCCGGGAAGGATTCGCACGCACAATGCCTGACAATATCGCGCTCATCGCCGGCGCCACCGGGGCCGCGGCCTCTCGCCTGACGGAGTTGGTCGCCCGCACACCAGGCTGGCGCGCCGTTGGCCTCTGCCGCAACCCACCTTCTATCCCGCCGCTCGGCCAGGTCGAGTACATCCGCACCGATTTCACCAGCCTGGACTCCTGCAGGGCGGCCGTTGCCCAGGCTGGGGCGGTGACGCACATGGTTTACGCCTCCCGCGCGCCGTTCGGCGAAGGCGGGGTCGAAGACGTGCCGGGCAACGTCGCCATGCTGCGGAATCTGCTGGATGCGGTCGACATCCCCTCTCTGCGGCACGTCCATCTGCTGGAAGGCGGCAAGTGGTATGGGCTGCACCTGGGCGCCATGCTCACGCCCACCCGGGAAACTGACCCGCGCCATCTGCCGCCTAATTTCTACTACGACCAGCAGGACCTGCTGACCGCGCGCGGAACGGGCAAGTCCTGGACATGGTCGGCCAGCCGCCCGCAATATCTGATCGATGTGGAGCCGGGCCGCCCGCGCAACCTGATCACGGTCATCGGCGCCTACGCAGCACTCTGCAAGGAACTGGGTGCCCGCTTCGATTTCCCCGGGAAACAAGGCGCCTATGACGCGCTGACCGAGGTGACGGATTGCACCGTGCTCGCCCGTTTCATCTTCTGGGCGATGACCGAACCCGCCGCAGTCGATCAGGCCTTCAACATCACCAACGGCGACACATTCCGCTGGTCTCGCCTCTGGCCCCGACTCGCCGATTATTTCCAATTGCCGCTCGGCATCGTACGCCCGCTGAAGCTGGAGCGCTGGATGGCGGACAAAGGCCCCGTCTGGCGGGCGATCGCCGAACGCCATGGGCTGCGCTATCCCGAAATCGCGGATGTCGCGCTGTGGCCTTATGGGGATTTCGTCTGGAATATCGACTGGGATGTGGTTTCCAGCATGAACCGGGCGCGTCTCGCTGGGTTCCATGACGTGGACGATACCGAAGACCAGTTCATCCGCCACCTGGATTCCTACCGCGCATTGAAGGTGCTCCCCTGATGGCTCTGTTGGGCAAGGCCGTTCTCGGCGTCTGGAATGAAGTCGATCCCGCGATCGAGGATGATTTCAACAACTGGTATCTGCACGAGCACATCCCGGAACGGACCTCAGTGCCGGGCATGGTGCGTGGACGGCGGTATCGCGCGGCGGAAGGCTCGCCGCGTTATATGGCGCTGTATGAGGCGACGACGATGGAGGTCCTGACCACCGGTTTGTATCGCTGGCAGTTGGATCACCCGACGGCATGGACCCAGCGGGTGATGCCAGGGTTCCGGGTCGCGCAACGCGGCATCTGCGATGTGATCGCGACGGCGGGGCACGGGATCGGCGGGGCCGCCACCGTCATCCACATGAGCGTTGCCGCCGGCCGTAAATCGGCGGCGCGGGCCTGGTTGGAAGCTCGGGTAAACGCGCTGGTCGGGCTACCCCAGATCACCGCCGCACATGCCTGGGTCGGTTCGGACCGTGAGCCGGCGAGCCCGACAACAGAACTCGCGCTGCGTGCGGGGCCGGATCGGGGGGTGGAATGGGTGCTGGCAATCGAGGCCACGGTGCCGGAGGCGCTGGGCACTGCACGCGCCTCGGTGCTGGCGGACGATCTGGCGGCGCATGGGGTCATGGATAGTCGGCCGTATCCGATCTATCAGTTGCTGTATGTCCTGGCGCCGGGGACATGATCCCGGTCCGGGCCCTCCGGCCAGGGCGGGGATAAAGCAGGCCACAACCCGGCAAGAGGCGATCCGCCATAGGCCGTCCGTGGCGGCAATCAGTCCAGCCGGCTGGACGCTCGCCACCCTTCCAGCCAGATCGGCACGGCGGCGGCGGGCAAGGGACGTGCGATCAGGAAGCCCTGGGCGGCGTCCACCTCCAACGTTTTCACCTTTCGCCACATATCGACCGTCTCGATGCCTTCCGCGATGACCAGCATGTCGTGATCATGGGCGCGGCGGATCGTGTCGCGCACGAAGGCCGCGGTCTCGGCGTCATCGAACCGGCCCGTGAACAGATCCTTGTCCAGCTTCAGGCTGGTGAATGGGATGGACAACAGCTCATCCAGTCCGGACACCATCGGACTGACATCGTCGATGGCGGCGCGGTATCCCAGGGCGCGGACATGCTCGACGGCCTTGCGCAGGGCGGCGAAATCCTCGACCGGCGTGCTTTCGGTCAGCTCAACCACAATCTGGTCGGCGGGGACGCCGGAGGCGGTGCGCTGCGCTTCCAGGACCGCGATGGCTTCGGACCGCAGGAGAACGGCCAGGGGGAAATTGATGGTGATCGGCGTTTTCAACGCGCCGAGGGCGGGACCGGTCATGTCGGCGAAGGCCCGGGCGGCGATGAGCTCGGTCAGTTGTTCGGCGAGCCCCGCGTCTTCGATCTGTGGGACGAAGCGGTCCGGCAGGACGGTGCCGATGACGGGATGATCGAGTCGGGCCAACACTTCCAGAGCGGCCAGTCCGCGGTCCTTCAATCGCACGATTGGTTGATACCGCGCTGAAATCTGAGCGTTTTCCAGGGCGGCGCGCACCTCCGAGAGATGCAGGTCGGCCTTGGCGTGGTTGTGTCGGGGCGGATGCAGCATCAAGGCCTCTCGGACGGACTGGCTGTTTGCCGCGGCGATCACGTTGACATGGGGAAGATGCGCGATCCCGCCGCCCAGCACCAGCATCGCGGTTTCGGACCCGGCGCCATCGGACGTCAATTGTATCAACACGTCGATAAGGGTCTCGTTGCCGTGATTCTCAACCAGTAGATGGGAGTAGTAGTCGGGCAACGCCGCCAGACGACGCAACGCGACATCGGCGGGAACCGAAGACACCGTCCCGAATTGCGCGTCACCGGCTGTCGCGTCCCGCACCGCGCGATCCCAGGACGGATCACGGCAGACAAGCAGCACGTTCGGCCCGTTCGTGCCGGCGAGCAGGCTGGGCGAGGGGAACTCGCTGGCAACGAAGCCCGACATGTCGGCGCAAGAGTCCATCCGGTCCTATATCGTGAGAGTGGCGGCCATCCGCAGGGTCCAGCCCAGGCCGGACCCTGAACGCTACGCAAGAAATGGTAACATACCGTAATTGGTATGCAATCAGTTTATAATGAGATACATCTCACATTTCGATACATCCTCATGCCTTAGCCGAAATTGAAAGTTGGTTTGCGCTTCTCGACGAATGCTCCCATTCCTTCCTTCTGATCAGGCGTGCCGAACAGGGACAGGAACAGTGCGCGTTCGTGCCGGACGCCCTCGACCAGGGTCGTTTCGTAAGCGCGGTTCACCGCCTGTTTGGCGAACTGGACGGCCACCGGCGACAGGTTGGCGATGCGATCGGCGATCTTCATCGCCTCGGTCAGCATCTGGTCGGCGGGGCAGACGCGGGACACCAGGTTGGCGCGTTCGGCCTCTGCGGCATCCATCATGCGGGCCGTCAGGATCATGTCCATCGCCTTCGATTTGCCCACCGCGCGGGTCAGGCGCTGGGTGCCGCCGGCGCCGGGAATGACACCCAGGTTGATCTCCGGCTGGCCGAATTTCGCGGTGTCGGCGGCAATGATCATGTCGCACATCATGGCCAGCTCACAGCCGCCGCCCAGGGCAAAACCGGCGACAGCGGCGATGACGGGTTTCTTGACGCGCAGCACGGTTTCCCAGCCGGCGCCGATAAAATCTTCGACCATCGCGTCCGGGTTGGTACGATCGCGCATCTCCTTGATGTCGGCGCCGGCCGCGAAGGCGCGCTCGTTGCCGGTGATTACGATGGCACCGATGCCCTTGTCGGCATCGAAGGCCAGAAGCTGCTCGCCCAGTTCGCGCACCAGCGAGTCGCACAATGCGTTCAAAGCCTGCGGGCGATTCAGGCGGATCAGCCCCACCCGGCCCTGGGTTTCGACGAGAATGTTCTCATAGGCGGTCATAGTTGTATGCTCCCGATAATTGGCAGCGTTTCTAAAGTGTTTTCGGGCGGACGGAAAACCGGCAGGCGTTGGTCGCCGAGGCCAGAGCGCATGTCTGCCCGCTGCACCCTCTATCGTTGAATCCTGGGACAATAGAAGCTGCTGCGCCCGGATTGTGTGATGCGCATCACACCTTCGCAGATGGATGGCCCGGGGCATTGCTCGCAGGCTTCGCCTTCGCGGCCATAGACCTTCCAGGCGTGCTGGAAGTAGCCCAGTTCGCCGTCGGGTTGGACGTAGTCGCGAAGTGAGGAGCCGCCGGCGGCGATGGCCTCGGTCAAGGTTGCCTTGATGGCCGGGATGAGCCGCTTCGCCCGAGCGCCCGGGATGGTATTGGCCAGACGCAGGGGGGATATGCGGGCGCGGAACAGAGCCTCGCACACATAAATGTTACCGAGGCCGGCGACGATCGACTGGTCCAATAGGGCGGCTTTGACGGGTGTCCTCTTGCCGGTCAGCGCCCGCGACAGCCGCGCGGCGTCGAATTCCGCGTCCAGGGGTTCCGGGCCCAGGCTGGCGAGCAAGCGATGCGAGTCCTCGTGCTCCGTCGCCATCAGGTCGACCGAGCCGAACCGTCTGGGGTCCACGAAGCCCACCCGCCAGCCTTCGTCGGTTTCCAGCACCAGATGCTCATGCGCGGTCTCGGTGTTGGGGCGGTTCGGAGTCAGCACCATGCGTCCGGACATGCCCAGATGCCACAGGACCGAGTCTCCCCCATCCAGTCGCATCAGGATGTACTTGCCGCGCCGGCGGAAACCGATGATCCGGGCCCCGGTCAGTCTATGTTGCAGGGTGGGCGGCAAGGGCCAGCGCAAGTCCGGGCGCATGATGGCGGCGAATGTGATTACCCGGCCTTCCAGGCGGGCCTGGAGGCCGCGCATCACCGTTTCGACTTCGGGGAGTTCCGGCATGGGTGGCGATCAGGCTATAGAGGCGGGCAATGACCGACAATCCCCTTCCCAATGCCGCAGGCAACTCGATTGGTAACCGTGTTCCGATTGCGACAGATGGCGCCCACCCGTCGTGTGGATCGGATCACAAGATCAATACCAGTGTCGATTTCGGCTTCCGGCGCGTCGATCGGGCGGAGAAATCCGGTCTGGTGCGCGCGGTCTTCGACAGCGTGGCGCCAAGCTATGATGTGATGAACGATCTGATGTCGCTGGGCGTGCATCGCATATGGAAGCGGATCTTTGTCAGCGATCTGGGACCGCGGCCGGGATTGCACCTGCTGGATCTGGCGGGCGGCACCGGCGATATCACGCTGGGTTGGCTGAAAGCGGGCGGCGGGCCAGCGTTGCTGACCGATATTAACGCCGCCATGCTCCGGGTCGGACGCGACCGCGCGATCGAGGCTGGGTGGACGGCCCAGGTCTCCTGCCTGGTGGCCGATGCTGAACGGATCCCGCTGCCGGACCGCAGCATGGACCGGGTCTCGATCGCGTTCGGGCTGCGCAACTGCACCGACAAGGACGCGGTGCTGGCCGAGGCGCGACGGGTGCTGAAACCGGGCGGGCGGTTCCTGTGTCTGGAATTCTCCTGCGTGCAGGTCGCCGCGCTGACACCCTTGTACGATGCCTGGTCCTTCAAGGTGATGCCGCGGATGGGAAGGCTGGTGGCCAAGGATGAGGACAGTTACCGGTATCTGGCAGAAAGCATTCGCACCTTTCCTGACCAGGATCGGCTGGCCGCGATGATGCGTCAGGCCGGGCTGTCCCGGGTCACCGTACGCAACCTTTCGGGTGGAATTGCCGCCATCCATGCAGGATGGCGATTGTGATCCGACGGGCCGACACACCTCATACCGAGACATCCGATAGGAAGCGGACATGGGCAAACTAGCCGGAAAGCGGGTCCTGCTGATCGTCTCGGGCGGGATCGCCGCGTTCAAGGCGCTGGAGTTGATCCGGCTGCTGCGCCGGCAAGGCTGCGCCGTCACCTGCGTACTGACTCGGAACGGCGCCGAATTCGTCACGCCCTTGTCGCTGCAGGCGTTGAGCGAATCGAAAGTCTACACGGACCTGTTCTCTCTGACCGACGAGTCGGAGATGGGGCATATCCAGTTGTCGCGTTCGGCCGATTTGCTGGTGGTGGTGCCGGCCTCGGCCGATCTGCTGGCCCGCATGGCGGCGGGGATGGCGGATGATCTGGCCTCCACCGTGTTGTTGGCCACCGACAAGCCGGTCTTGGTCGCCCCGGCGATGAATGTGCGGATGTGGCTGCACGCGGCGACGCAGGCCAATAGGCAATTGCTGGAATCGCGGGGGATCCACGTCGTCGGCCCCGATGAGGGGGCCATGGCATGCAACGAATTTGGCCCCGGCCGGATGTCGGAACCGGCCGCGATCCTGACTGCGATCGAGGCGCTTCTGGCCCCGGTGACGGAGGCGGCGGCATCCCCGCTGCCTCTGGTGGGGCGCCACGCGCTGGTGACGAGCGGCCCCACACATGAGCCGATCGATCCAGTGCGCTATATCGCCAACCGATCGTCCGGCCGACAGGGGCATGCAATCGCGGCCGAACTGGCGGCATTGGGCGCCCGGGTGACCCTGGTCAGCGGCCCGGTGGCCGTGCCCGATCCGGTGGGCGCCACCGTGGTGCGAGTCGAAACCGCCGCCGAGATGCTGCATGCCTGCGAGGCAGCGATGCCCGCCGACATTGCGGTTTTCGCCGCCGCGGTCGCCGACTGGCGGGTGGCCAACGCGGCCGAGGGCAAGATCAAGAAGCAACCCGGTGTCGCCGCGCCGACCTTGGACCTGGTGCCCAACCCCGACATCCTGGCCACCATCGCTGCGGCCGGCCCCAACCGCCCGCGCCTGGTGGTGGGGTTCGCGGCCGAAACCGACGATTTGATGGCCAACGCCCAGTCGAAGCTGATCCGAAAGAACGCCGACTGGATCGTGGCGAACGACGTCTCCCCCGCCACCGGCATCATGGGCGGGGAGGACAACGCGGTGCACATCATCACCGCCTCCGGGGTCGAGGACTGGCCGCGGGTTCCGAAGCAGCAGGTCGCTCGCCGCCTTGCTCAACGGATCGCGGATTGGCTGCGCTGAACGCGTCCCCGGCTTACGGCATCCGCCGGCTGGCTGCCGCGGATGTGCGACCCTATCGCGCCGTCCGGCTTGACGCGCTGCAACGCCATCCAGAGGTGTTCGGCAGCTCCTATGAGGAGGAGGCTCAACTCGATGATGCGGAATTCCAGCGCATGATTTCGCAGCCGCCGAACTGCACGCTGGGAGCATTTGCCGGTGATGCGCTTGTCGGCATTGCGGGGCTGGTGGTGCCGGTTCGGCAGAAACAGCGCCATAAGGGGATCATCGTTGGGGTTTATGTCGAGGCGTCGCATCGGCGGCACGGACTCGCGCGCCGGTTGATCGAGGAACTGATTGTCCAGGCGCGCCGGTCGTCGCTCCGTGTGATCGAACTGGCGGTCACCGTTGGCAACCAGCCGGCCCGCAGACTTTATTATCGCCTGGGGTTCCGCACCTATGGAATCGAGCGCTTCGCCCTGGCCATCAATGACAGCTACCTGGATGAGGAACTGATGGCGATGGTGTTGGACTGAACTCCGTGGCCGCAACCCTCGATCATCCGGATCATCGTCCACTCGGCGTTATCCATGCCTGGATCCCCGTTATTCGCGCCATTCACCCTCGTGGCAGAAATACGCCCGTTCAGCCAAACGTCGTCAGCAGATCGTCCACCTGACCCGCCGTCAGCAACCGGGGCGAGGTGCCGCGCAGCATCAGATAGAGTTTCGCCGCTTCCTCCAATTCCTCGGCCGCGTATACGGCGTCGGTCAAGGTCTTCCCTGACACTACCGGCCCATGATTGGCGAGCAGCACCGCGCGGGCATTGCGCGCCGCTTCATGGATCGCCGGCTCCATCGCCGGATCGCCTGGACGATAATAGGACACGATCGGCATCGTCCGCCCGACCCGCATCACGAAATAGGGGGTCAGCGGTGGTATCGGGTTGGACGCATCCACGTCCGGCAGGCACGACACCGCGGTCGCCTGAGTCGAGTGCAGATGCACCACCGCGCCGGCATCCGGGCGGGCCAAGTAGAAGGCGCGGTGCATGAACACCTCCTTCGATGGTTTGTCGCCGTCGACATGCCGGAAATCAGTGTCCAACCTCGAAATCCGCCCCGCCTCCAGCCGACCCAGGGACGAGTTGGTGGGTGTGATCAGATACCCGTCATCCAACCGCACGCTGATATTGCCCGCACTGCCCACGGAAAATCCGCGCGCGAACAGGCTGGCGGCCAGGGAGACCAACAGGTCTCGGGTTGCGGCCTCGGTCATCGCATCAGTCTCCCAGCACCTGGAACGCTTTCGTGAAGAAGTCGGCCGCACCGAAATTGCCCGACTTCAGGGCCAGCAGCAGATCGGCCTTGCCTCCATGCGCCAGGGTCCAGGGTACCCCCGGATCGATCTCCCCGCCGATGCGTAGGCTGCGTACCCCCAGGCGTGACACGACCGCGCCGGATGTCTCCCCACCCGCGACGACCAGGCGCCGCACGCCACGCGCCACCAGGCCCTCGGCGACCCGAGCCAAAGTGTCCTCGATCAGGGCGCCCGCGGTGTCCCGGCCCAATTTCGCCTGCAGGGCCGCGACCTTGTCGGGCGGGGCGGAGGCGGCAATGATGACCGGTTTGTCGGATAATTTGTCCTCGGCCCAGGCCAGGGCCGCCGCACTCATGGCGTCGGTATCCGGTGTTGCCAGTGGGTCCAAATCCAGCACCGGCACATGGGCGCGCGCCGCCCCCAGTTGCGACAACGTCGCGCGGGAGCAGGAACCGGAGAGCACCGCAGCGTGACCAGCGATGTGGGGCAGGGCGGACGGATCCCCCTGGTTCGCCAGTTTCCCAGCCCGCCGGAAATTCGCCGGCAATCCCAAGGCGACGCCGGACCCGCCGGTGAGCAGCGCGTGGTGTTCGGCCGCTTCCCCGATCGCCAGCAGATGCGCATCCGTGATGGCATCGACGATCGCGTAGCGGCGCCCCTGCTCCTTCAATCCGGTCATTGCCTGGCGGATCGCCTGTGCCCCCTGGTCCACAGTCGAGAACGGCACCAGCCCGACCGTGCCCTCGGTCTGGCGGGACAGGACCCGCACCAGATTGGCATCGGTCATTGGTGTCAGGGGATGGTTCTCCATCCCGCTTTCGTTCAACAGGCTGCCACCGACGAACAGGTGGCCCTGGAAGACGGTGCGCGCATTGGTCGGAAAGGCCGGGCAGGCGAGGGCGAAGCCGCAGCCCAGGGCATCGACCAGCGCATCCGCCACGGGGCCGATATTGCCCCGCTCGGTGCTGTCGAAGGTCGAGCAGTATTTGAAAAAGAACTGCGCGCAGCCTGCCGAACGCAGCCAGGCGAGCGCGGCCAGACTTTCGTCGACCGCCTGGCGCACCGGCGCGGTGCGAGACTTCAGTGCCACCACCACCGCATCCGCGTCCGGGACCGGGTCCGCCGGTCCCGGCACCCCGATCAGTTGCACGGTGCGCATGCCGCCTTTTACCAGCATGGAGCAGAGGTCGGTCGCACCGGTAAAATCATCGGCGATCGCGCCAAGCAACATGGGAACTCCTTTACGGCCCGGTCGGACCAGACGGTGGGCGCCCCGTCAGCCCAGGCGGCGGAGCGAGTATCGGGTGCGGCACGCTCATGCCAGGACGCGGGCAAACAAGGCGGCCTGGTCCTGCCATGATGGCAGTGCCTGCCCCGATTGCCAGGCAACCTCGGCCATGTCGTGTCGCAACCCTTGACTGAATATGATTCGGCGCAGCGATTTCGAGAGTTGATCCCGGTCATCCGGTGGGCAGACCACCCCGGCTTCCGGCACGACCAGAGCCCCCGCCGCGCCACCCGCGGTGACGGCCACCGGCACGCCACGCTTCAACGCCTCGGCAATGGCCATGCCGTACCCCTCATAATGGGTGGCCAGCGCGAACAGGTCGGTCTGTTGCCACAGAGCTTCCAATGCGTCGTTCACCACCTCCCCCGCAAGGGTCACGCGTCGGACGATGGCAAGCTCCTCGGCCAAGGCTTGCAGCCCGTGCGCGTGCACCGGATCGCGCAGCAGTGAGCCGACAATGGTCAGGTGCCAGTCAAGGTCGAACAGGCGAGCCAACGCACGCAGCAAGAGGTCGTGGCCCTTGCGCGGCACCAGGGCGCCGATCGACAGGATCTGGCAGGTTGCTCCGCCGGAGCCCATGCAGCGCGGCGCATCGTCGGTCCCGGGCACCACGACATGCAACCGCTCACGCGGGACGGAGAATTCGGTGGCCAGGGTGTCGGCGGTCGTCTCGCTGGTCACGATCAGGCGGGTCAGACGATTGAACAGGCGCTTCTCGGTGGCAAACAAGGCCGAACGGGTTGCGTCGTCGAGCCCGGTTTCCAGGGAGGTCGGGTGGTGGATGAGGCCGGTGGCACCCCGCGCGGCCAGGGCATCGTCCAGGCCAGCGAAGGCGGGCAGGGCCAGACCGTCGATGATCGGGCGCGTATCGGGGGGGATGCGGTCCCAGGCCTGACAGGCTGACTCCAGGGCGGTCTCGTCGGCGACCGGGTAGGCGCCTGGCAGCGGGATCACATCCGCGGTGTGACCCGCGTTGCGCAGTCCGGCCACAATCCGGCGGTCGTAGCCATAGCCGCCCGAGACGGTTTCGAATGGCGCGGGGACAATCAATGAGGCGTGCATCGGCGGATACTAGGGCGGTTTCACCATGACTGGAACCGGAAAACCGCTCTAGAACCTTGTTTTATCGCACGATTCATACGTTGTCTCCTGCCCCTTGGCGTGACCGGGCTCGTGCCCCATCCTGCTGGGATCTCGATCGCCCCGATCGCATCAGAGTGCGTTCGACCGGACGGAAACCCGAGGGCACGGTTCAGTGCGTTGTTTACGCGCACGTTTCGCCGCTCGGTGGGGGCCGTCCAGCCTCCGGCGCCGGGACATTGTCGGAAACGTCGTCTCCTCGTCAGCCTTGGCCTTGACCCGGGGTTCATCACGCCGTTTTCGACCGCGGGTGTGCGATTTTGATGTTCGAAGCAGGGGGCATTGGGGTGGCGCGGGGATCCTGGGGCTAGGGAAGTGGCTAGATGTTTACTTTTTGTTCTAGGTCGGACGCGATATCGGTGGCAAGCAAAAAATGGATTTCGGCGGCAAGATGCGGGTTCTTGGGGTCAAAACCCTCGGGTTGCCCCCGAGTTTGTGGTGTTTTGCCTGGATTTTGGGCGATGGTTAACAAAAATCCCGAATGGTTAATTTCGCGCGGAACTCGGCGTTGGCGATTTTCACCAAAGCTCACATCCGAGTTTCGGATTGGGTTGTTAGTCCATGATAAAACGCAACCTATCGGGCTTCTTAAGATTCTACTTTAAATATGGACTTTCTGTAATCCGTTCCGATCTGGCGCGGATAAGGGGGTGTTTCGTTACGGAGCAATGCGGGACTCGGGGGGTATTGTTCCGGTTCCATGCGGTTAATCCTGTCGTTCATGATTGCATGCGAATTGGGCAGATGGCTGCTTTCGAGACGGGTTGGACGGGTCAGAGACGGATGGGCTTGGGTGAGACGGCACCGCGCCATGATGAAGTCGGCTGCATGAAAAGCCCTTCCGCCTGTCCGTCGCGATGGCCGACATCGTCGCGTCCGTCTGTGGTGATCCCCGCTACCCGGATGTTGGGCGCCCTATTCACCCTGGACATCATTCACCCTGGGCATCATGTCTGGCGCCATTTTCGTCCGCATCGTCGGCCCATTGGGAATTGATCCCCGCGGTAACGGCGGACAGTTGTTCAAGCAGGACTGCCGGGTGTGGCTATGCTCAGCGTTCATCCTGGCGTCCTCACGGAACGAAGGCGTCTCTAGCCTGAGGCAGTTTGGCCTGCCGCCCAAGCGGATGCAGGCCTGAGACCAATCACGTCGCCGCTCGAAACGGCAACCTTGTCCAGTCTCCGCCGGAGCCTGGACAGGATGCCGTTTCGAACGGCGACGACTGGCCCGGCGATGCAGATCATCGCCGGGATACGGTGGGCGTTGGAGACCGGCGGCTCCGACCCAGGCCGGCGCCCGGCTGGCTTGGCAGCCGCACTGGACACTGCCGGCTGCGGCCTGGCGGTCAGGTCGTCGATCGCCTGACGCACCCTCGCCCGGGCGCGATGCAGCAGCACCCTTTGGTTTTCCGCGCTGATATCGAGAAGCTGACAGATTTCCTCGGGTGCCCGTTCCTCGATATCGCGCAGGATGATCACGGCACGCTGGCCGGTGGGCAGACGCTCGATCAGGTCCTGCACATGATCCCACAATTGCCGCCCGCCGACGATGCGTTCCGGGCTGATGTGATCCCAGAGGCGCGGGGCCTCCACCCAATGGCCGTCAGGCTTGAATGATGTCGCTGGGACGGCTCGTTCGCCGGGGGCGCTGCCGTCCAGGATCGCGGGCAGTCCAACCAGACGTTTTTCCCGACTGATGCGCGTGCGTGCACGGTTGAGAACGATACTGAAGATCCAGGTGGTCAGGCTGGACCGTCCCTCGAATCGGTCTATCCCCGAAAACACCGCCAGCCACGCATCCTGCACCACTTCCTCGGCCTGTGCTCGGCTGCCGATGATCGAGGCCGCAACGCCGGTCAGGGAGGCATGGAATCGTCGAATCAACGCGCGGTAGGCCGCCTGGTCACCCTGGCGGAGTCGCACCAGGAAGGTCGGATCGTCGAATTCCGTCTGCCGCATGCGCATTGGACCTTTGTTCGCGCCTGGGGTGGACACAATGTAATGCATCCTGATCGGCGGAGTCGTACAAGTCCATCGTAAACCCCGTCGAGTCATGGAGCTCCCGATTCCGACCTGCAATAGCATGTCCGAACTGGTCACGGACTACCTGGAAGGCACTCTGCCGCTCGGGACCCGCGTGGCCGCCGGACTCCATCTGTTCGCGTGCCGAGCATGCAAAACCTATTATGGGCAAGTGCGGGAGACGATTCGGCTGGTCAGGAGCGGTGTGCCGCGGCCCCCGGCCGAGTCGGTCGAGGAAGCTGTTCTCACGCGGATGACAAAACCGCATCAGGGCGATCCGATTGACCGATGAAGCGCCGTTTTGCGCGTGCAGATGCCACCATATTTAGCACCTGATGCTCATTGGTCGACCAGATGTCGATTTCTCCCCTGATCGCCCTCCGGATGTGTCTTACTCAATAAAATCTGTGGAACAGGGTGGTGGCGAAGCTGTTAACCAATTCTTAACGATACCACTGTAGGTTGTGCAGTGTCGGCCCAGCCATGATGGCAAGGCCACGGTATCGGGGGGCGCAAGATGCACCTTTTCGCCGAGACCCGCATGAACGGACCGCTGTCCCGCAAGTGGATGCGGTCGAATGGCTCCGCGACCTGGACTGCCATTCCCGTGACTTTGTGGATTTCACTTGAACGGCGTGAGCGAGGCTCACTATATGGCCTCGGCACACAGGTGCATTCCGAAGCGGGGACCCGAACCGTCGTCCACATACGACAGGCGCGCTTGCGATCGTCGCCACCTTGGGCGGATGGTCAGCGCAGACCGCACACATCGAATGGTTCAGGCGCGCGCGCCCCTGGTCGCAATGATGCGAAGGCGGGAGCAGCGCGGACTCTTCTGAGCCAAATGTCCCGGCAAGGAACCCATTCATGATCGAAGAGTTGTTGCCACATCGCGGGGAAATGTCGCGAATCGGCAAAAAAAACTTCCCGTGCCGCCCCCCGAATACGCTAACCTTGCATTCGTCTTGCATGGGGAGGCGTTCTATAACCCTCAGCAATGGAGCGGCCGATGCCCGCGGTCGATGATATTTTCGCCCTTTACGCTCGTGGTTTCGAGGCCCATCGCGAAACCGAGATGACGCTCGCGGCCTATTTGGATGCTTGCCGCGACGATCCCCTGGTCTACGCCACCGCGACGGAGCGCCTGCTCGCCGCGATCGGTGAGCCCGAGATGGTGGACACCTCCAAGGATGCCCGCCTCGGCCGCATCTTCATGAACCGTACCATCCGGCGCTACCCGGCGTTCGACGAGTTCTACGGCATGGAGGAGACGATCGAGCGCATCGTCGGCTTCCTGCGCCATGCCGCGCAGGGCCTCGAAGAGCGCAAGCAGATCATGTACTTGCTGGGCCCGGTCGGTGGTGGCAAGTCGTCCCTGGCCGAACGCCTGAAGGCCTTGATGGAAGCCCGTCCCATCTACGTCCTCAAGGCCGGCGACGACATCAGTCCCGTCTTCGAGTCCCCGCTCGGCCTGTTCGATCCGGAGCGCATGGGTCCCATGTTGGAGGAGCGCTACGGCATTCCCACCCGCCGGCTGACCGGGCTCATGAGCCCATGGTGCCTGAAGCGGCTGGATGAGTTTGAGGGCGATATTTCCCGCTTCCGCGTCCTGAAGATGATGCCGTCGCGGTTGCGCCAGATCGGTATCGCGAAGACCGAGCCAGGCGATGAGAACAACCAGGATATCTCGTCCTTGGTCGGCAAGGTCGATATCCGCAAGCTGGAAATGCATGCGCAGAACGATCCCGATGCCTACAGCTACTCGGGCGGGCTGAATCGCGCCAACCAGGGCATGCTCGAATTCGTCGAGATGTTCAAGGCGCCGATCAAGATGCTGCATCCGTTGCTGACGGCAACGCAGGAAAACAACTATATCGGCACGGAAAACATCGGTGCGATCCCGTTCACCGGGATCATCATGGCGCACTCGAACGAATCGGAGTGGCAGAGTTTCAAGAACAACAAGAACAACGAAGCCTTCATTGACCGTATCTATGTCATCAAGGTGCCCTACTGCCTGCGGGTGACGGAAGAGCAGAAGATCTACGAAAAGCTGGTCAGCCGTTCGGAACTCAGCGAGGCGCCTTGTGCGCCGGCGACCCTGGAGATGTTGGCGCGGTTCTCGGTTCTCACGCGGCTGAAGAAGCACGAGAACTCGACCACGTTCTCCAAGATGCGGGTCTATGACGGCGAAAGCCTGAAGGAGACCGATCCGCGCGCGCGCAGCTTGCAGGAATACAAGGACACCGCGGGTGTCGAGGAAGGCATGGACGGTGCGTCCACGCGCTTCGCCTTCAAGGTGCTTGCGGCAACCTTCAACCACGACACGACTGAGGTCGCGGCCGATCCAGTGCACCTGATGTATGTGCTGGAACAGTCGATCCGGCGCGACCAGATACCGCAGGAAACCGAAAAGCGCTATCTGGAGTTCATCAAGAGTGAACTCGCGCCGCGCTATGCCGAGTTCATCGGCAACGAAATCCAGAAAGCCTACCTGGAATCCTACCACGACTACGGACAGAACCTGTTCGACCGCTACGTTGCCTATGCCGATGCCTGGATTGAGGATATCGACTTCAAGGATCCCGATACCGGCCAGTTGCTGAACCGTGAACTGCTGAACCAGGAACTGACCAAGGTCGAAAAGCCCGCCGGCATCGCCAATCCGAAGGACTTCCGCAATGAGGTGGTGAAATTCTGCCTGCGGGCGCGTGCCAACAACAACGGTCGCAACCCGTCCTGGACGAGCTACGAGAAGATCCGCGAGGTGATCGAGCGGCGCATGTTCAGCCAGGTGGAAGAACTGCTGCCGGTGATCAGCTTCGGGTCCAAGAAGGACGGCGACACCGAGAAGAAGCACAATGATTTTGTCGAGCGCATGACGTCGCGTGGTTACACGGAACGGCAGGTCAGGCGGCTTGTGGAATGGTACATGCGGGTGAAACAGGCGGGCTGAGCAGCCCGTCCGCACCCTCGCAGACGAAAGGCTAACATGCACATCGTCGACCGCCGCCTCAACCCAAGTGGCAAGAACCTCGCCAACCGGCAACGGTTTATGCGCCGAGCGAAGTCGCAGATTCAGAAAGCGGTGCATGAGACGTCGGGGAGCCGTGGGATCAAGGATGCCGATGAAGGCGGTGAGGTCGTGCTGCCCGCGAAGGGCGTGCACGAGCCATCCCTCCGTCGCAGTGCCACCGGCGGCATCCGCGACCACCTGCTCCCGGGAAACAAGGAATATATCGCCGGCGACACCATCCCTCGCCCACAAGGCGGCGGTGGGGGAGGTGGGTCGGAGGGCAGCCCGGACGGGGAGGGAGAGGACGATTTTCGCTTCGCCCTGTCCCGCGACGAGTTCATCGATCTGTTCCTGGAGGATCTGGAACTTCCGGACCTCGCCAAGCGCCGGGTCGCCAGCGCGGAGGCCGTCAGTTGGAATCGGGCGGGCTACTCCGTCACGGGGTCTCCCGCCAATCTCGCTCTGATGCGCACGGTGCGGAACAGCCTGTCGCGACGGATTGCGTTGAAACGCCCACGGCCCGAAGAGTTGGACCGCCTACGGGACGAGATCGCCGGGTTGGACGCTGATCCCGACAATATGCCCCGGAAGTTGGAACTGGAAGAGGAACTGGCCCGCAAAATGCGGCGCATTGGGCTGATCCCGTATATTGATCCGTTGGATGTGCGCTACAAACGGTTCGACGCGACCCCGAAGCCGGTCGCGCAGGCGGTGATGTTCTGCCTGATGGATGTGTCCGGCTCGATGACCGAGCACATGAAGGATCTGGCAAAACGCTTCTATGTGCTGCTGTACATCTTCCTGAAACGCCGCTACAAGAATGTCGAAGTCGTCTTCATCCGCCACACCCACCAGGCGTCGGAGGTTGATGAGGAAACCTTCTTCAACAGCCCGGAAACCGGCGGCACGGTCGTCTCCACGGCACTGGAAGAAATGCAGCAGGTCGTCGCCGAACGCTACAGCCCGGATTCCTGGAACATCTATGCGGCCCAGGCCTCCGACGGCGACAACACCGCCAGCGACAACGACCGCACCGCGTCATTGCTGACCGATACGATTCTGCCGATGTGCCAGTATTACGCCTACCTGGAAGTCGGCCGCGATTCCGAGCATTTTCCGCCCGGGTTCATCCGCCGCGACAGCGATCTGTGGCAGACCTACAGCGGGCTGATCAAGGCGGGCGCGCCCATGGCCATGCGCAAGGTTGGCCACCGGCGCGAAATATACACAGTGTTCCGCGAATTGTTCGCGAAGAAGGTTGGATCGGAGGCCGTTTCCGCATGAGCACGACCCTGCGCGCGGAGCGGCCGCTGTTCGAAGGCGCCGATTGGGAATTTTCAACCATCCAGCGCTGCCATGAGGCGATCGAGGAGATCGCGGTCAAGGAACTCGGGCTGAACGTCTATCCCAACCAGATCGAGATCATCGGCACCGAACAGATGCTGGATGCCTATTCCTCGATCGGCATGCCGCTGTTCTACAAGCATTGGTCCTTCGGCAAGCACTTCGCCCGCAATGAGGCGATGTATCGCGCCGGCATGCAAGGACTGGCCTACGAGATCGTCATCAACTCCAATCCATGCATCAGTTACATCATGGAAGAGAACACGGCGATGATGCAGACCCTGGTCATCGCCCACGCCGCGTTCGGCCACAACCACTTCTTCAAGAACAACTACCTGTTCAAGCAGTGGACCGACGCGGACGGGATTCTGGACTATCTGGAATTCGCCCGCGACTACGTGATGCAATGCGAGGAGCGGTACGGGGAGGCAGCGGTCGAAACCCTGCTCGATTCCGCCCACGCGCTGATGTCTCACGCCGTGCATCGCTATCCTCGCAACCGGGCCACCGACCTGCGGATGGAGGAAAAGCGCGAACGCGAACGCCGCAACCACGACGAGCAGGTGTTCAACGACCTCTGGCGCACCGTCCCCGGCAAGTCCAACACCCGGGCCGATCCGACGACCGAGGAACGCCGCAAGGCGCTCCTGCAACTGCCGCAGGAAAACATCCTGTACTTCCTGGAAAAGAGCGCGCCGCGCCTGGCTCCGTGGCAGCGTGAACTGTTGCGCATCGTTCGGATTATCGCGCAGTATTTCTATCCGCAATCGCAGACCAAGGTCATGAACGAGGGCTGTGCCACCTACGTGCACTACCGCATCATGAACCGGTTGCACGAAAAGGGCCTGCTGACCGACGGCGCCATGGTGGAATTCCTCCGCTCCCACACCAACGTCGTGTTCCAGCCTGACTTCAACGATCCCCGCTACTCCGGCATCAACCCCTATGCGCTCGGCTTTGCCATGATGCAGGATATTGAGCGCGTCTGCACCGAACCCACGGAAGAGGACCGGCAATGGTTCCCCGACATCGCCGGCAAGGGGGACCCGATGGGCGTCCTGCGCGACTGCTGGGCCAATTATCGCGATGAGAGTTTCATCCTGCAGCATCTCAGTCCGCACCTGATTCGCCATTTCGGCCTGTTCCACGTCGTTGACGATTCCAGTGAGCAACATCTGCGGGTCGAGGCAATCCACGACGAACGCGGTTATCGCAAGATCCGGCAGGCATTGGCGCGTCATTACGATGTCGGCTGGACGGCCGCCGATATCCAGGTGGTCGATGTCGACCTGTCAGGCGACCGCAAGTTGATCCTGCACCACCGGGCGATGAACCGCGTCCTGCTGGAAGAACGCGACACCCGCATGGTGTTGCAGCATCTGGCGGATCTTTGGAGCTACGATGTTCTGCTGAAAGAAATCGATCCGGTCGGTGACACCGTGCTGAAAGAATACAGCGCGAGCCCGCGTGCCCGGATCGCGCAGACGAACACGCCCTGACCGGACGGTCAGGGCGCCAGCACGCTCTCCACCGCGATACCGCGGCAGTCCATCTCGTAGTCCAATCCTACGACCGGCGGGCGCGCGAACTGCCAGGTGATGCCGTGCGCGGCGGCGCCTCGGCGCACCAACAGATCGCCCAGGAAAGGATGGATGTCGTAAACGCTGTAGACCTGTGTGCCGGTCACGGATGACCAATCGGTATCCAACACGGCCATGCGACGTTCCATCTCGCCAACCACGTAGTCGGCCTTCGCCCGCATCCCCTCCGGGCTGGTGTCGCCCAGACGGATGGTGTGGTCCCGATAATTGGCCTGGCCCTCGCGGGCTTCCCCACTGCCGGCGATCATGAAGGACGGTGCGGTGTCCGTGCTCGGGCGCGCGACGCAGAACGCGTGGAAACCGGGTTCCGCGGGTGGATCGATCTCCGGGCAGACATTGCTGCGAGCGACCGGATTGCCCTGCTCGGTCAGCACGCCCCAGCCCTGCAACACCGCCGCATAGTCGCGGTTGAAGGCCAGAAACCCGTCCTCGGTGAACGGCGCCGGAGAGCGCAATTCACAGGCACAGAACGACGTCAGAGGCAGGCCCTGGGAATTCAGATAGGCGGCGATCCGTGTCCAACCGTCCGCCATGGGCAAGACTCGCGCGAATCGCACACGCTCTATCCGGTAACAGGGTAGGGCGGCGACCCCGGCCGAATACTGGAAAACGCCCGGCGCGTAGGCATAACCCCGCGCCGGCAATGCGATCGCGCCGGTCATGGCAGGATTATTCCGCGGCCTTCGCCTTGCGGGCCATCCATTCCTCGACCGAAATGCGAGGCACCTCGAACCGGTCGGTGACGCGGGAATACCAGCCGCCGCCGTGCAGGCGCCCGATCAGGTCCAGCTTCGGCGTGTCGATGTAGCAACGGTCCGCGTCCAGCACGCAATCGTCCTGAACATACATCGCAACGACCTTGCCGAGCACCACGGCGCGGTCGATGCCGACATCGACGATGACCAGCCGCTCGCACTCCATGGCGACCGGGGCTTCCTTGATCCGCGGCGGCTTCACATGCAGCGACGGCGCGGTGGTCAGGCCGGCCTCCTTCAGCTCATCGACGCCTTTCGGGAAATCGATCGCGGTGATGTTCATCGGTTCGGCCAGCGCATAGCTGCACAGATTGACCACGAACTGGCCGGTGCGGCGGATATTGCCGCCGGTGTCCTTCACATCGCCCGGGCCACGTCCACCGATGCCGAATGCGACGACTGGCGGGTTGCCCGACATGGCATTGAAGAAGGAGAACGGCGCGGCGTTGACGGTGCCGTCGACATCCTGCGTGGTGACCCAGGCCACCGGCCGAGGACCGATGGTCGCAACCAGCAGCTTGTAGATGTTCTCGTTCTTGGTGTCTTGAAAATCGAACAGCATGTCGGGTCTCCGCGGAATTTAGCGGAGCGTTACGCGCCGATCCCGCCCCTGTCCAGACCGCTCGTCCTTCGCCAGGATGCCCGGTCGTGACGCAATCCCAACCCCGCGTGTCCTTCAGTGCCTGGTGCTATGTGCTCGCCTGGGCGGGCTCCCTGTTCGGTCAGGTCGCCGGCGTGCCGGCATGCGGCACCTTGGCCGGGTTGGCGATGCTGACCTTCCTGATCGTGGAATTCCCCCGCCAGCGTCGCTACGCGCAGGTGCTGTTCCTGGTCCTGTCCGCGATCGGACTGATCGGCGTTGCCACGGTGGATGACCGATTGTCGCACTTCCTGGCTGGATGGCAGCGCGGCGCGGTCTATGGCGGGTTCTTCCTCGCCCTCAGCAGCCTGCGCGACGCGGCGGAGACCAGTCCCCTGGTTCGCCGCTGCGGACAGCATCTGGTGGCGCAACCGCCGGGACGTCGCTACGCCGCGCTGACCGGCGGCGGACACCTGTTCGGCATTATCCTCTCCTACGGCGCGATCGATCTGCTGGGCGCGATGGTCACCCGCGCCAATGCGCTCAGCGCCGCCGCGGGATGGGAAGCAGCGCGCGTTCTGCGAGCACGGCGCATGCTGATGGCGATCCACCGCGGCTTCTGCGTGATGAACTGCTGGAACCCGCTGAACCTGATGACCGTCATCGTCACGACGGCGGTGCCAGGGGCGCCGATGCGCGCCCTGATCCCGGCGGCATTGCTGGTATCGGTTGCCCTGATGGTGCTCGGATGGGCCGAGGACCGTATGGCGGCCGCCCGCTCCGCGACCCGTGATGGGGTCCCGCCGAACACACGAGAAAGCTGGTCCATCCATCTGCGTATGGTCGCGCTGGTTCTCGGCGTGATGGTGCTGGCCGAAGCCGCCAGTCTGATGCTGCACATATCGCTGGCAGCCGCCGTGACCTTGGCGGTTCCGCCAGTGGCTTTGATCTGGGCGGTGTTGCAATCCCGTGGCTACATAGCCCGATTCCGGGGACCCGGCGGTCGAACCGTGGATCGGGGGATGGGGGGACGGGTGGTCGGGATCATGCGGCGGCGGACCTTGCGGTTCCTCCATCGCGTGCCGAATTTCCGCGCCGAGGCGACCGTGCTGGCTGCGTCTGGCTTCATGGGTGTCTCGGTCGGGGCTGCGCTGCCGGCCACCGGGATGGAGCCGCTGCTCGCCTGGCTGCCCCCGATCACGATCCCGCTTCTGGTCCCGGTGGTGCTGATCGCCACCGGTCAGATCGGGCTGAACCCGATCGCCGTCGTCGCCCTCCTCGGCGCCATCATCCCCGACCCTCTCGCGCTCGGCGTCTCGCCCGCGGTGCTGGCGTTTTCCTGCATGCTGGGCTGGGGGCTGGCGGTGAACATGACACCGATGTCGGCCTCGGCGATCATCACCGCGCGGTGGGCCGGCGTGTCGCCCTGGACGGTGACGACACGCTGGAATCTGGCCTACTCCCTGTCGGCACTGCTTCTCGGGTGGGGCGCGGTCGCGGTCATGTTCGTTGTGTGGGGATAGCCGAGTACACCGAGAACGAACGGGTGTTGCGTAGGGCCCCCTTACACCAACCGGCCGAAAGACCGACCCATGGCGTCCCCTTATCGTCATCGCCGGGCTCGACCCGGCAACCTGCGCCAACGGCGGGGGCGGGTTGCCGGGTCGAGCCCGGCAATGACGGTGAGGCCGGTGGATGGATCATTCTGTTGACTGTTGGCAGTACATACGGTCAGGCTGGCCGACCGTATCCGCCTCCGCCGGGCGTCTCGATCACGAATACGTCGCCGGGGCGCATCTCGGCGCTGTCGGTTCCAGTCAGGACATCGCGGCTGCCCTCGGCGCGCTCGACCCATTGCAGGCCCGCCGCGCCGTCCGCGCCGCCCTGCAACCCGAACGGTGCCACATTCCGCCGTGACGACACGATCACCGCTGTCATCGGCTCCAGGAACCGCACGCGCCGGACCGCGCCATCGCCCCCGTGCCACCGCCCGGCGCCGCCCGAGCCGCGTCGGATGCTGAACAATTCCAATCGCACCGGGTAGCGCAATTCGAACACCTCCGGATCGGTCATGCGGGTGTTGGTCATATGGGTCTGGATGGCGGCCGTCCCGTCGAACCCGGGACCCGCGCCGGTGCCCCCGCAGATGGTCTCGTAGTATTGGCGGGTCGCGTCGCCGAACAGGAAGTTGTTCATCGTCGCCTGCGAGCACGCCAGGCTGCCCAATGCCCCGAACAGCGCGTTGCAGGTCGCCTGGGACACCTCGGTATTGCCCGCGACGACCGCCGCGCCCGGGCGAGGCGACAGGAACGTGCCATCCGGAATGATCAGCTTCAGCGGCTTCAGGCAGCCGTCATTCAGCGGAATGTCATCGCCCACCAGACAGCGGAACACATACAAAACCGCCGCCCTTGTCACGGCGGGCGGGGAGTTGAAGTTGCCCTCGTCCTGCGGGCCGGTGCCGGTGAAATCCACTGTGGCGCTGCGCGCTTCGCGGTCGACGCTGATGGAGACGCGCAGAGGTTTGCCGTTATCCATCCGGTAGTCGAAGGACCCGCTGCCCAGGCGGTCGATGACGCGGCGGACCGATTCTTCCGCGTTGTCCATGACATGGTGCATATACGCTCTGACCGTCGGCCAGCCATATTGCGCGACGACACGTTGCAACTCCTGCACGCCCTTCTCGTTGGCTGCCACCTGGGCCTTGATGTCGGCAACGTTCACATCCGGGCTTCGGGCCGGGTATTTCGCGCCGGCCAGGATGGCGCGAAACTCGGTTTCCCGGAACTCCCCGCCATCCACCAGCAGGAAATCGTCGATGACGACGCCTTCCTCCTCCAAGGTGCGCGACAGTGGCGGGGTGGAGCCGGGGGTGATGCCGCCGATATCGGCGTGATGGCCGCGACTGCCCAGGAAGAACTGGATCGCCTGGCCGCTTGCATCGAAGACCGGCGTGATCACCGTGACATCCGGCAAATGCGTGCCGCCGTTGAACGGGTTGTTGAGCGCCACGACATCGCCCGGTTTCAGGCTGTGGCGGCGGTTGCGCAGCACGGTGCGCACGCTCTCGCCCATGGCGCCGAGATGCACCGGGACATGCGGCGCGTTGGCCACCAGATAGCCCTCGGCGTCGAAAATGGCGCAGGAGAAGTCCAGGCGCTCCTTGATGTTGACGCTCATCGACGTGTTCTGCAGCACCGCCCCGGTCTGTTCGGCCACGTTCATGAACAGGTTGTTGAACAGTTCCAGCAGCACCGGGTCGGGCCGATCGCTGCCCGGCGGGACGCGGGTCGCCAGCGGTTCGGTCCGGGACAGCATCATGTGGTCCAGGGCGGTGACTTCGGCCGTCCAACCGGGTTCGACCACGGTGGTCGCATTGGCCTCGCGGATCAGCGCCGGACCCGTGATCCGGTCGCCGGCGAGCAAGGCGGTGCGGTCATACACCGGGCAGTCCCGCGCGGCGCCGTCGGTGTGCACGCCGACGGTGTCGATCCTGGTGGGCGTACCGGTCGCGCGCGCCGGAAGGGTCGCTTCCCGCACGGTTTCCCCTGGCGCGGTCGCTTCCACCGCGACGGCTTCCACAATCAGGGGGCGACCCGGAGTGGCGAAGCCGAACCGCGCACGGTGTGCTTCGGTAAATTCGGCCGTCAGGCGCGAAACCGCCGCGGTCGGGTCGACGTCCGGCAGGGGGATGATCAGGGCCGCCTCGGTGCCAGTATAGCGCAGGTGCAACGACCGTGTGGTGGCGATTGTATTGGCCGCCGCACCCTGGGTCAGCAGTGCCCCGGTCGCGTCCAGCGCCAGCCGGTCGGCCAGCGCCGACAGATCGGGCAGGGCGGCGGCGAGCAGGGTAATTTCCACCGCCTGCTCGCGCATCGCGCTCTGGTCGGCCAGGCCCATGCCATAGGCTGACAAGACCCCCGCATAGGGATGGATGAACACGGTTTCCATGCCCAGCGCGTCGGCGACCAGGCAGGCGTGCTGGCCGCCGGCGCCGCCGAAGCATTGCAGGGCGAATCGAGTGGCGTCGTGGCCTTTCTGCACCGAGACCTGTTTGATCGCGTTGGCCATATTGGCAACGGCGATCGCCAGAAACCCCTCGGCCACCTGCCGCGGCGTCCGGGCCTCCCCGGTCGCGGCGGAAATCTCCTGGGCCAGGGCCGCGAATTTTGCCTCGACCACGGTTGCGTCCAGGGACTGGTTGCCATCAGGCCCGAAAATCGCCGGGAAATGCGCCGGCTGGATCTTGCCCACGCAGACATTCGCATCCGTGACTGTCAGCGGCCCGCCGCGCCGATAGCACGCCGGCCCCGGATCGGCGCCGGCCGAATCGGGCCCCACCCGCATCCGCGCGCCGTCGAAATGCAGGATCGAGCCGCCGCCCGCCGCGACCGTGTTGATCGCCATCATCGGTGCCCGCATGCGCACGCCGGCGACCGCGGTCTCGAAGGTTCGCTCGAACCCGCCGGCATAGAGAGCGACATCTGTCGAGGTGCCGCCCATGTCGAACCCGATTATCCTGTCCAGACCGGCCATCGCCGCGGTGCGCGCGGCACCCACGATGCCGCCGGCCGGGCCCGACAGGATGGCGTCCTTGCCCTGGAAGCCGCCCGCCTCGGCCAGACCGCCATTCGACTGCATGAAATAGAGTCGTGTACCGCCGAGCTCATGGGCGACCTGGTCGACGTAGCGGCGCAGGATCGGCGACAGATAGGCATCGACGACGGTGGTATCGCCGCGTGGGATCAGGCGCAGCAACGGGCTGACAGCGTGGCTGGCGGAGACCTGGCCCAGCCCCGCCTCCCGTGCCAGTTCGGCAAGGCGCTGTTCCTGCGCTGGGTATTTCCAGGCATGCATCAGCACGATGGCGCAGGCGTCGATGCCGGCCGCCTTGGCTGTGACGAAGGCCGCGCGCGCCTTGTCCTCCTCCAGGGGTTCGATTTCCAGTCCGTCGACACCGACCCGGCCGCCGATCTCGACCACGCGTTCGTACAGCATGGTCGGCAGTGTGATCGCCAGGTCGAACAACCGGGGGCGGGCCTGGTTGCCGATGCGCAGGCAATCCGCGAAACCACGGTTGACGATCAGCAGGGTGCGGTCGCCCTTGCGTTCCAGCAGTGCGTTGGTGGCGACGGTGGTGCCCATCTTGACGGCGTCGATCACGCCGGTTGGGATGGGGCTGTCGAGCGGAATGCCCAGCATGGTCTTGATGCCGGCGATGGCGGCGTCGCGGTAGCGGCCTGGATTCTCACTCAGCAGCTTGTGGGTGGACAGGCGCCCGTCCGGATCGCGCGCAACGATGTCGGTGAAAGTGCCACCGCGATCGATCCAGAACTGCCATTTTCCCGCCATATCGCGCTCCCATCGGTTCGAGGCATCTGGACAAGCATGGGGTGGGTTTGCAAGCCTGTCTTGCCGTAGCGCGAAAGGCCACGCCGATGTCCGCCAGCACTCTGCCCAACACCACCCTGCTCGAAGCCTACGAAGCAATGACCCCGGGCTCCGCGCGGCTGGCGGAAAAGGCCCAGAGTCTGCTGCCCAGCGGGCTGGCACATGACAGCCGCCAGTTCGATCCGTATCCAATCTACGTGGAGCGGGCGCTCGGGCCGGTGAAGTGGGATGTCGATGGCAACAAATACGTGGACTATTTTGGCGGCCATGGGGCGTTGATCCTGGGCCACAACCATCCGGCGGTGATGCAGGCGGTGCATGCGGCGCTGGATCGCGGCACGCATTTCGGAGCCTGCCACGAACTGGAACTGCGCTGGGCGGAGTTGATCACGCGGATGGTGCCCTCGGCGGAGCGGGTGCGGTTCACCGGGTCGGGCACCGAGGCCACGCTGATGGCGTTGCGTCTGGCCCGCGCGCAGACCGGGCGGTCCAAGCTGGTGCGGTTCCGCGGCCATTTCCACGGTTGGCACGACCATATGACCAGCGGCCACACCAGCCATTTCGATGGCACTCCGACCAGCGGTGTGCTGGCCGGCGTCTCCGACAACGTGCTGCTATGCGATCCCAACGATGTCGAGGGGATCACGCGCATCTTCAACGACCACAAGGACATCGCCGCCGTCATCCTGGAGCCGACCGGGGGCAATTTCGGCAAGATGCCGATCCTGCCATCCTATCTGCACGTCCTGCGGGACCTGACACGGCAGGCCGGCGCGCTGCTCATATTCGATGAGGTGGTGACCGGCTTCCGCGTGTCTCGCGGTGGCGCGCAGCAGCAGTTTGGCGTGACTCCGGACATCACGACCTTGGCGAAAATCGCCGCCGGTGGGTTGCCGGGCGGGGCGGTGGCGGCGCGCAAGGATGTGTTGGACTGGCTGGACTTCAAGGTCACCAAGGCGTCCGGGCAGGAACGTGTCTACCACCCCGGAACGTTCAACGCGAACCCGGTCACGGCCGCCGCCGCCGTGGCGACCTTGGAAATCATCGAGAGCACTGACATCTGCGACCGAGCCAATGCCTTCGGGACGGAAGTGCGTCGGCAGATGAATGACGTGTTGCTGGACGAAGGCGTGAAGTGGTCGGTGCACGGTTCCTTCTCCGGCATGCATATCTATACCAACCCGGAAGGCGCGGACATCGATCCGCACGGATTCGAAGCGGAGCATTTCATCCAGTCGATGATCGACAAGCCGCGCGGGGTCGGTGTGACCGGCAAGGTGCGGATGGGCATGTTGGTGAACGGCGTGGACATGAACTCTGGCCCGTCCGGCACGATTTCGGCCAGCCACGGGCCGGAGGAGATGGCGGTCACGGTGCAGGCGTTCCGCTCGACGATCCGGGCGCTGAAGCGGGAAGGCGCGATCGGGTAGAGCGGGCGCGACGGAGGGACCCTCCGGGGCCACGTTGGGGCCGGGTTATGCGACGCGGTGTGATCCAGATTTTGATCCAACGCTCTTCGGATTCGGGCCGCTAGAGCGGTTTGGCGTTTCCAGTCAGGGCGGAACGCTCTGTGCGCCACCAACGGACCGTCGGTCAGCCTGGCGGCGGGTTCACGACGCGCCGACCACGGCGACGATCTCTGCCAGTTTCCGGTGATGCGTCGCCAGATCCAGGCTGTCGATCGTCGCCGAACGGCGCAGCGACACCCCGTCCACGGCCGGTCCGTGGGCCACCATCGCCTCCAACACCATGCGGTCCAGCGCCGGGTCCAGGCAGCGCATCAGCTCGGTGCGCCAATCCGTCCGCAGCAACGCCAGAGCGGCGATCAGACCCCAGGCGGCCCAATGCGACACGCCGGCCATCACCAGGTGATCCGCTTGCGTCACGCAGGCGATCCGCGCCCCATACGTGATCTCGGCCGCGACCAGTCCGGGCGGCAGGGCTCCCATCCCGATCTCATTGCCTCCATCGCCGACCCCGATGGTTCTCCACGGACCTGCTGAGAACACGTCGTCGAGCGGTTGGGCATGCGCGCCGATGTCCCGCCCGCGCATGTTGCGCATCGTGCCGTCAGCGCTGCGCCCGCACCGCTCGATCGCAATGGCCCAGGTGATATCGGCAGTCCGCCAAGCGGTGATTGTCGCATCGGAGGCCGAACCCAAGGTCATGACATCGAGGGGCAAAAAGCCCACTCCGGCACCATGCAAGGCGGCGGCGCAGCCGGATGCGCAGGGGACGTCGGTCAACACGCGGCACGCAACCCCGGCCCGGGTCAGCCCGGCGGCCAGAAGCGCAGTACCGACCGGACCATCGGTCTCGGCGGCCGGAGGATCTCCGTCCGGCACATAAAAGCCGGTGAGCAGGCCAATCCGGGGGGTGCCGTCCGACGCCAGTGCCGCGGCGGCGCGCCACAAGCCGCCCTGGCTGGCCGCGAACAGGGCCTTCGCGTTGCGGCCGACATCCTCATGGATCAACGCCTCGATCCGGTCGATGCGTGCCCGGGTCTGGGTCATCCGCGGTCCACGCTGGCAGGGCAATCGGATGAAGGCAGGAGGGCCTTAGGGCGCTGCCCCGGACCCCGCGAGGGCTTCGCCCTTCGAACCCACCAGGGGCACGGCCCCTGGACCGCGATCTTTTGTGTCAGGGAAGAAAGGGGGCCAACCATGGCGTTTCAACGTCCGTATCGGCCCCCTTTCCGCCCTGACCCAATAAATGGCATCCAAGGCCCAGCCCTGGTGGGGGTCGAGGCGGCAACGCCCCTCGCGGGGTCCGGGGCGGAGCCCTGGAGCTTCTCTTCCTTCACCCGATTGCCCTGCCCATGCTGGTCTACCCCATAGGATCGGCGCTAAAACGCCGCGAGTTTCGTGTTCCGCAGATCGGTGATCAGCATGCATCCGGGCGCATGGGTGATGCAGAATTCCGGCTTCACCTGCGCAATCACCGCCTGGGGCGTTACACCGCAGGCCCAGAACACCGGCAGTTCATCGGCGCCGATCGGGACCGGGTCGCCGTAGTCGGGTTTGGCGATATCGCCGATTCCAATCGAGGCTGGCATGCCCAGATGCACCGGCGCGCCATGCACCGACGGAAAGCGCGAGGTGATCTGTACCGCGCGGATCGCATCCGCCGGCTTCATCGGCCGCATCGACACCACCAGCGGTCCGTGAAACACGCCGGCCGATACGCAGGGGATATTCGTGCGATACATCGGCACATTGGTGTTGCAGGCGATGTGCCGGACCTCGATCCCATCCTCGACCAGTGCTTCCTCGAAGGAGAACGAGCAGCCGATCGCAAAACCGACCAGATCGTCGCGCCAGACATGGCTGATACTGGTCGGCTCTTCCACCAGTTCGCCGTTCCGCCAGACGCGATACAGGGGCAGGTCGGTGCGCATATCCAAATCGGCGCCAAGGGTCGGGAAGCCCGGATCGCCGGTTTCCGACACCGCGAGCACCGGACAGGGCCGCGGATTGGCCTGGGCAAAGCGCAGGAAATCGTGAGCGAGATCGCGTGGCAGGATCACCAGATTGGCTTGAACATTGCCCGGCGCCAGACCGGCTGTGGGACCGCTGAACGCGCCGGAACGAATGCGATGGCGTTCCCGCGTCCCTGCACCGACGCGAATATCGGCCAGTCCGTCCATGGCGCTCACTCCGTCCCGATTGATCACGAACAGATTAACAGGCCCGGACTCCCGGCGCGAGCCAATCTCCTCTATGCAGCGGCAGAAAATAGCCGACGACATGGAGCAATCAGACGATGGTTCGAGGGTTTACGGGCAAGCTTGCGGCTTATGCGGTGGTCGCCGCCACGATGGGTGGCGCCGCGGCGTTCGCGCAGGCACCCAAAAGTGGCGGTGTCTTGCGCATCTACCAACGCGACAATCCTGCATCCGCCTCCATTCATGAGGAAGCGACCTACTCCACGAACATCCCGTTCATGGGCCTGTTCAACAACCTGGTGATGTTCCGCCAGGATGTGGCGCAGAACGACGTGTCCTCGATCGTCGGCGACCTGGCGACCTCCTGGTCCTGGAGCACCGACAATCTGACCCTGACCTTCAAGCTGCGCGACGGTGTGAAGTGGCATGACGGCAAGCCGTTCAGTGCCGCCGATGTGAAATGCACCTTCGACATGGTGCGGGAAAAGGCCACCGAGAAGTTCCGCAAGAACCCACGCAAGCTGTGGTACCAGAATGTCGCCGACATCACGACGAATGGCCCGAATGAGGTGAGTTTCCGCCTGGAACGTCCGCAGCCATCGCTGCTGTCGATGCTCGCGTCGGGCTATTCGCCGGTCTATCCGTGCCACGCGAACGCCGCCCAGCAGCGCACCAAGCCGATCGGCACCGGCCCGTTCAAGCTGGTCGAGTTCAAGCAGAACGAGTTGATCCGCGTGGTGCGCAATCCCGATTATTGGAAGCCGGGCAAGCCGTATCTCGACGGGATCGATTTTCCAGTCATCACCAACCGTTCCACCGCGGTGCTGGCCTTCGTCGCCGGGCGGATCGACTTGACCTCCCCCAACGAGATCACGGTGCCCCTGCTGCGCGATATCAAGTCGCAGATGCCCAACGCGGTCTGCCACTTCGGCCCGATGAATGTCAGCCAGAACCTCATTGTGAACCGGGAGAAGCCGCCCTTCGACAACCCCGACATCAGGCGCGCGATGGCGTTGGCGATCGATCGGAAGGCGTTCGTCGATATTCTGTTCGAGGGACAGGCCGATATCGGTGGCTCCATGCTGCCCACGCCCGCCGGGGTCTGGGGCATGCCGGAGGCGATGATGAAGGACATGACGGGCTACAATCCCGATGTCGCCAAGAACCGGGCTGAAGGTCGAGCGATCATGGAGAAACTGGGCTACAATGCGAATAACAGGCTGAAAGTGCGTGTCTCCACCCGCAACATTCCCGCCTATCGCGATCCGGCGGTGATCCTTATCGACCATCTGAAGGAAATTCATGTGGAGGGTGAGTTGGACCCGGTCGACACCAGCCTGTGGTTCTCCAAGGTCGCGCGCAAGGATTATTCGGTGGGACTGAACCTGACCGGCAACGCGGTGGACGATCCCGACCAGACCTTCTACGAGAACTATGCCTGCAAGTCCGAGCGGAACTACTCCGAATACTGCAATCCGGACCTGGAAAAACTGTTCGACCTGCAATCCCAGGAAGCGGACGTCGAAAAGCGCAAGAAGCTGGTGTGGGAGATCGATCAGCGCATCCAGAACGACGTCGCCCGCCCGATCATCCTGCATATGCGTGGCGGCACCTGCTGGACACCGGACCTGAAGGGCTACACCCCAATGGTCAACAGCTCCTATAATGGCTACCGGTTTGAGGATCTGTGGCTGAACCGCTGACCAGGCGGAACACAACGGGGTAGGGGAGGGATCCCCGCCCCCAAAGACAGGAGGACCGCGATGAACCCGGACACGATCGCCAGCATGGGCCGTCCGGCCGGATTGCCGTTCCGCATCGGCAAGATCGGCCATGTCGCCCTCTATGTGCGGGACCTCGAACGTTCGGCACGCTTCTACACCGAGGTGCTGGGTTTCCAGGTCTCCGATGTGATCCCATCCGGACGCCTGCCCGGCGGCGCCGTCTTCCTGCGCTGCAACACCGACCACCATGGCATCGCGCTGTTCCCCGCCACCGATGAAAACCCGGCCGGCGCGGGGCTGCACCATATCGCCCTGGAAGTCGGCACCTTGGATGAGGTCGTGCGGGTGCGCGAGCATCTGCGTCGCCACGACGTCAAGATCGATCTGGATGGACGCCGCGGTGCCGGGGTGCAACTGGTCGTCGAATTCCGTGACCCGGACGGGCACCGGTTGGAAATCTACTGGGGCATCGACCAGATCGGCTCGGAGGGCAAGGTCCGCCCGCCCGCACAATGGAAACCCGCCGCAAGCCTGGAAGCGGCGATCGCCGATCCGGTGGTGGGGCAGGACACCACCCTGCTCGACCCGTCCCTGTTGCGCACTTCCTGACCGCGGTCATGCCCAGGTCGGGGTCTTGCCCACGCCGGAGCCGTGCCCACGTCGGGGTCATGCCCAAGCCGGAGTCTTGCTTATGAACATTGATGCTGTACGCCAGATCACGCGGCCCAATGGCCTGCCATTCCGCATCGGCAAGATCGGCCATGTTGCGCTCTATGTCGCCGATATCGAGCAATCGACCCGCTTCTATGTCGAGGTGCTCGGCTTCAGCATTTCCGACATCTACGGCGACGACATGATGCCCGGTGGCGCGGTGTTCCTGCGCTGCAATCCGGACCATCACGGCGTCGCGCTGTTCAAGGCCACGGAAGCGAACCCCGCCGGCGCCGGCCTGCACCATCTTGCGTTCGAGGTCGCGACCCTGGATGAGGTCGTGCGGGTGCGCGAGCATCTGCGTCGGCACAATGCTCAGATCGATTTCGACGGAAGGCGCCGAGCCGGTGTGCAAATCGCGGTGGAATTCCGCGATCCGGACGGACACCGCCTGGAAATCTACTGGGGTATCGATCTGATCGGTTCCGACAACGCCGCTCGCCCCGCGGATCAATGGAAGGGCGCACGCAGCCTGGAGGACGCCATCGCCAACCCGGTGATTGGCCAGGACACGACCCTGCTGGATCCGTCGCTGATCAAGCGCTGAACGACACCGGTTATACCAGGCGCCCGAACCCTTGACTCGTCGATAGTTGGCCGGGCGCCTGGTATCTCTTTGATTTCGCGCGCCGCCGCCACACCAACCCTGCGCGCATACCGGTAGACGGTAGGGTCGACCGGTATTAATCCAATCCGCGGCGTGCCAGGGCGGCTGAGATGGTGTTCTCCAGCAGGCAGGCGATGGTCATCGGTCCGACGCCGCCAGGCACGGGGGTGACCGCCCCGGCGGTTTGAACGCATTCTGGGAAGCAGACATCGCCGACCAGGCCACCGCTCGGAGACCGGTTCACGCCGACATCGATGATCGTTGCGCCCGGCGCGATCCAATCGCCGCGGACCAGTTCGGGACGCCCGACCGCCGCGATCAGCAGATCGGCACGACGGCATTCCAGCGCGATATCACGGCTCCTGGAATGCAAGATCGTGACCGTCGCATCCGCCCCCAGCAGCAGCGCGGCGACTGGCCGGCCCACAATCGTGGATCGGCCGAGGACGACGGCACGCGCACCGGCCAGTGCCATATCCGTCGAGGCGAGCAGTTTCATGATCCCGGCCGGGGTGCAGGGGACAATCCCCGGTTCCCCGTCGGCCAACCGACCGGTGTTCATCGGGTGGAAGCCGTCGACGTCCTTGGCCGGGTCGATTGCCTCGATCACCGCGCGGGGACGGATCTGCGGCGGCAGCGGCAATTGCACGAGAATCCCATCCACCGAGTCGTCACTGTTCAGGCGGCCTATCTCCGCGAGGACGGCGCCTTCGCCGGTGTCGGCCGGCAGGCGGATGGTCTCTGGCTCGATCCCCACCTCACGCGCGGCGCGATCCTTGTTGCGCACATAGACCGCGCTGGCCGGATCGTCACCGACCAGGATCACGATCAACCGAGGACGGAACGACAGCCCCGCCAGACGGGACGCAAGTGACGTGCGCAGTGCGGCCGCGACCGCTTTGCCATCGATGATTCGGGCTGTCACAACGACTCCAAACGGGTTGCGAGGGTCGCCGGGTCGCCCACGACGCGCAGACGCTTTTCGCGGCTGGTGGCCCCGACGGCGACCCGAACGGCGGAGCGGGCAACCCCCAGCGCCTGTGCCATCAAGGCACACACCGCATCATTGGCCCGCCCACCTTCCGGAGCCTCTGTCACCCCGATGCGAAGCCGTGGCCCATCGACAGAACCAGCCGTCCCCTGCAGGCCGGGGCGCCGCGATTTCGGTTGCACCTTGACCAGGATCGTCACGCCGTCGTCGGTCGCACGCCAGAACGTGGTCAAAGCAACGGGCGAAGCGAGCCCAGGACCACCGATTCGTAGATGCTGGAGAGCACCATACGCGCGGCCTGGAGCACCAGCAGCAGGATGATCGGGCTGATGTCGATACCGCCCATGTTGGGCAACAGGTTGCGGATGGGCCGCAGCGCTGGCTCGGTGATTCGGTAGAAGAAATCACCAATCGTCCAGACGATCCGGTTACGGGTGTCCAGGACATTGAAGGAGGCAAGCAGGCTGAACAGCGCGGCCAGGATGACCGCCCAGATATACAGGCTGATCAGTTGATCGGCGAGCCAGAACAATGTCCTGATCATGCGGCGATATCTCCGTTGGGGCAGCGGAAGCTAACGGTGCGCGGCCCGATCCGCAACCGCTGCAATGCGCCCATGACCGATGCCCGCAACCGGTACGATCCGGGATTTCGAGGCAAGCGCGCGCTTGACTTCCGGAGGACGCATGAGCATTGTCCGCGCCCTGCGAGGGACCGCCAAAACGGCCCCGAGCGGAGCGGGATGGGGCTGTAGCTCAGTTGGGAGAGCGCCTCGTTCGCAATGAGGAGGTCAGGGGTTCGATTCCCCTCAGCTCCACCATCTCGCCCCCGGATATCGCCGCAAATCGTCCGTCCTCTCGGGTCGTCGCTTGCTGCTACCCGGGCTGCCCACGGCAGACTCGCACATTCATTTGGTGTTAGACGCGGGCTCCATCGCAAGCCCTGGCGTGGTTTTGCCAGGGCATGCTTCTGACAGGGAGACAGCGTTCGTGCCCGAAATACCCGAAGTTGAGGCGACACCGAAAAACCACCGCGGCGTGGCGCTGTTGATCGCGATCCTGGCTCTGCTGCTGGCGTTTTCCGAGCTGGGCGGATCCAACGCGGACAACGAAGCCATCGAGCTGAATGTCGCGGCGTCGAATCTCTGGTCCTTCTACCAGGCCAAGACGATTCGCCGCACGACGGTTCTGACCGCCGCCGAGGACATGGAAATGCGGCTGCTGAGCGTGACCGATCCAGCGATTCGGTCGGCGATGGAAAAGCGGGCGGGTGACTGGCGCAAGACCGCCGACCGCTACGAAACGGAGCCGGAGACCGGAGAGGGCCGTCGGGAACTGTCCGCGCGCGCAAAGAAAGCGGAATTGGACCGCGAGATTCAGAAGGCGAAAGGCGACATCTTCGATGTCTCGTCCGCGCTGTTGCAGATCGGCATCGTCTTGGCCTCCGCGGCCATCATCACCGGGGCCGTGGCGCTATCCTGGTTCGCCGGATTGCTCGGCAGTGTCGGCACGATCCTTATGGGCATTGCGATCGTCTCACCCATGCTGATCGGCAGCTTCATGTAGCGGGTCATGGTGCCATGGGGTGCGAACGGTTTCCTGGTCTGATGTGCCAGGACATGGCGCGCCTTGCATGGCGGTGTCCCAAATCCGCATGGGCAAGGCGCGTCCGTACGCCGCTCTGCTCTGTATCGGTTTGGGGTGGTGACCCTGACCGACTCGACCGGACCCGGACCAGGTTCAAGACATCCAGCACGGTCAACGGTTCTGGCGTTCTGACTGGTGTGCGGCCCGTCTCCGTGGTTGGAGCCGGCACCATGGGCTCCGACCAGATGTTGCGGTCGGGGCCGTGGCAGGGGGTAGTGTGCCCGGCGACAAGGCGTCGCGGCTATGGTGCCAACGGGCATCGCGACCGGCAGCTGTGCGGTCAATCCGACGCCCCCCGCAGTCGAGCGGATGGCGCGCCGGGGCGGCGGTCTCGCTCGGTATCGGCCTGCTCACGGTGACGGTCCCGCATGTCTCGGGCGCCGCCCCGGCATAGTCACAGTGTGAGGTGACTCTGGGATCGGCACGGTACTGACGCCCACCTCGACCGCAGCCAACCCGCTGTTGCGGCGTATCAGCGGCGGCGCGACGAGAGAGGGAGGAATGTTCGGAGCTATAGGACGCCTCTGAATCTTGCGAGCGGAAGTGCTATCAGATTCAACTCCGGCGACGTCGCGATTACCCATAGTTGCAACAAACCGAGCATCGTTGGTCGGGCATTGGCCCTTCCAACCCTGGCTTCAAGATCAAGCTACGACGATGCAGCAGCAGCGGCAGCAGCGGTGGTGGTGGTGGTGGTGTCGCGGTCGGGGATGTTTACTGTAATGGGAACTTTCTTGAGGTGAGACTGTCATGACGTATCTGATCGCCCTGATGTTCATGCTGTTGTTCCGGGCCCCGGGTGCCGATGCCCAAACGGAGACCCTCTCCGGAGCGTCGGTGAGAGCCGCTGGCACCACGACATCCCGCACGCTCGCTCAACGATTTACCGATGTGATCCACGTAAAGGATTTCGGCGCGGTGTGCGACAATACAGCCGACGATACTGCTGCGATCAACGCGGCGTTCACCCACCTGCGCAGAACACTGACCGCCGGGCAGACAATTCCTCTGGTAACGGACGGGCATCCCGTCGCCAAGGTTGTTTTTTCGGGAGGTGTCTGCAAGATTACAGGGCCGATCAACGTAACGGGGCTGAAGTCCTACTACCTGGAGATCGATGGAAGCGGGTCAGCGCTCAACTGCGTCATGGCCGGGGGCGTCTGTTTTGATGCCCTTGGCTCGCGGTTTCTCCGGATCCGTAACTTGACGATTGTAGGCGACCCTACAATCACTCCACGGGTTGGGTTGCAGATTGGGAAATTTGAGGAGGCGCCGGCTGACAATCACACATTGGACAATGTCGCGGCGCAGGGGGAATTTACGCTCGCCGCGTGTTATGTTGTGGGATCGGAAACGAATCTTTTCACGCATTTGCAATGCGCCAATTACGAAGAAAGTAGCGGCACGTATGGACTTATTATGGATGGGTACAACCATTTTGGTGTGACCAGCACGTTCAAGACGGTTACCTTACCGGTCGACGTTGCAGGTTCATTCAATGAAAATACGTTTGTGACGCCCGACATTCGGGCAACCGGAAGCGGCGTCCCGATCTGGTTTGGTGGTGCGGCCCGTCATAAAATGATTGGCGGATATCTGGTTTCTCAAAGCTATGGGGTGGTAATTTACAACCTGGGTAGAAGCGTGAACAACATGCTCGACCTGGACATCCACATGGAGACAACATCAATAACGGATGCCTTTTATATTACCGGAACGAATACGGCACCAATCATCAACGGATTTTCCTTTCGAGACCACGGATTCTCCGGTAGTAATTCTATATTTAAGGTAGATCCTCGCATTTCTACAGTCTCCCTGCGAAATGCGGATGTGCGTATAGGGTCGTATGCGAGGCCGACGACGGTGCTATTCGACGCACCATCCAAATGGTCATTTTACGGGACATATGCTTCGCCGCAACCGGCCAGCTTCAATGTTCCGGCTCAATTCCAGGGACAGCTCATCCAGGGCGATCTGTCGCTCTTTGGGAACTACGGAACCGGTTACGTATCGGCGCAGATGGGAAATAATGCCGTAACGGGCGGAATAGCGCGCGGCGTAAACGCTGTGGACTGGCAGTCGATTAGATTTATATCGGCACAAGTTGCGAAAGGTGCCGCGTCGACAGTCTCGGGTGGGTATTCAAATACCGCATACGCAGACTACAGCACTGTGACAGGTGGGCAGGGGAACACCGCATCAGGCGTCTACTCGACAGCGGGAGGGATCAACAACGGAGCGATCGGCACTGCGTCCACCGTATTCGGCAGTCAAAACAGTGCAAACGGTGTCGGTGGGGCTATACCGGGCGGCGTCTTGGCAAGCGATCGGGGGCGATATGCCTCGCGTTGCTTCGCTTCGGGTCAGTTCACGGCAATTGGCGATGCACAGACATGCCAGTTTGTATTGCGTGGTACCGGTTCCTCGACCTCTGCCATCCGGCTTACAGGAGATGGCGCACCGGCCGGCTCAGCCAATGTCATGAATCTAGCAAATAACAGCAAAATGAGCACTAATCATGACGTGCTGATTGCTGAAGCGACGACAGCAGAATTTGCCGTGTGCAGCCTCGTGGGAGCCGGGATCAGACGAGGGTCCAATGCCGCCGACACGGCAATCGCAGCGATGACATTTCCCACCTGGGTCATGAAATCGGCATCAAACGCCACGGCCGCTGGGTGGGGCTGCCCGACGATGACGGCAGATACGACGAATGGAGGAGTCAATGTAAGTTGGACGCCTCCGAAGGGCAATACGGACACGTTCTACCTGACCGACCGTGTGGATACGGTGGAAATCGTCAAGTGAATGGCGCATTGCCAGAAGCAAACACCTCGGCAGGATCATCCGCCAGGATCCGGACATACGGCAGCATCGCCATGTCCGGGGTCGTTTTCGTCGGGTTCTCGGTGATGCGTGTCATTGTGATCGTCAATCGGGTTCAATCGGGGTGCCCTCGGGCGACCCCTATGATGGCCACCATGGCCGCGACGGCGACGCTGACCTCAACTATTGGCTCGGGAGTTGGGCGGGATTGGCCGCCATGGATGTCGGAAAGGGACCAACCCGCGGGCGCCTACTGAAAGGGACGCCGAGTGACCTTATGCCGGGAGCCTCCGACATTCCTATGAGCTAAACCACGAACCGTGGATGGGAGGAACGACATCCGTCGAGTTGAAGACAGCCCCGTGCGGTGATCGTCTCACCCATGCTGATCGGTAGCTTCATGTAGCGTGCCATGGTGACACAAGGTTCGGCCGGTTTCCTGGTCCGATGTGCCTGGAGATGGCGTGCCTTGCATGACGGTTTCGCAATCCCGCACGTGCAAGGCACGCTCGTGCGACATCGCCTTCTATCGGAAGCCGGTGCCTCCCGTCATTTTTTGCAGAGAATCGCTCCAGCTCTGGAGCATCGAGGTCATCGGCGATGCCTGTTGAGAGGCCACGGATGTCAAATCGCAGCCGGGAATATAGGCCGCCGATGCGCCTGGCGGGCAGGGTTGTCCCGATATCTGTGATGACATTTGCCGCGTTGCGACCATCTGGGTTGGCTGCGACGACCGCATCGGTTGGTACGTCTGCACGACCTGCTGCGTGGGGGCGGGCTGCATCATCTGGGTGGCGGCAAGCTGAGCGAGTGGGACGGCGGCGACACACCCGCCCAGCGAAGTCGCCATGGCACAGGCCAATACGAACGGCAGCGGTCGGCGGACACGGTTTGGCGACATGGGTCGGTCCCTTTCAGGATGACGCCGGATCGACCTTGATGCCGCCCGCGCGGGAATTTTGGGAACCTTGGGCAATACGGCGGTTTTCGACGCCTGCCCGGATGCCCAACTGTCGCAGCGAAGTCTCAAGATTGGGTTAAGAAATGCCTTCTATTCGGCCCGCAGCGCGGCCCGCAGATCGGCCATGCCGACCGGGTCCTCCGCCGCGGTCAGCCGGATCGCGGCCAGGGTCGCGAAGCCATGCACCAGAGAGCGCCGCCGAGAGGGGGCGAGGCGGTGGATGGGGGCTTCGCGGAGGAGGTCGGCATCGGGGCCCGCGGTGACAATCAGGCCGGCGTCGTGGGGCAGGATCTCGCGCGGGAAGTCGATATCGACCGCGAAATACAGAGTATCTGCGTAATCGCGGTACTCGGGCCACTTCACATCGGTGAGAAAATCGCGAAGTCCGGACTTCACCTCGATGCAGGCAAAGTCGCCTCCCGGTTGCAGGGCGAGGATGTCAGCGCGCCGCCCATTCGGCAGTGGCACTTCGTGCAGCGGGGCCCAACCCAATCGGACACACAGGCGTGCGGTTGCGACGCGGATGGCCCTGGCGCGCTCGGGAAAGCCGATGGGCAGCATCGCATCGAAGGACGGCGCGTCCGACATCAGGCCAGCAGGGCGTCGATCGCCTGGGCCAACCGGATGTCATTGACGCTCAAGCCGCCCGCGTCATGCGTGCTCAACTCAATCCGCACTGTGTTCCAGACATTCGACCACTCCGGGTGGTGGTCCTGCTTCTCCGCCAGCAGCGCGACGCGGTTCATGAAGCCCCAGGCCTCATTAAAATCGCGAAACTTGAAGGTTCGGCAGATCGCGTCCCGGCCCTCCGCACGGGCCCAGTCCGGCAGGATCGCTGCCAAATTCGCGCGTTCCGCGTCGGTCAGTATTTTGGGCATGACGGGCTCCCTCGGTTCGTGTCTGTGTCGTGGCCGCTTGACCCGGCCGCGTTCCCATAGCACCGAATAGCCGCATGAGCGATCTGCGCAATCCAATACCGGCGTTCGGCTTGCCGCCGACCATCGACGACATCGCAAACATGGCGGAGCGTGCGCTTGCCACGATCCCGCTGCGGCTGGCCCGCCACGTGCACGGGGTCGGCATCGCGGTCGAGGACATGCCCGACGAGGAAACCCTGGATGAACTCGATATCGAGTCCGCCTGGGAACTGACCGGCCTGTATCGTGGCACGCCGCTGACGCAGCGCAGCGTGTCGGATCCGGTCCGTGAGCCGGACCTGATCTTCCTCTACCGGGAGCCAATCCTGTTGGAATGGATCGAGAGCGGCGAGGACCTGTTCCGTCTCGTGCGCAACGTGGTGGTGCACGAAATCGCCCATCACTTCGGCTTCAGCGATGCGGATATCGAGGCGTTGGAGCAGGATATGGACGTGCCGGAGCAGCCCTCCGGATTCACGCCTCGCTGAGCGCCGACCGCACCGCCTGACGGAGGGCCGGCAGCGCCTCCTGCGTGAACCATGGGTTCTGCCGTTCCCACCCGGTGGTGCGCCAGGATGGGTGCGGCAACGGAAACCGGTCCGGCAGGAACTCGCGATAGGCGCGGACCCGCTCCGTCATCGACCCCGGACCCAGCGCATCGATCTGGGCATAGGAGCCGACCAGCAGGGTCAGACGGATGGACGGTAACAGACCCAGCAGGCGTTGCCGCCAGAGCGGGGCACATTCCGGGCGCGGCGGCAGATCGCCGCCCTTCGCATGGCGTCCGGGATAGCAGAACCCCATCGGCACGATGGCGATGTGGCTGGCGTCGTAGAACAGGTCGCGCTCGATCCCCAGCCAGGCGCGCAGCCGATCGCCCGAGGCATCGTTGAAGGGGATCCCGGTCTCGTGGACCTTCGTCCCGGGCGCCTGGCTGGCGATCAGTATCCGCGCCGTGACCGACACCTGAAAAACCGGCCTCGGTCCCAGCGGCAGATGCTCGGCGCAAATCCGACAGGCCCGGATCTGCTCGGCTACAAGGTCGAGTGTCTCGTCAAGTGACGATGCCACGTTCGCGCAACGCCTCCACCACCCGTTCGGCCAATTCCTCGGGCGTGGCTTCCAGGGTCAGCAACCGGATCTCGGGGTCGAGCGGCTCTTCGTACGGTGCATCGACACCGGTAAAGTTCCGCAACTGACCGGAATCCGCCTTCTGATACAGGCCCTTCGGGTCCCGGCGCCGGCATTCGTCGACCGGCGTGTCGACGAAGATTTCCAGGAACTCGCCCTCCTCCACGCAATCGCGCGCCAGCATGCGTTCGTTGCGGTACGGGGAGATGAAGGAAACCAGCACGATCAGGCCCGCCTCGACAAACAGTTTCGAGACTTCCGCGACACGACGGATGTTCTCCACCCGGTCGGCCTCGGTGAATCCCAGGTCGCGATTGAGGCCGTGTCGGACATTGTCGCCATCCAGCACCATCGTGTGCTTGCCCATGGCGTGCAGGCGCTTTTCCACCAGGTTGGCGATGGTGGATTTGCCCGCGCCGGACAGGCCGGTGAACCACAGCACCGCCGGTTTCTGGCTATTCAGGCCAGCGCGTGCCTGCTTGTCCACGTCCAGCCGGTGCCAATACACCTCACTGCGGCCAGCATGGATGTTGGTCACCATCCCCGCGCCGACCGTGTTGCGGGTCAGCCGGTCGATCAGGATGAAGCCGCCCAGTTCACGGCTGGTCTCATAGGTTTCGCAGGCGACGGGGTGCGACAGAGAGATGGAGACGCGGCCGATCTCGTTCAGGTGCAACTCACGCACGCCGATCTCGTTCAAGGTTTCGACGTCCAGCCGGTTGGTGATGTCGGTGATGGTCCCTGTCACGGTCCGCGTGCCCAGCATGAACTGGTAGGCACGTCCCCTGAACAGCGGCGTCTCATCCATCCACACAACCCAGCAATCGATCTGATCGCCCAGCCGGGGTGCTGGGACAGTGGCGATCACGTCACCGCGAGACGCGTCGATTTCCCGGTCCAGGACCAGAGTGACAGGTTGCTCGAAGCCGGCGTCCGCCAGGTCGCCATCCATGGTGACGATGCGGGCGATCTTTGCTTCGACGCCGGTGGCCGCGTTCACAACGGTCGAACCCGGACGGATGGTGCCGGCGGCGACGGTCCCGGCGTAGCCACGGAATGCATGGTCGGGGCGATTGACGAACTGCACCGGCATCCGGAACGGAGTTTCCGCATCCGCCTGGTTCAGTTGCACGTCTTCCAGCACCTTCAGCAGGGTCGTGCCGGTGTACCATGGCAGGCGGGTGCTGGCGCTGGTGACGTTGTCGCCGTCCCGCGCGCAGACCGGGATGGGGGTCACGGTCATTGTCCCCAGCCGGTTCAGCAACGCCAGGAAGTCAGCGACGATCTTGTCGAAGACAGCCTGCTCGAAATCGACCAGATCCATCTTGTTGACGGCCAGCACCAGGTCATGGATGCCCAGGAGCGAAGCGATCGCGGCGTGGCGCCTCGTCTGGTCGAGGATGCCCTTGCGCGCGTCGACCAGCAGGATCGCGAGGTTGGAGTTGGATGCCCCGGTCACCATGTTGCGCGTGTATTGCTGATGGCCTGGCGTATCGGCCAGGATGAAGCGGCGCTTGGGGGTTTCAAAATAGCGATAGGCAACGTCGATCGTCACGCCCTGTTCGCGTTCGGCGGCCAACCCGTCCACCAGCAGCGCGTAATCGACGCCGTTCTCAACCGTGCCGAAGCGCCGCGAATCATGTTCCAGAGCCACCATCACGTCGTCGGGGATAGAGCCGCATTCGAACAGCAGGCGCCCGATCAGGGTGGACTTGCCATCGTCGACGCTGCCGCAGGTCAGGACGCGGAGAAGGGAATCGGGCATCAGAAATATCCCTCGCGCTTCTTCATTTCCATCGAGGAATCCTGGTCCTTGTCGATCAGGCGGCCGGCACGCTCCGAGACCCGGGTCGTTCGCATCTCGTTGACGATATCCTCCAATGTGGCGGCATCGGAATCGACCGCGGCGGAGAGCGGATAACACCCGAGGGAGCGGAACCGGACCATCCGGTCGACCGGGGCCTCACCTGGCAGGAAGCGCATCCGTTCGTCATCGACCACGATGATCTGGCCGTCGCGGATGACGGTGGGGCGCATCTTGGCAAAATACAGTGGCACGACATCGATGCCTTCTGACTGTATATACGTCCAGACATCCAACTCGGTCCAGTTCGACAGCGGGAAGACGCGCAATGTTTCGCCCGGTGCCAGACTGCCGTTGTAGAGATGCCAGAGTTCCGGCCGTTGGCGCTTCGGCTCCCATGTATGTCCGGGTCCGCGCACCGAAAAGATGCGTTCCTTGGCGCGGGAGCGTTCTTCGTCCCGGCGGGCACCGCCGATCGCGGCATCGTAGCCGCCTTCGGTCAGCGCCTGCTTCAGCGCGTCGGTTTTCATGATCTGGGTATAGGCGCTGCCATGGTCGAAAGGATTGATCCCGCGCGCCTGGCCGTCGGGGTTGGTGTGGCGGCGCAACTCCAGCCCGAACCGCTCGATGGTGGCATCGCGGAACGAGATCATGTCCCGAAACTTCCAGGTCGTGTCGACATGCAGCAGCGGGAAGGGCGGTTTCGCAGGGAAGAAGGCCTTGCGGGCCAGATGGAGCAGGACCGAGGAGTCCTTGCCGATCGAATACAGCATCACCGGTCTGGTCGTCTGCGCGGCAATTTCCCGGAATATTCGGATACTTTCGGCTTCCAGGGCCGTGAGGTGGGCGGGGCGGGCCATCATGGGTGAGCGTCCTGCGGGATGGTGATCATGGTGCTGGGATATCGTTGCCAAATGGTTGTCACGCCGGCCCGGACCGAGCCAAGTCTCCGCGCCTTATCGGGGGGCCGCATCGGGGGAGGCAGGGTGTCTTTTCATTTCCTGATGGGGGAGGCAAGAAAAATTCGCCGAATCAGACATTAAATGAAGTTTCGACGCATGACATGACGACAGTATTATTGTCTAGACGCGCCTGACGACGTAGCTCTGTTCCAGGGCCTCCATGATCGCCAGCGCATGACTTGGGTCGCGCGCCTCAACCATCACCTCCAATTCGGCAGCCTGTACGGAAGAGGACGCGAACAGCCGTTGGTGCGAGACCTCAATGATATTACCGCCGCTGTCGCCGATTTTGCCAGCAATATCCGCCAGTACGCCGGGGCGGTCGGGGATTTGCAGATGCAGGCGCAGCAGCCGTCCGTCGCGCAGCAGGTTACGCAGCAGGACATTGGACAGGATGCGCGCATCGATGTTGCCGCCGGTGATGGCGACGCCGACGCGCTTGCCGCGAAACCGCTCGGGATAGGTCAGCAAGGCGGCGATGCCGGCGGCGCCGGCCCCTTCGGCAACGGTCTTGCCGCCTTCGATCAGCAAGCCGACGGCCTCCTCTATGGCACGTTCGGGGGTGATCAGGATCTCGGTCACCCGGCGGCGGACCAGTTCGAACGGGATTTCACCGATGTCGCGCACGGCGATGCCCTCGGCGATGGTGGCGCCGCCGACCGACACGGGCCGCCCGGCCAGCCTCTGCGCCATGGCCGCGTAGGTTTCGACCTCCACGCCAAAGACCGCGATCCCGGGCTTCAGCGCCATCGCCGCGATCAGGCAGCCGGCAAGCAGACCTCCGCCGCCCACGGGGATCACCAGGGCGTCCAGGTCGGGGACGTCCTGTAGCATCTCCAACGCCAAAGTGCCTTGCCCGGCGATAACCCCGGGATCGTCATAGGGGTGGATGAAGACCAGACCGTCCCGTTGCGCCAGGATGGTGGCATGGTCAGCCGCTTCGGCCAGGGTTTCACCGTGTAGTTCGACCCGGGCACCCCAGGCGGCGGTGCGGGTCACCTTCGTGGCCGGGGTAAATTTGGGCATCACGATGGTAGCGGCGATGCCCAGCAACTGCGCGTGGCGCGCCACGGCCTGAGCGTGGTTGCCGGCCGACATGGCGATGACGCCGCGGGCACGTTCCAACGCGTTCAACTGCGACAGCCGATTGGCCGCCCCGCGCTCCTTGAACGCGCCGGTGGCTTGCAGGTTGTCGAGCTTCAGGAAAACCGTCGCCCCGGTCGCACGTGAGATCGCGTCGCTGGCAACCGTCGGACTGCGCAGGACCCGTCCGGCGATCCGTTCGGCCGCCGTCTGGATATCCGAAAGGGTGATCACGCCGACAGCGACCCAGCAGGCTCTTTGTCGGGTGGGCCAGACTGACGCATCCGCGCGGTAAACTCTTCCACGATCTGCCCTAAATGAACTTGATGCCGAGGATCTCGTAGGACCGATCGCCGCCTGGCGCGGGAACCGACACGGTCTCCCCCACTTTCTTGCCGATCAGGGCCTTCGCCAGCGGCGACGAAATGGACAGGCGCGCCGCCTTGATGTCGGCTTCATGGACACCGACGATCTGGTAGGTGTTTTCCTTCTCGGTCTCCTCGTCCACCAGCCAGACATGGGCGCCGAACTTCACATGCTCCCCGGTCAGGGTGGAGGGGTCGATGACCTCGGCGGCCGAGACGATCTCCTCCAACTCGATCACGCGGCCTTCGATGAAGGACTGGCGTTCCCTGGCGGCGTGGTACTCGGCGTTCTCCGACAGATCGCCGTGGGCACGTGCCTCGGCAATCGCGCGGATGATCGCGGGGCGTTCAACCGCTTTCAGGTGGCGTAGCTCGTCTTGCAGCCGCTGCAGGCCTGGGGCGGTCATCGGAAACTTCTGCACGTCGAGGTCCTTCGAGCGACAGTGATAAAGGGCTGCACAGGCTGGCGCGGGTTGGATCGCGAAGCAATCCGCGAACCGCACGGGGGCGCAAGCCTGCGCAGGTTTCAATCGATAAGCAAACCCCGAGAGGCTTGCCCCCAGGAAATTTGCCTGGGACGTTTCAACCGCGCGTCGCGACCGCGGCCCGATGGGGGCCGGGCCGGGTCCGGTCGCGGTGTTCGGCTCAGAACGAACCGCGAAAGTAGGATTGAAGGGGCGCGACTTCAAGCGTTCCCGCTTTCAATGCCGCAATTGCGTGCACGGCGGCCCGCGCGCCGGCCATTGTCGTGTAGTGCGGGATGCCGTGTGTCAGCGCCCCGCGGCGGATGGCAAAGCTGTCGGCGACCGATTGCGGCGTGGAGGCGGTGTTGATCACCAGTTGCACGTCGCCCGAGCGGATCGCGTCCACACAATGCGGCCGCCCTTCCAGGACCTTGTTGACCAAGGTCACCGGCAGTCCGGCTTTGCGGATTCGCGAAGCCGTGCCGCGGGTCGCCAGGATGGTGAACCCCATCTCCGTCAACCGACGAGCCAGGGCGGCCAGCCCCTTCTTGTCGGCGTCCTTGACGGACAGGAACACCGTGCCGTTTTCCGGCAGGATGACCCCCGCGCCCAACTGCGACTTGGCAAAGGCGCGTTCGAAACTGGAATCGAGGCCCATGACTTCCCCGGTGGATTTCATCTCCGGGCCCAGGATCGTGTCCACATTGGGGAAGCGCGCGAAGGGGAAGACCGCCTCTTTCACCGCGACATGCGGCGCGATCGCTTGGTCGTCCAGTTGGAAATCGGTGGCCAGTTTCGCCCCGGCCATCACGCGGGCCCCGATCTTGGCGACCGGTACGCCGGTGGCCTTGGCGACAAACGGCACGGTGCGGGAAGCGCGGGGATTGACCTCCAGCACGTAGATCGTGTCGTCCTTGATCGCATACTGCACGTTCATCAGCCCGACGACGTTCAGCGCCTTGGCCATCGCCTCGGTTTCCGCCTTCAGCTCGGTGACGGTCGCCGGCGACAGCGTGTAAGGCGGCAGCGAGCAGGCTGAATCGCCGGAATGGATGCCGGCTTCCTCGATATGCTCCATGACGCCCGCGACATAGACGGTCTCTCCGTCGCAGATGCAGTCGACATCGACCTCGATCGCGTCGTTCAGGTAGCGGTCGATCAGGACCGGGTTTTCGCCGGAGGCGCGGACGGCTTCGCGCATATAGCGATGCAGGCCCTGGCGATCGTAGACGATTTCCATGGCCCGGCCACCAAGGACATAGGACGGCCGGATCACCACCGGGTAGCCGACCCGTTCGGCGATCGCCTCGGCTTCCTCGGCCGACCGCGCGATGCCGTTATCGGGCTGGCGGAGGCCCAGACGTTGCAGCAGGGCCTGGAAGCGCTCCCGGTCCTCCGCCACGTCGATCGCGTCCGCGCTGGTTCCCAGGATCGGGATACCGGCCTTGGACAGCGCCTGGGACAGCTTCAGTGGGGTCTGACCGCCATACTGGACGATGCAGCCCAGCAGGGTGCCGTTTTCCTGCTCCCGGCGCACCAGGGCGATGACATCCTCGGCTGTCAGCGGCTCGAAATACAGCCGGTCGGAGGTGTCGTAGTCGGTGGACACGGTTTCCGGGTTGCAGTTGACCATGATGGTCTCGAAGCCAGCCTCCTTCAGCGCATAGGCGGCGTGGACGCAGCAATAATCGAACTCGATACCCTGGCCGATGCGGTTCGGCCCGCCCCCCAGGATCACGATCTTGGTCCGGTCGGTCGGATCGGACTCGCAGACCGGGATGCCGTAGCCGCCCTCATAGGTCGAATACATGTAGGGCGTGGCGGAGGCGAACTCCCCCGCACAGGTGTCGATTCGCTTGTAGACCGGCAGGACGCCAAGGTCCTGGCGATAGGTGGCGACGTCGTCCTCGGACCGGCCGGCCAGGTCGGCCAGGCGTTTGTCGGAGAAACCCAACGCCTTGAGGCGACGCAGCGCGCCGGCCTCGGTCGGTAGCCCGGACGCGGCTACGGTGCGTTCGGCCTCGATGATGCGTTCCAGTTCGCGCAGGAACCAGGGGTCGAACTTGCAGGCGTCGTGGATGTCCTGGATCGGCACCCCTGCCCGAATGGCCTGGGCCGCCATCAACAGCCGATCCGGGCTGGGCTGCGACAGCGCGGCCCGGAACGCATCGGCGCCGCCATCGCCCGGCGGTTCGACCGGGTCCAGGCCGGAGAAGCCGGTTTCCATGCTGCGCAGGCCCTTTTGCAGGGCTTCGGCAAAGCTGCGCCCGATCGCCATCGCCTCGCCCACCGATTTCATCGACGTGGTCAGCAGGGCAGGGGTGCCGGGGAATTTTTCAAACGTGAAGCGGGGGATTTTTACCACCACATAGTCGATGGTCGGCTCGAAACTGGCCGGCGTCACCATGGTGATGTCGTTGGTCAGCTCATCCAGCGTGTAGCCGACGGCCAGCTTGGCGGCGATTTTCGCGATCGGGAACCCGGTCGCCTTCGACGCCAGCGCCGAGGAACGGGAGACGCGCGGGTTCATCTCAATGACCACCATGCGCCCGTCGGCCGGATTGAGGCCGAACTGCACGTTGGAGCCGCCGGTATCGACGCCGATCTTGCGCAAACACGCGATCGAGGCATCGCGCATCCGCTGGTATTCCTTGTCGGTCAAGGTCAGCGCAGGCGCGACGGTCACGGAATCGCCCGTATGGATGCCCATCGGATCGACGTTCTCGATGGAGCACACGATGATGCAGTTGTCCGCCCGGTCGCGGACCACCTCCATCTCATACTCTTTCCAGCCGAGGACCGACTCCTCGATCAGCACCTCCGTGGTGGGAGAGGCTTCGAGGCCGCCGGAGACGATCTGCTCGAACTCTTCCTTGTTGTAGGCGATGCCGCCGCCGGTGCCGCCCAGGGTGAAGCTGGGGCGGATCACCGCGGGCAGGCCGGTGACGGCCAGCGCCGCGCGGGCTTCTTCCAAGGTATGGGCGATGGCACTGCGGGGCGATTCGATGCCGATTTCCGCCATCGCGTCGCGGAATTTCAGCCGGTCCTCGGCGCGGTCGATGACATCGGCCTTGGCGCCGATCAGCTCAACGCCATGGCGTTTCAGGGCGCCGTTGGCATCCAGCTTCATCGCTGTGTTCAGCGCCGTCTGCCCGCCCATGGTGGGCAGCAGGGCGTCAGGTTTCTCCCGGGCGATGATCTTCTCGACGATCTCCGGGGTGATCGGTTCGATATAGGTGGCGTCGGCCAAGCCGGGATCGGTCATGATCGTGGCCGGGTTGGAGTTGACCAGGATCACGCGGTAACCCTCGGCCTTCAGGGCCTTGCAGGCCTGGGCCCCGGAGTAGTCGAACTCACAGGCTTGGCCGATGACGATCGGGCCCGCGCCGATGATCATGATGGATTTGATGTCGGTGCGTTTGGGCATCGTGTCCCTCAGGTCTGGGAATGGGTGGCGAGAACCGCCCGCGCCGCCGCGACACCGGCCGGGGTGAGTTCCAGGTGCCAGTGGCATTGCAAGGCGCCATCCGGCAGCCGGACTGGTTCGCGCACCAACCCAACGCGTAGCGCGCTTGCCACGGCGTCATGGAATGTCTGGTTATCAACCGGCCGCCCCGTGATGCTTTGGAACCGCTCACATGCCGCTTCGGCATTCGGTTCGTGGATCACGTGCCGGAACGCCGTGACCAACAGCAGGTCGAGCGCATCCATCTCACGCCCGCCTCCCCACCATCTCCAAAAACCGCCCAAACAGATAATGACTATCGCTCGGCCCCGGGCTCGCCTCCGGGTGATACTGCACACTGAACGCCGGCCGGTCGTTACACGCCAGACCCTCATTGGAGCCGTCGAACAGCGAGACATGCGTCGCGGTCACGGTCGCCGGCAGACTGTCAGCGTCCACCGCGAACCCATGGTTCTGGCTGGTGATTTCCACCTTGCCGGTGGTCAGGTCCTTCACCGGCTGGTTGGCACCACGATGGCCGCGTTGCAGCTTGTAGGTCCGAGCGCCCAGCGCCAGGGCCAGCAACTGATGCCCCAGACAGATGCCGAACAGCGGCACCCCGGCGTCCAGCACACCCTTGATCGCCGGCACCGCGTAGACCCCCGTTGCCGCCGGATCGCCCGGGCCGTTGGACAGGAACACGCCGTCGGGCCGGTGCCGCAATATGTCCTCGGCTGTGGAAGTCGCCGGCACCACCGTCACGTGGAACCCGGCCGAGGCCAGGCAGCGCAGGATATTGTGCTTGGCCCCGTAATCCACCGCCACGACATGGTGAAGCGGCGCGTCCTGCCGTCCCGTGCCGTCAGGCCAGGCCCATTGCGTCTCGTTCCAGGTGTAGCTCTGCCGGCAGGTGACCTCCTTCGCCAGGTCCATGCCCTCCAACCCGGGCCATGCCTGGGCCTGAGCCCGCAGCGCCGCCAGATCGAATTTTCCATCCGCCGGAAACGTCAGCACCCCGTTCGGTGGCCCGCCATCGCGGATACGCACGGTCAACGCGCGGGTATCCACGCCGGCGATCCCGGTGATGGAGCGCGCTCGCAGCCATGCGTCCAAATGCTGGGCGGAGCGCCAGTTCGATGGCTCGGTGATGTCCTGCTTCACCACCAGGCCTCGGGCGGCAACGGACACTGCCTCCATGTCGCCCTGGTTGGTGCCGACATTTCCAATATGAGGGAAGGTGAAGGTGATGATCTGGCCGGCATAGGACGGATCGGTCAGGGTTTCCTGATACCCGGTCATCCCGGTGTTGAAGCAGATCTCGCCTATGCCCATGCCTGCGTCCGCGCCTGCTCCCACTGGGGCCGATGTCCGGCCAGGCGCGCCGAAGCCACGTCCCCAGAACACGGACCCATCCGCCAGCACCAGCGCCGCGGTCGCGCCCGGCGGGACCTCATCGGACGTCAAAGATCCCTCCGCACCGGCGCCGCCCCGCAGATCGGCCAGGGTGAGGCCGGTAGCAGCGGCGATCGCGTACCAGTGGCGGGATGGGATGGAGCCAGCCTGGCGCCATTTGCGCACGGCCTCCGTGCTAACCCCTGCGAGGCGGGCGGCAGCCTCGGCGCCACCCAGCCGGTCGATGATGTCGTCCACGAGTATCGGCATGCCGGACCGATATCGGAAAAAACTTCCCGCCCCAATCAAATGTGGGCACGGTCAG